>Ga0114923_10000761_pt1 | contig 23563 bp, 25 predicted proteins | sample SumtaG_FD_89578 | JGI IMG/M metagenome (GOLD analysis project Ga0114923, IMG submission 89578) | Deep subsurface microbial communities from Indian Ocean to uncover new lineages of life (NeLLi) - Sumatra_00157 metaG | ecosystem: Environmental > Aquatic > Marine > Oceanic > Sediment | place: near...
ACCTCAAGAGCCATAATTGTTATTATACAAAAAATCTATTTTCGACTGAGTCATAAACTCTCCTCATTTTTGATAACTCTGCCTTTCAGTTTTCGAAATAAAACTCCAAGAATCATGTTTCGATTTTCCACCACGCGTTCGTATCAAGACTTCTACCGTATTATCAATCTTATACCCAAAATTTGACCTGAGCCTTTGCATCACTCCCTCAACTACAAATGAACCATTATCAATTGATAGAACTTCATTCTCGTATAAGTCTCGTTTCCTTTCTAAATTTCCGTAATCTCTACCCACAATTCTATCAAGCATAATTTTCGACAAAGTACCTAATAAAAGCATCCCCTCATCACCCTTAGACTCGTAAAAAGGGAAGACATTATTCCAAAAAAATTCCTTTGCTTTTGATTCATCCAGCCTTCCGAATCTATCTTGTATAGCCATCATCACTCCATCTAAAACCACCTTATCCTCATCCTTTTCTTCAAGCATTGGATGTTCTAAACCATAGTATTTCGATTCCCTTATAAGACCGACATAGCCCGCACCAACTATCCTATCTAAATCCCTAACATATCTAGCTACTGTTGAAGAATTATCCGGAAGCACGTCCTCTACATGCCGGAAAACTGCCTCCCAAACAATTGGATCATTGTCAATGTGCATAGCCACAAATAAGCTACCAAGATGGTGTTCTTCAGGTTCTAATATTCCCTTTTCAACAAAATATCTACCAATATCATGTAATCTAATTGCTCTCTCGATTCGATCGTATGTTACTAAGTCCATATCCCACCAATCGACCTGCAATGGATATTTACTTCTGTCTTCCCAATACGTATTATCCATAGTTATTTGAGTCCTACGGCACTCAAAGTCATAATCTCTAAGGTGAAGAAGATTATCTAATATATGGAACTTCTGGTGTGGAAAATCGGTAGTCCACCTTATAACTTCACCTATATCCGAACTGTAAGGTTTCAGTTTCTGTAGAACCTCTGGAGAAAAATGGCTATCATAATACTGTCTCCTCTCAATATCCATAGCTTTAGAGGCAGAGGAACATTTTAACATATACCATTTACTTTAACGCTCTTAGTACAATCCAGGGTAATTAAGTCACTAATACCAAGTTGTCTTCTGAAAATGTTGAATCCAGTACTGACCCGCCTACAATGCCTAACAACGGTTGGCGGGCAGGGTAATTATTTGAGCCTGAAGATGGAATCTCGTGCTGACTATCCCACACGAAAAACTCATGAGCGTATTTTATCATTTTTAGAAAAGGTCTGCCCTAACTTTTGAGCATATTACCAACCTAACAATATTTAGTCTTTACTAAACGATCAATTGATTTAAATAATCTGGGTAAGTCTTTTTTGTAATCCACTTCCGAAACAGAAATTGGATTTTCCACTAAAAAACATTTTCCACCCTCTTTCATAAAATCCATTGGATAAAATTCTACCCAACTTTTAAGTGAATCTCTTTTCATAATTTTATCGTAATACTCAAAATTCCAAACATAAGGCATGTGAGCAATATAGTCATTTCCCTTTACTCTGAAATCCCTTGGTTTAATTGTTTCGATATTCGTAAAATTAATAATCTTATTGCCTTTTGTTTTTGCTATGGATACAAAAAAATCATGTCGATATTTATAACCAGAAAGAATTATTGAATTAGGTTTACGTAAACTTCCCATTTTTCTTAAAAATGAGGCTGATTGTGGTGACTGCCCACATAACAGAAAAAATGGTTTCCTCTGACCTAAGTATTTTTTAACTTCATTCGGAGCACCTCGAAAACCCAAGCCCAACTCTTTTGGATACTGAATCCATTTAATGCGAGAGTGTCTTTTAATCAGCTCGTGAACCCTATCTATCTTTTTCTTTTCAAGATTAGCTTCAATATCTTTCGAGGGTAAGAACACGACAATGTTATTGATTCCAGCGGTTAGGCAAGATTCAATTACATAATCCAGAAAAACTCTATTTTTATAGAGAATATAAGATTTTGTCCCCATCCCCAGTCTTGTTCCTCTTCCCCCCGCCATTATCAACGCCTGATTAATTTTCAACACAATTAATTAGGATTCTACCACAAACATACTTAAGGAACTTTTGAGTCAATGATTCTCCCCAACCCATCTCTCTCAGAGATTATTCTCCAATTTCTAGGTGAAAGAATCGTGAAGTCAAACTTGAAGCTTGCCCATCGAAGCCTTGGCGGAGTTGGGTCTAGTGTTGAGGGTGTGTAAAGCTTATTCCACACGAAAAACGCATAACCAGATTATATCAAGACGTTAGCGTTCTAAGAAGCTTTAATAATTACCAATGTGTCAATTTTTCCCAAACAAGAATATAGAAGCAGAATAGTAAGTTCTAAGATGCTTCATCCGTTCCAACCGTTCTTACTTCTATAACTTCTGGACCAAGCTGTAAACCACCAACTCGCTCGTGTGTTTGCAAATTGTAAACGTAAGATACCTCTGACATTTCACCCGTCTCCGTTTCTCTGAGCACTACATCTGGATCACGAAAATGCAGAAATGGTACGGTTTTTACACCCAAATCCTCCCAAACAGCAATTGCTGCAGTCATCTCTGGAGTTTCTCCTGCTTCTCTTTTTGCTCCTACATTTCCCCACTTTTCAGGATTGCCTTTCTTTTTGACTTGTATAGCATCACCATTTTGGTCGTAAACAACAACCTCGAAAGTATTGCATAATCTCCTTTGCTCATCGACTCGACCTCTCCCCCTCATGCCCCTACTTATATCCTCCATTCCCAAACTCCTAAACATCATAGTATAACCCAACGAATCATTCTCTTTTACACCTGATAATAAATTAGCAAGTCGTTCTCCTGTCAATCCAAACCAAGTAAACAACTCCCTCGAGTTGCTGAAACGTAATTTTCTTTTTGTTGATAATGGTGGAACCTCATCAACCGCCTCCACCTCATCCCATTGGACAGGCTTGACAGGCAGTGGCACCGCGCTTCCTTCTATTTTAAGTACACTTATGCTATCCTCTCCCCCGGCCTTAGCATTTACTATACGATGTAAACCATCAGTAATAGCGTTCACCCCATCGTCTTCTACAGATTTTTCTATAATTGGTGGTACTAAGATTTGTGCTCCACCACTCCCATTCAATCGAGCGGCTGCTAAATTGGAATCGAGATGACATGGGTCAATTCCAAATATTAAAAGTTGCTCCCTTAACTGATCTTGTGTTCTTAAGTTATTCCTAAGGACATATCTGGCCGTTGGTACTAGAAGGTCAATGGATATTTCTTCTAGAGAAATCCGCGCATTTAAATATGGGTAAATACCGCGCACGTTCGTGAGCCTTACGTTTCTGGAGGCTCTTTCTAAATCACAAAATCGATATACTTCTGGAATTTCATATATTGCCAACTCCTTGGGAGTAGTTCCTACTTCACCTTCTTTTCTCGGTCCAGACATAAATCGGTACAATAGTATCACCCAGCGTAATAATTTACCATTCTTCGTGTCTTAGAGTTGGAAACTTTGAGGTAACAATTCTCCCTTTTTTATCCCTTTCCAAAATCATTGGATAATACCCTGGAGACGGCATTTTTATTGTGAATTGGAATGGTATGGTTCGACTTAGCTCACCACAAGTTTTCTTGTCCTCAGAAAATGTTGGTTCTGGCTCTGACTCTCCACTTCGCCAAGCCTTCGGGGGGCAGATATTATTTGAGCCTGGAGTAGGAGTCTCATACTGACCATCCCGACACTAAGTTACATGATTGAATTATAATATAATTAATTATGTCAGATGGTCCAAAAGATCCAGAAGCACAAACCATGTCAAGGAGAAATTTCTTGAAAAGAGACTAAAATAGATAATTGACAAGTACCCAATACCGTGCTATATTTGTCACTATAAAAGGTGCTATATATGGATATCCCAAATACTATTTCAGTTACTGACCTCCGCAGGAAGTCAGCAGCTATTTTAAAAAACTTACCAAAAGAAAAGTTAATTCTCCTGCTGCAAAATTCTAAAACAAAGGGCGCCTTAGTTGATTTGGAATATCTTAAAAAACTTCAAAAGGTTTATGAAGAATATCTTGATATACAAACACATGATGGTACTATCAATGAACCAACAATTAGTTGGAACTCTTACAAAACAAAAAGTGCAAAAAGAACATAAAAATGGAGCTCCTCTTAGTAAGATCTGCCACAAAACAACTTCTAAAAATCCCCCACCAAACCAGAACTAAAATTGAGAAGGAAATTGAAAAGCTTACTAATAACCTATTTCCACCAAAATCTACTAAATTAACAGGAAGAGAAGGTTGTCGTCTTAGGATTGGTGATTATCGAGTATTATATTTCGTAGATAAAAAAAGAAGAACGATCACAGTCCTAAGTGCTCAGCATAGAAAAGATGCTTACAAATTAAAGTAATTTTCCTCTTGATCTACTATAATGAGTCGTGTACCATATCACTTTTATGCTTAAGCTGAAAATTCTAATGAACAGCAGCTTTTCCCGCAGTTACAACCTATTTCTTCGGACGGCCAACTAGCTTCTTTTCTGAAACAGTCGCATCCTCTTCCTTCTTCACTTCTTCTTTACTCCTAGGAACCCTTAAAAGTGCAATTTGGTTAGCTACCACACTTACATAGCCCTTTTCTCCCACTTGAAGACGACCGTTTACAAATATTTCGCGGCCTTTTGTTATGCCTCCCATCAACATTTCCCCGTAACTTCCGAAAACCACAACATTATAAAAGGTTGTAGAGTCATCTGAATTATTTGCTGCAATCCTAAAGGTCACGTAAGAAATGCCGTCTTTCGATGCCTTTTTTTCCGCATCTTTTGTTGCATTGCCTATTATACTAACTATTTGAAGACTCAAATTTTTTCACCTCCTTTGCCCTCCATAGCTCTATGCGAAGGAGGGCCTTCGCAATATTTTTCGGGCAGAAAAAAATACTATAAGGCAGTTACTAGCATCCTACAGAATATATGACCGATGTCAAGTGGATTTTTTACTTAACATCTTTTGAGGATTTTACAAAGAAGCAATGCTCACACTCACCCGAGGCTTTCGGCACTTTATCCGAATCAAGAGTTTTTTTGATTTCATAAATTACAGGTTCTATCCAGAAGGTTTCTCCTTCCTCCTTTCATTCATTTCATATAACGCTACTATAAAAAGCGACTCACTCCAACCCAGCGGGGTATTTTCGTTATACTCGGGAGAGTTGCTAAAATAGAGCTCGGGCATACCGTCGGAGGTATCAATCGCGATTAAATCTTGGAGCAGATCCAACGCCTTGTCTTTCTCGCCCATCTTTTCATAGATAATTGCAAGCCATGATAATCCGAACGTCCATTCCGCCTCTTCGCTTACCTCGTCCTCATTTTTGTTGAAATATCTATCACCCTTATAGCGAACTACTCCCCTCTCCCTTAGAAGATGGTATTCAATATTTTCGAGTATTTCATCACGCTGCTCCTCATTTACTACGTTATAAGGCCAAATTAAAGACAATAGGGCAAGGTCGACAAACTTCTGCCCAGACTCTCTCGGTAGAAGTGCATCTAAAGCTTTCTCTCCCTTTCTGATAAGAGATATCGGAACTTCGATGTGTGGAAGCTTTGACACTGACCTTAAACCGGCTACGCATGCTCCGACACTTGAAGCATGCAGTTCTTCCCCCTCCTCCCACATGCCGCTATCTTCATCGTGCCAATACTCAATCGCATCAAGATATTTTACCAGTTTATTTATAATCCTAACATGGTCTTTCGTTTTCAAAATACTTCTTTTTTGGTTATTTTCAAGTTCCCCAATTCGGAAAAGAATACACCCGACAGCATCGTTTTGCTTATTCCCCCAAGATTCCCAAAACTCATCGAATGTTTCCGGGTGGAATCGAGCATGAATGTATTTATATGACTCCTTGGGTTTTTCTTTTATTGCCCAATCAATTTTTTCCTCGTGCTTTAGAAAAATATTTAATATCGCTCTATAGGTTTTTTCAACCGTTTTCCAATCACCGATAACCTCAAAGGCAATGGTCTCATAAAAATTATCCCTTAACCAAGGCTTGTCGTATCCTGTTGATATTCCCTCACTTGAAGCTAGAAACAATCCGGATTTGACTTGAAGACTTTTTAATATCTTCAGGTGTTTTTCAATCAACTCATCATAAGTGAGTCTTGCCATACCCTCATTATAACAACCTCCTAATTAAAAAGCGCCAAAGTTTTTATGCCGTTAACAATTAATCCTGATTTTACTTTACGTTTTTCTCAATAATCCCGTTGAGTTTTGAGCTTTGGATTTGATGAGCGAATACCATATTAGTACGAACAGATGTTTGCCACCTCGTTGGTGTCAGCGCGGGGAGTCTTGCAAATATAGTACGAGTGAGACGAAAAACTATTGAATTTTTGCAGGGCCCCCTTTCCCTGCCTGCCGGCAGGCAGGTTGTTACTTTCTTTGCCTGCCCCGCATAAATGACATCATGATGCGAGGACGTAGACCTCGAGATTGAGGAATTCTGTGCGGGGGACGAGCAAGAAACAGACAAGACTCTTGGCTTATAAGGAAGTAACGGTAAATAAGAAAGTAATAACTATATTTTGTATAATCAATAGATGGCAGTAAGGTACAAAGAATATTTCAAAAAAATGCTTGATGAAAATAAAGACGTTTTCGAGCCGTTTAAAATGCTTCATGATAAATATGGCTTAAACCAAGATACGCTGCAAAATAAATTTAACAGAGAGGGTGAACATATTCTTGAAATCATACACGAATACGAAAATAGGCTTTGTGCAAATACTGAGCGTGGTATGTACAACAAGTTCTCGAGCAGTTTAGCCGAAAAGTTTCAAAACGAAGTTCGAAAACATTTTCCAATGATCGACCACATCGGCCTGAAAGTAGAAACAATGCCCCTTAAATCAAAGGCAGCTAAAGATTTCATTATTAAGAAGATCAAGTTATTGTAACCACCAAGTTACTAACGAGGAATAATCTCTAAAATCGCAGCGGTGTTCGGTTTCATCAATTGAACAGTCTTCCAATTAACTTCCTCGAGTTCCACATTAAATTCGTATGTATTCCCCAAGAAATCTATTCTTCTGAATATAAAATCCTGAGAAGGTAAATTTACATAATTGATAGGAACGTTTTCATAATGCTTTCCAAATGGATCATAATTAACAATTAGTGTTCTAATAATATCTCCGTTTGTTGTAACCAGAGCTTTAACCCATGTCCCATTACCAAATACGGGATACCACGATCCTTTCATTTGATTTAAGAAAGCTATTGCTTTATATCTGGGTTTCTCCTCGGGTTCACCAAAGCTTTCATGCGTAAGCATCCCCCATCTACCCCAGTACTTTTTATCACCCGGCCCGTCTTTCAATTCAAATGTGAATACTTTTGATATCTTATTAAAAGTAGTAAGGTACGTAGAAATTGTATGGATAGCAGAAAACTGCTCGTCATAACTTCTGTCATTTTCGGTATTATGACCCGACTCGCTAATTATTAACTCAATATCCTTATATTCGGGGTAGTCTTGCAGCCACTTTGCCGCGTTCATATAGTCTTTTTCATAATCTCCCACATCTTTTGAATACCGATGCCAAGAATAATAATCAATCCTTAAGTTGTTCTCCCTTACAAAGGAAAGAAGATTGGTAAACCAGCTCTTATAAAGCCCAGTTGTGGCGGGACCACCAAACTTAAAAGGTAATACATTTTTCGCTTCATTTACTCCCCTTTCGGCATAATAATAAAGGTTCAAATAATTCTTAGAGCCCGTTAATTTGAATTTCCCAAATATGTCGGGTTCATTCCAAACTTCGTAGTATACATTTTCTATTGCAAGACTCTCTATGCCGCTAACATGCTCTACCGTACTTTTTACGACTTCCTTCCACTGCGCCCATTCAACGGGAACGTCAACCTCGGAACCCGATGATATTGCGCCCGGCATGTAGGAAAGGGACAAAAACGGCCTGGCGCCTGTTGCCTGAATGGCATTTATCTCACTGTCTAGATTCGACCAATCATAGGTTAAATTTCCCAAACCATCCCTACCAACTACATCATAAAAATCGTATATATGATCTATTCTTATATATGCTGGCTCAAGTACGGCGACCTTTGAGACAACCTTACCCAACATACCACCTTTCTCCTCGCCCCCTTGAGCGAAATTGTTCCACGAATAATTCGGTTTTGGTTGGGCCTTTGTTAAATTTATTGTAAACGCAGCGCTAGTTCCAAAAATTCTCGTATAAGCTCTGTTAATAAAGGTTGTTTTCTGGCTTAACAAATATGTTGATATCGGAACGGAAATGGCAATGAGCAAAATCATAAATAGTTTAATTGTGCTGCCTTTTAACTTCTTCATGTGTAGTTTAGTTATCGAAGTTTATATTAAAATCCAGTATTGGTGGAGTAAGAGTGGTTTCCCTTATATTTATCCCGGCAATTTCTCGCTCCAGTACTTTTATAGTTTCTTCAAGATTTAATATAAACTCATCTTCTGCATAAACACTGGGCTTACTTGGTTTATAAGGAACCGAAGTGGGAGTTGTATAGACTGTCGTGCTTCCATTTTCCCCGTTCTCTTGCAACAAGGTGTAAATCCTAACCGCAATATAAATAAGAATCATCAAAAAGAACAAAATGACAAATAACCGAACGACCTTTACAAATAATCCATGGCTAGCCAACTTTGAAGCGGCCCGCGACGAACCCTTGGTAACTTTTTGAGTGGCAGGCTGCATTTTAACTCCTGCCTTTCCAAATACCTTGCCGATGAAACTCTTTACATTCCGAACATCTTTTCTAACACTATCTTCTTCGAGACTTACCTGCTTCCTTTCTCTTTTTATCTCGGCAGTCCCTTGTATTGCAGGTTTTTTGTACCTGGGACGTCCCATAAAAAGATCAAACCACCTTCTCAAGGCACCGGAAATCTTAGAGAAAACACCTCCTCCGTCTCCTGAATCAACCTTAATACCTTTTTCTTGAATAGCTTGTTTTACCATAATCAATACTCAGCAATTTTTATTTCCTTAATAACTTCAATTAAGTATGAGCTGGCTTCCTTTAAAAACTGTTTTCCATCGGAAAGTACTTCCATAATTTCATTATAAGGTTTCACTTTATTGAGTTGGCGTTTATTTTGTAACATATCATTAATCGCATCGTCTGTTTCTTCTTGCTTATCTTGCGTCCTTATAATCAAGTTCTCGGCTTCAAAAATCCATCTATCCAACACTTGCATTTTTCTATTACTGAAGGAGAATCCGACTCTTTCATCAACCCTTATTTCATCGACCTTTTCTCTCAACGATTCAAGATTTTCTTTCAGTCGTTCTTTATAGTTACTTACTTTGCCATACGAAATATTTGATAAAACCTCGTAATACAAGCGTTCAGTAATCTTTTGTCTGTCTTTAGCCTCATCCGAATCATCTACCAAATCCTCCAAAGAACCCGCACTTGCAACCAAATTCCTATGTCGTTCGTACCAAAAGATTTCTTCATCAATCTTAAATGCTAATCCCTCAAACCGCGCATCACTTACTCCCTCCGTCTCGCTTAATCTAGCCTTCAGGACTTTCAGATAAGAAATGATGACATCGTCTCTCAATTCAAGAAGTTTTATTGTTGATCCTTTCGCATCCGTTTTTGCCTTCTGAGTTTTTGACCTTATATACTGTGCTCTAGTGACTCTATAAACATCATGTGCTCTTCTATAATCTTCAATTTTTTGTGTATACCCTCGAAGTTTTTCCTCGTATTCACTTTTTGTACCCGCCTCTTCAACAGCGGGGTCGCTTACTAAGTCAGGTTCAGGGGTAGACTCGTTTATTCCAACGGCTGCAAGGCGAAAACCCCGTGCCTCTCTACGAGCCGGAGGCCGTGCCGGGGAAGAATTCATATCTTGTGCATTAATAACACCGACAAAAGTTTGGCTGTACTGATCACCAGTTCCAAACTCTAAAGCGAAGATCTGGAAAAGTATTAATACTGAAGATAAAAAAGCTGTCTTTCGCATACTATTAATTTATCACATATTATTTTCGCTATGCCACTCAATTTGAAATTACAAATCCTCGAGCTCAAGCTCGGTATAATTTTTAACAATTATATCGGCTTTTTTGAGTGCTTTTTTGTGTTCCTCGCTTCTATAGAAGGCGACAACTCTTATCCCAAGAGTTTTTGCTGCAATTACCCCGGCTTGGGAGTCTTCAAACACCACACATTCTTCGGGTAAAAATCCCAATTTTTTAATTGCAATTTCAAAAATCTGCGGATCGGGTTTTTTATACTCAACCTCTTCCGCAGTAGTTACGCAATCAAAGTAATCTTCCAGGCACAATGTCTCCAATATCTTGTTTACAACAGTCCATGAGTTTGAAGTTGCTAAAGCTGTTTTTACACCTTCACCTCTTATCATCTTAACAAATTCAATAAACCCCTCCTTTGGGTTGACCTGTTCAAGAAGTTTCAAATATTCCTTCTGGGTATTGTAAGAGAGTTCTTCTACTGATTTACTTATCTTAGATTTATATTTCTGTTTAAACTTTTCCCAATTTTCCTCTACTCCTATACCCGCAACATGAGGATAAGATAAGCCGGTAACTATCCCAAATCGCCTTAAAATACGATTAAACGCCTCTCCGTACTCACCCTCATCGGCAACAACCGTGCCATCTAAATCAAATATTGCAGCCTTAAATTTCACCAAATCAAATGCTAGTATGCAATTTTTATCTTGCCTCCTGTGTAAAATGCTTCAAAACTATTTAGAGACTTGATCTGAACTTTGTATAGATTTCTCCCTTTCCAGAAAGGCAGGTATCCGGAACTTACCTGTTCATAATTATTCTCTTCGCTTGCAATTTCGCTATAATCAACAGCAATTTTATTCGTATCATCATAAAGTCTTGCAAATACTTTTCCGTTCGGATGTGCTATTTTAATCGATGCCTCCCATGAAACTTTTGCACCACTCCCATAATCGACTTCAACATTAATATAGACAGCAGAACCCGGAACGTCTACCCAGCCCGTACTGGTTGTTGAGTAAGCATCCCCCAATGAAATGTATGTGATCTTTTTCGAAAGCCGCGGAGTCACTTCGCGAATTATAGTCTTTGTTTCTCCGGAAATTGTTGAGAGAGCCTGAGATATCTTCTCATCAACTTCTTCTTCCGTTATATAATTCTCACCAACAACCTCCTCCATTGTCTTCTCTTCTTGAATATTTTGTAATAACGATTCTTGCGGTCTGAGCTCAACACTTGCATCTTTTGGAATATTTCTGATTTGATAATATAAGAAAGCAAACCCTGAAAATAAAATTAGAATCGAAAAAATGACGAATACATTTAATATATTTTGCTTCATTGCAGGAAAACTTTACTACTTTGTGGGTTTAATTATTGGACCCTTTTCTGTATCTTCTAGTACAAATCCACTTTTTTCAATGGAAATCCTAACCTCGTCTGCTTTCTTGTAATCTCCCCTTTTTCTAAACTCTTCCCTCTCCTCAACCATTTTTACTACCTTCTCAGGAATTTTTACATCCTGTGCTTTATCCGCATTCTCAGCAAGTTTTAAACCTAATACATGGTCGTAATCCAAGACCAAATCAAGCTTGTCGGAATTTGGTAAATTAGATTTTGCCACACTCCAAACAATAGCTAGGGCTTCCGCCACATTTAAGTCGTCTGAGAGCTTTTCAACAAATATTTTCTGAAATTCATCGATCATCTTCATTTTATCACTTGAAAGAGTACTTCTTCCTCCCCGTCTCCACGCTTTTATGTATTCTACTAATTTATTATATGCGCTCTGCGCGGCATCTAGCGACTCAAAGCTAAAAACCAATCCTTTTTTATAGTGTGACGTTAATACCAAATATCTAAAGTGCATCGGATCATATCCTTTACTCACCAGATCGTCTATCGTGTAAATGTTGCCCTTACTTTTACTCATCTTTTCATTCTTTAGTGTGAGCCAGTCATTGTGGAGCCAATAATTTGCGGTTTGCCTCCTAAACGCTCCATAGCCTTGAGCTATCTCGTTTGTATGATGAACAGGTATGTGTTCTTTACCTCCTGTGTGAATGTCAAACTTCTCTCCCAAATATTTTACGCTCATTGCCGTACATTCAATGTGCCATCCCGGAAACCCTTTTCCCCAAGGACTATTCCATTGCATGATATGATTAGGTTTGTTTGTGACCCAAAGAAGAAAATCCTCCGGCTGTCGTTTTTCCTCATCTACTTCAACACGAGCACCGGCTCTTTGCTTAGCTAAATTAAGTCGTGCAAAACGCGTATAGTCCTTAAACTTCGAGGTGTCAAAAACAAGTCCGGTTTTTGTTTTATAAGTAAAACCGTTCGCTTCGATTTTCTTGATGAGGTCAATTTGCTCGTTAATATGCTCTGTAGCCCGAGATAAAACGTCCGGATTTTGAATATTAAGAAGGTTTAGGCTGTCAGTAAACTGCTTGATATATTTATCTGCAACTTGCCAGACAGTTAGTTTCTCACGCCTAGCTCCTTTTTCCATCTTATCCTCTCCGGTATCTGCGTCCCCAAGATTCTCTCCAGTCATATGACCCACGTCTGTTATGTTCATCACCCATTTAACTTTATAGCCGACGTTCCTTAACAAACGAATCAAAACATCCCATTGAATATACGCATACATATGCCCTATATGCTGGTTCCAATAAACTGTCGGGCCGCAGGAATAAACTCCTACCCTAGAGGAATTAATCGGTTTAAAGTTTTCTTTTTTATGAGTTCGAGTATTTGTTAGTTTTATATCAACCATCCCAATATCTATTCTACTATTTTAATCAATATCTTCTTGAAGGTAAATGGAAGCTACCCTTACTTCTTGCTTTTCAACATCTCACCTGTTCCTTTAGTCTTCTTCTTTCCGAAGATTGGCAGTCCCATCTTTTTCTTCGCGGGAGGTTCCAATAACGGTTTGGGGGTGGGCTCCTTCCCAATCATCTCTTGCTGCTCGTATAGCTTTTTTTGCTCCTCTTCAAGTTTCCTTTTCTTCCTAAGTTCCTCGAGCTCTTTTTCCAAATAATCCAATTTCTTTACTGGCTCATCTGTACTCTGACGGCCTCGAAGCTCTTCTTCCTCAGTTTTTTGTTGCATAGCTTCAACAACCGGTGAAGTATGTGAATCGGTATTCCCGGCTACTTCTTTAACTGTTTGCTTGGGAATTTCAATTAACTCTTCGCCAACCTGCCTGGCAGTTTTTTTTGCTGCCTCGACTGCCTTATCTTTTCCCTTTTTGATATGTTGCTTAATCATATCTTCCTCCTGCCATCCAATGCTTCTTTTAAGGTCGTCTCATCCGCATATTCTAAATCTGCCCCCGTCGGAATCCCCATACCAAGTCTGGTTATTATTAGCTTTGAGCTTTGGACTTTGAGCTTTTTGTTAATATACATTGCAGTAGCATCTCCCTCCATTGTTGGATTAGTGGCCACAATAACCTCCTTAATCGCTCTATCACTTAATCGCTCAACCAGCTCTTTAATAAATATCTCATCAGGTCCAATATTCTCTAATGGGCTAATTGCCCCATGGAGAACATGATATAAACCCCCATACTTCCCTATTCTTTCAAAAGCAATAACATCCAAAGGCTGCTCAACTACCATAATTTGAAACTTATCGCGCTTAATGTCCGAGCAAATAGGACATGGGTTTTCTTCGCTAACGTTCCTACAAATAGTACATAAAACCGTGTTTTTCTTGAGGTCCGAGAGAGCTTTTGCGAAATAATCCAATTCTCCCTGGGGGACATGAAGTAAATAAAAACCTAACCTCTGGGCAGTTTTTGGTCCAATCCCCGGAAGTTTTTGAAAAGACTCAATTAGTTTCGCAAGGGGTTTCGCTATCTTCATTTACATTCCACCAAGAAGACCTGACAATCCACCACCCATCTCCATCATTTTTTTGGCTGATTTCTTCTGGACATTCTTCATCGCCTTATTAATAAGATCCTTTAGCCTTGTATTTTCTTCCCCAGCAACTTCAATATATACAAGATTTTGCGCTCCATTAACTTTTACCTTAAAGTCGTCACTTTCTTCCGTGTGCTCAATTTTCTCAAGCTCTCCTTGCAGTTTTTTTGCTTGCTGTCGCAGCTTGATAAGGTCTTTTCCTTGCTTTAATTTATCAAACATAATATTTTATACTACTTTGTTTGACAAGCTTAGCTTATCAAACATAATATTTTAACCCCCCCTTTCTAATCGGTATCGAAAATTTCTTTTGCGACCTTAATTATATCCTCATCATCAGATTCGGTCAAAAGTATATCCGATTGTGCTTTACTTGTTTGGTCCCCGTCACCGGACTTGCCCGATGCGCTACCGTTAATGCTATCATCTGCACCCACACTTGATTCTTTTTTATCCGACACCTTTTTTTCAGGTGGCTTGGTAAGCACGCACTCGATTCTAACATTATTTCCCTTTACTAATCCCACAACTTCTTCTAAAAGTAATCTATGCGGATTTCCTTCAAGTTTTTCTTTATGAAAGCTATAAAAAACACCTAGTTTGAGAGTTTTTCCGTCATAACCGACAGGTCTTGCGGCACGTAGAAGAGCTTCCGTTGATGTGCTTCTCGGTCTTAATTCTTTTAGAACCCTCATCCACTCACTTTCGCTAATCCCATTCGCAATGAAGCCTCCCCCAGCACGGCCGTGCGTCGCGCGCCGTTCGCCAGAGCTTCGGCGACGTGCGACCAAAGGCTTTGCCCGCTTCGCCGGAGCCGTAGCGAGGCGAGCCGGCGGCACGAGGCTGGGGGTTCCTTCTCCCGTGGCAGTGCTACTCCGAGTTCGTCGGAGCGGCGCCTCATCCCCGCGCACGGAGGCACGGGGTTTTCGGCTTGCTACCGTTGGGATAAATTTTTCTTGACGGGATGTATCCGTGTTTTTCCTTTTCTCCACCTCCGTAGTATTTGCCGTATTTAAGCCTTTATTTACTCGTTTATGTTCGTTATCAGGGGGTTCTTCTTGAAGATTCTTGCCATCCCCATTTGTTAAATTCCCGGAGCCACTACTGTCGCACCACTCAACTACTGCAATCTCTAAAGGTATTTGTTCAATGAAAGATGTTGGAATCTTGCTTGACGCTTCCGAAAATAATTTTAGCATATTCTTGACATCGTCCTTGCTTAATTTTTTCAAGTCTTCACCCTCCATACCCACTTTTACAAGTAATACCGACCTTAAAAATGTGACTATGCTTTCTGCAAGAAGCTTCACCGAGGTACCACTGGCTATTGCATCTTCTATCTCTTTTAATGAATCCTTAGTATTCTTGCGAGTAAGATTATCAATAAAACCTTTAATATTAAAGGTTCCCCTATCAGAGAGGTATTCACCCACTTTATTCTTTGTCAATCTTATTTTTTCCAATATCAATTGTTCTAAAATCTTTTGCGCATCTCGAAATGAGCCGTCGGAAGATTGAGCAATTACATCGGCTACTCCATCATCAACTTTAAGCTTCTCTCCTCTTATAACTTTCTTTAGGGACCTTACAATTTCGTCACTATTTGCTCCGGTAAAATTTACACGTGTCGCTCGCGACCTTATGGTAGCAATTAATTTTTGCGGGTCTGTTGTCGCCAAAATAAACATCACATGAGGCGGAGGTTCCTCAAGGGTCTTAAGTAGTGCATTTGACGCCTCAGTGGTTAACATGTGTGCCTCATCGATAATATACACTTTCTTTTTAGCTCTCGCCGGAGCAAGTTTCACTGCATCTCTTAAAGTTCTTATGTCATCAATTCCTCGATGGCTTGCCGCATCTAATTCAACCACATCCAGGCTTTCTCCTTTTGTAATTGATTTGCATTGACTGCATTTATTACAAGGTTCTCTGGTTTTTTTGTTAGGATTTTCGCAATTTAGCGCTTTTGCTAAAATCCTAGCTGCCGAAGTTTTCCCTATACCCTTAGGTCCGGAAAACAAAAATGCATGGGGAATTCTCCCCGATTTCAAGACCTTTTCCAACGACTCTCTAACGCTCGCTAGGTCCAACTCACTTACTTTTTGCGGTCTGTATTTAAGATAAAATGTCATACGTTTGTATATTGTATTTCGTATTTTGTATATGGGGAAATCACACCTTTACCCAACATACAATATACTTTCTACTATTCCCCCATTCTCTAGCTGTGGTGCTGTCCTAATAAATGCAGCGCCCCATGTTCAACTAATTCAATTATCTTATCATCAATTAGCATATTGTTTTCTTTTGCCTCGTCGACAACGACAGGATAACATAATATAATGTCCCCCAATCTAATAGTGTTATCGGGGTATACAAATTTTTTCTTAACTTCACTCTCCGGAAACGACAGAACGCCGTGCAACTTGTCCTTTTCTCCAAGATATCTTTTGGCCAATACTTTCATACTTTTTTCTCCAATAAAATTTACATAAACGTAAGCATCCGATACTATTCCCTTTTCTTGTAAGAACTTTCTTAAGCTTGATTTCACTTTCGTGGCACTTATTGGGTAGTTTGATTGTTTTTTTACATATACCTTGATCATATTACTATAATTCCTAATTACTAATTTCTAAATAAACCCCAATTACCAAATCTCAAGTATCCGAACAAAATTCTGGAGATTGTTATTTGTGATTTGAAATCTTGCTAACCTGTTTAGGTTAATCAGATCAATTAGAAATTAGGTTAATTTTGATCTCACTAACACACTTACTCTTGCTCCATCCGCTCTTCCTTTAGCTTTACCCATGACTATTCCTATTACCCTACCCATTTCAGACATCGCTTTTGCTCCCGCTTCGGTAATTGCAGATTCAACAAGCTTTGAGATTTCTTCATCTGACATTTCTTCCGGTAAATACTCCCGTAGTATCTTAAGTTCTCCTTCTTCTCTTATAATATTTTCTTCAATTTTGGAATCTGGAGTTTTGGAGTTTTGGAGTTTTTTATATATTTTTATTACATCTTTCCTTTTCTTTGCTTCGGCTTTAACAACTGCAATTTCATCTTCTTCTGATAAATCGTGCTGTCTTTCAATTCTTTTATAATTCAAGGCGGAAGACAGCATTCTCAAAACCGATACACGAAGTTTGTCTTGTTTCTTAAGAGCCTTGGCAATTTGCTTATTTATCGTATCCGAAATCATATTAATTCAAACCGCCCTTTCCGGAGCAATATCGGCTAAGAAATGCATTTGCATATGGGGTATTGTAGCAGCATCACCGGCGTTATGTAGTAAACGAAAACCTGATAACCCCTTTTCCCTGGATATATAAACAGCAATTGTTTTTATTTCCTTCCATAAATTATCATCCAATTCCGTCAAATCTTTTATATGCTTCTTGGGAACAATTAAATAATGTATTGCTTCCTGCGGATTAATATCTTTAAAAACTATAAAATCTTCCGTTTCTTTTACAATATCAGCTTTAGCTTTTTTATCTACTATCTTACAGAAAACACAGTCTTTCATACTACTTCTTAATAGTAACCTTTTTTATTTTTTTTGCCAACCGCTTAAGGTTCTTGTCATCTACTTTTTTATAATCATGCGAGGACAAATAGCCCGGATATTTCTTATAAAATTCTTTCCTCGATCCGACAATCGGCTTCCACTTCTTCATGTCAGCGGTGCCATGCATGGGAAATAGTCTTGAGTGAAGATGGTCTACTCCGAATCCCTCTAAAATCAAACCGGTTCTTCCCACATCTTTAAAAGATTTGTCGATAATAAGAGCAACTTTTTTCGTTGCCAACAAAAGATCGGTTAATATCTTGTTGCTGTTTCTGAACGCATAACTAGGCAGGTGTTTTTTTGTGAGAACAACGGTAACTCCAGGAGTATTTGGGAAAATTGATAATATAGCAAGATGCTTTTTATCTTCCCAAATCCTGTGTGAAGGCAACTCACCTTTTACAATTTTACAAAAGACACAATCCTTCATACCCACCAATATAGCAATTTGTGAAAATCCCAACAACCCCCAACTTTTCAAATTAATTGTAAACATTGTAAACACCGGGGGTTGACAAAGGCAATTATTACATCAAAGATATTATTGATTTCGCAAGCTTTGCGGAATCGTGTCTAACCAAACTCCTGGTAAGTCCATCGCCCTTATCCTTTGTATATACTTTCGAGGATATTAGGCTTCTTCTAATCACTTTTATCTTCAACTCTCTATCCAAATCATCTTTTACCGGGTGTGCCTTTTCTTCCTTATACCTACCCAGTATCCCTTTTGCAAACTTATCACTATTATTAACAAGGCATATATCTATTGTGTTTGCCCCAATATATCTTTCTAATTCAGTTAAATGATCTTTGGCAGTAAAGTTGTTAGTCTGGCCGAATTTTGTCATTAAATTCATTACATACACCAGCTTTGCTTTCGTTTCTCTTAATGCCTTATCAATACCGTCAATTACGAGATTACAAATTAAACTCGTATACAAATCACCGGGACCTAAAACAACCAAATCCGCTTCTTTAATCGCTTTTAATGCACCTTTATTTGCCCTGGCCGGGGGAAATACCGACAATTCAACTATCCTATGCTGGCATAAGTCCCCTTGAGGTTCGTCAATGAAGTGCTCACCCAATACTTGCTTTCCATTATCATATCTGGCCACCAGATTTGTATTCTCCTGCGTTACTGGAATTATTCTACCCTCAACATCTAACATATCACATGTCTTCCGGAGAGCCGCATCCTGAGACCCATATACATCAGTTAACGCGGCCATAAAGAGATTTCCAAAAGTCATTCCCGAAATACCGGTTCCCTGGTTGTAACGATAGGCAAAAAGTTTCCTAAGAAGCCTTGAAGAGTCCTCAGAAGCAAGGGCAACAATACATTGCCTGATATCACTTGTGGGAAGCAAACCGAATTCGTCTCTTATCACCCTATTGCTTCCCCCCGAGTCCATCATGGAAACAATAACAGTTAAATCCACCGGATATTTTTTTAAACCCGTCAATACAGTATAAGTACCGGTTCCCCCACCAATTACCACAATCTTTTTTCTTTTCACTATTAGTAAACATTATATCGTTTTTGTAAATCAAATCCCAAAGATTGAAAAAAATGAATATATTTCCGATAGAAGCGTTAGAGTGTTCGCCCGAAGTTCTCAAATAGTATTACGTAGTCTAGAATATTGACTTTTTCATCCTCATTAATATCGGCACAAGGATGAGTTGAAGGGGCTTCCCCAAAGTGCTCAAAAAGAATGGTGTAGTCCAATATATCTACTTTACCGTCTCCGCAGTAAGTTCCCATATCATTAATATCTCCCGGTAAGCTAGCCCTTCTTACAGTAATTGTACCCTTGTATCTTGTTTTCAATGCATTTGCTCCATCAAGATTTATTGCAGCTACAAGAGTGTTGCTGGCAATAGTAAGATCGGTAACACCTTCACTTAAAGCTTCAAAGGTAATTTGGGCAAGTATTGCATCTCCTCTACTTGGACTAACCTCGGGTGGAATATGCAGTACGTACTCTATCAATCCCGTATCTAATCTCTTAATCGTCTCTATGGCATTTTGGAAAAAATTACCCGGTAAAATATTAGTAGCTCTTACTATGGCCGGATTATAACTCAGGTATACCTGTGTTCCCACAACTTGATTTACCCCGGACTCGATCATGAGATTCATAGTAAATGTTGTACCCAAACCCACAGTCGTCTGTTCCGGATCAATCCTTAATATAGTGTCCGGATACGAATCCACCAGGGTTGGAGTTGGAGCACTAGTTGAGGTTGGGGTGGGCGTATTCGTTACCCCAGGAGAAACAGTAGGAGTGCCTGTAGGGGGTGTTACCGTAATCGTAATTAGTTCAGAAACGTTAATAGTCCCGGGGACTAAAGTAGCATAAATATCGTTATTGTTTGGATCTGCAAGTAGCGTACCTGTATCAAAACCAATTATATACGCCCCTTCGGGTGCACTAGGCTTGACATTACCAGAAATCTGAATTAATTCTATATCAGAACCCTGTACTGAATCAGTTGCTTTATCATGGGCAGTTGCTGTATAGGATATTCTTCCTGCAGTATTATCTATTTCATTTCTCCACTCATCAAAGCCAGGTATTCCTGAACCTTTTACAACACTTGTTACTTCAAAAACAGTTGTATCATAGGTTACATATATATCCATTCCTGCAACTAGATAGCTTCCTGTGTCCGACCTTACTGTAAAGCTAAACGTATCTCCCGGTGCTAAAGTTTGGGTTTCCAAAGAGATGACTACGTTTGGGGCAGGAGCAGCACCCTCTCTAATCTCCTGAATCTTTTTAACAAGAGACGTTCCGGCAACAAGTCCTACAAAGAGAACAAAAACCGAAAGCAGTGCTATAAAAACCTTATTGTTAAATTTTTTCATTTATCCGCCCCAGGATATTTTTGAAAACCGTATATATTAAGCTTAATAAATTATTGTTATTAAAATCAACTGGCAAACTTATAATGCTAATATTAATCCAATAAATAGGACAAATATACCTATCCCAATGCTCGTAAATGCGACTTCGGCAATACCGGAGTCGGGTAACTCTTCAACCGTTGTCAAATCCGATGCGGTGTAAGCAGTAGGAGTATTTGTAGATGTCGAGGTTGAACCGGAATCCCCATCATCATCATTACTTGTCGGAATCGGTGTTGATGTTGTTGTAGGTGTTGATGTTGCAGAGTTTCCACCAATACCACCATTCGAGTCTGCTTCTGTGGGAGATGTCGTGACCGTTGGCTCTTCCTCCACAGTGGTCGGCGTAGGAGTCGCAGACGGACTCGTGATAGTCAGAGTAAGAGGTGTCGTACCTACAAGCATATTTCTACCCTCTTCCTGTGTTGTATCTCCTTCCTCTACCGCACCTACAAGCGTCTCCTCTGTGTAGCTGATCATAGCACTCCCCGCTTGTTTTGCCTTGAAACGCATTACCGCCAGAGTACCTATCCCCTGAGACAAATTCGTATCAAAATCGGCCCACAAAACATAACTCAACTCCCCTTGTTCACTATCAAAGCTGGGATCAAAGCCGCCTTCGCTATCAAAATAATTCCCGGAAGTAACCTCTAGAAGCTCAAGTACCCCCGAAGTGAAACTAATACGCAATTCAACTGCCGATATCTGATTTTCAGCAGGGCTTATCTCAGCTGTGACAATAAACTCCTGACCCACTTCGGGTGACGAAGTTTGTGTATTGAAACTAAGCGTCGTCGCTGGCGCAGCCTTCTCCCTGTATTCCGTGCTTTGTTGTATCAAATACACCCCCACACCAACACCGGCTAACATCACCAAAACCACAAGCATTACAATAATTTTTCTTAACACTTTTTAACTTTTTATCTTAATTGTTATAGGCATTCCCTTAAGCATTATTAGTTTTTCGCCTATCCCAAGGGAAGTCATCGCGGACTCGGAGCCCAATTCAAATTCCGTACTTATTGGCCACGCTCTTGCCTCAATAACCTTGACTTTGAAATTTGCAAGTGTAGTATTTCCCGTCACATCGGAATAAAAATTCTGACCCGCCGAAAATATAACTTCGCCTTTTTCATTATCAATCTCTCTTTGTAGTACATTGGTTTCGGTCCACAAATCTCCTTCCGTAACTTCCACTACCTCAACATAATCAGGGTCATAAAGAAGGTGCACGGTGATGGCATTAGGTAGATTTTCCGGAAGACTTTCGAAAGATACCATCAATTCACGATTCTCATCCTTTTTCCACTCAGTCGAAGACGTTTCAAGCTTAACAACCGGTCCATCCTTAATCACATACTCTCCAGTCGTTACAGGTTCTTTATCTCCCTCCTCTTCTACTACATCTTCCGGCTGACTAGCTCCTTCACCCCCATTAAAAACACCTATCTTTAAACCACCGGACACATTAACCAGGAGAAAAACACCGCTAAAAATCAAAAGGGTTACTATTATGAATATTAGAAAGCGTTTTCCACTCATTAGAATTCATATATTACAAGGTTTTTCCAAAATTCTCATACAGTAACACATAATCAAGTATGTTCACTGCCCCATCCCTATTAATATCGGCACAAGGATGAGTTGACGGCGATTCACCAAAATGCTCAAAGAGTATTGTGTAGTCCAATATATCTACTTTACCGTCTCCGCAGTAAGTACCCATATCATTAATGTCACCCAATATTGAAGGTCTCACAATATCGATAGTAACACCCCTTCTTGTTCTGAGGGCATTTTGGTAACCGGTATTAACAGCACCAACGATACTCTCCGACGTGATGTCAACAGTTGTAGTACCTTCCTTTAATGCTTTAAAGGAAAGGGTAGCAAGAGTATCAACCCCCTGAACAGGATTGTCCTGAGGCGGGATATGCAGAACGTGAGTTATCTTACCAGTACTGCTATCAATACTCTTAACTGTCACTACGACTCCGGGGAAGAACGAGCCGGGAACAATATCCAAAGCCTGTATCATGTTCGGGTCATACGTTATATATACTTCTGTGCCTACAACTTCGTTCTTTCCTGTATCTATCATTAGGTCAATTTGGAAATTATCGTTCAAGTATACCGGCGGATTGGCCACAAGATACAAAGTCGTATCGGCATTAACTGATGGAGGACTCGGAACGGGAGACGAAGTCGGTGTAAAAGTCACGGGTGGAGGAACATTCGTTGGTGTATTGGTTGGTTGAAATACAGTAGGAGTAGACGTGGGGCGAGGTGTTGGCGTAGGTCCGGGCACATCAATCAGCTGGAATTTGTCAAAATATACAGTCCCTGAGCCCGGTGACAAGTTGTTGCCTTTTAACTTAACATAAAAAGCAAAACCGGTAATATCATCGAGCTCCATCCTTCCGTCACCGGTAGTATTCCACGCAGGTTTAACGAATTGGTTGAATGAGAAGTATTGAAAATATGGAGCAGTTCCCCACATAGTAAGATATGCCTCCCAGTGATCCTCATCCTCTTCGCTAAATTGGACAATCATATCCCTTCTCGAACCGTCTCCTTTTACCCAAAAGTTCATACCGTCATAAGCAGTCCAATTCGACTTACTTACCGGAAGGTGGCTCCAGACTCCCGAGTGATCGGGGTCACCGACAGTATAATCAAGCCTCCCGCTATATGAGCCATCATATTTATAATTAGAGTTTAAAGATAATACCGTAGTATTCCCGTTGTAATGGTATTGACTGCGTAGGTTCGAATTTGAACCACCGTATCCCTCAAAATTTTCGATAATTGGAAGCCCACCGTCCGGCGGAGGTGTCGGTGTGGATGTAGGCCTGGGTGTCGGTGTGGATGGTGGAGGTGTAGATGTAGGCCTGGGTGTCGGTGTAGGCGATACTGACGTTGAAGTAACAGCCACCCTTCCCGCAATCATATCCGCACCAATATCGTTATTATTAACATCTGCAAGTATTGTGCCGCTGTCAAAACCAAGATAGTATGTTCCTTGAGATGCACCAGC
>Ga0114923_10000762_pt1 | contig 23548 bp, 20 predicted proteins | sample SumtaG_FD_89578 | JGI IMG/M metagenome (GOLD analysis project Ga0114923, IMG submission 89578) | Deep subsurface microbial communities from Indian Ocean to uncover new lineages of life (NeLLi) - Sumatra_00157 metaG | ecosystem: Environmental > Aquatic > Marine > Oceanic > Sediment | place: near...
AATTTTCCTGGGGAACAAACAGCATACATATCATAACCCTCTTTTTTTAAAAATTTCATGTGATTAAATAAAATAAATCTCAGCGTGATATCAACGCTGGTTATATAACAGATTTTAATTTTAAAATTTTTCATTTTATTTAAATACTGATGGGCTAAAAATTATTTTTTTAAATTTTAGGCCAAAAGGACGCAATTTTTGCTTAAAAGACAAAAAAGAATAAAAGTAACTGGCCCAACAAAATAAAATAGCTTTTCTATAACCTGGATAATCATTACGATATTTTTTTCTCAACTTAATATTAAATTTTAATTGTCTTGTTCTTGAATAATTTTTGTCAAGATAACTAAGGTTTTTATGATCATGGCCTACATGACAAGCAAAGAATTCTTGAAAATTATAGAACTTACTTAATCTTCCTATTTTCAACCATAAATCTCTATCTTCTAAACCATCAAATTCTTCATCATAGCCTTTAACCTTTTCCCAAGTGTCTTTTCTAAAAAGAGCTGTAGCATGAGCAAACGCATTATCAACCAGAATTGCTTTCCTAATATCCTCATCGTTTTCAAGCAATAAATATCTCATAATTTCTTTTCCTTTTTTATCTACTTCAATTACTCCTCCACCAACTAAAGCATACTCGGGATTTCTTTCCAAAAAATCAACCTGTTTCTCCAGCTTCTTCGGACCGCACCAAAAATCATCGGAATCAAGAATAGCAATGTATTTTCCTTTTGAAATTTTGATAGCATTATTCCTGGCTATACTAGCTCCTTTATTCTCTTGTCTGACATAATGAACCCGCTTGTCAAAAAGAAATAACTGAACAATCTCTTTTGTTTTATCAGTTGAACCATCATCAATTATAATCAGCTCAATATTTCTATAGGCCTGGGTTAAAACGCTCCTAATTGCTTTTCTTATACAGTTGGCTCTGTTATATGTAGCAATTATTACTGAAATTAAAGGTTGTTTATGCATTTTTTAAGCCAATTATATTGAAGTTTTTATATTTTTGCATATAATTTTTTATGAGATCATCTTATCCATACAAAATTACCCTCTGCCCCTTCCATGCTTTGAACCACCACTTCCTCTTTTATCGTCATGGTTTTTAACGCGTCTAATTTATGAATGCCGATACCACGTTCAATATATTCGCTTTCTTTAATAAACGGCATGCTAAATTCATTGCATATTTCGTTTATCTTCATTCCCGTTTGTATACCCATAAAGGGCACGCCCAATATGGCACACAACACTAACGCATGGTATCTATTACTTATTGCAAAAACAGCCTGCCCAATATATTCTTTTATCTGGTCTTCTTTGTCTAAATATTTAACGATCAGCCTGTCCGCAAAAATGGGGTAGTCTGTCATAATGCTACTATGAAGATCGGCTAGAAATTCGTAATCGCAACCTCCTTTTTTATATTGAAAGGCGCAAAGAGCGATCTTATATTCACTTCCCCATTTTTTTAGAATATTCACAATAAGTTGCAAAGAATGTTCACGGAACAACTTTTCTTTTTCTATACTTCCCCATATTCTATTATAATCAAACAATGCCAAAACAATAAATTTCTTTTCGGAACTTTTACATGTTTGAAGCGACTTTACAAATCCGCTATCAAAAACTATATCCGAGGTTTTTTTTACAATTGACTTTCCAATAAGATTGTTCGCAACATTAAAAGAAAAATTATCTCTAACAGATACAAACTCACTGTTCTCTAAGATATATTTTAAATACCGCACGTTCATCGGATAAGTTATTTTGTCAATACCTACCCCAACCACATATGTTTTTTTAGAAAATATTTTACTTAAGAAAATAACCATAGATAAAACCAACATATGCAAGTTATGTTTGCCCCTATCTAAAAATAATGTCCCACCTCCGATTATTAACTTATCTACTTTTAGAATAGTGACTAATAATCGGCAAAAATATGTTATCTGCGTAACGATCGGCAACCCAACCGATTTCCTAACCGGTAAAATATCTTTAACTCGAGGGGCATATTTGCATATAACATAAATCGGCGCATCAGGATGTACGTTGCGTATCCTTCTTACGATAACCTTAAGCATAAGCTCATCCCCTAGATTACCAAACCCATAGTATCCCCGAATCAGGTATTTTGTGTTCTTGCTTTTCATCGCTTTATAATTATTTTTTAATAATCTTATTATGCTAATTTTTTGCAAAAGAAATAATCATTTTTGGTCGGCGATAGAAGACATTTTATTTTCATAAATCCTTGAAATCTTGGAATACACGTATTGAGCTATCTTTTGGTGATTGTAATTATCTCTTACAAATTGAGTTCCTCGTTTTTGAATTTCCTCAAGTTTATCAAAATTATTAAGATAAAAAGAAACCTTATCTCGAAAATCATTGAGGTCAAACTCCTTGTGTTTAATACAATTTACTCCGTCTTCAAATCCATAATCGGAAAAACAGGGGTGTTCAGAACAAACTAATACCGAACCGCAAGCCGGCCCCTCAAATGTCTTAACTGAAGGAAAATATAAAAGGCTCTCACAACTAACAAACATCTTGTATTGATTAAAAATTTGAACTATATCATAATCAAAATCCGCGACTTTAGGAAAATGTGGTAATTTACTATCCATAATATCTAACAGTTGTGTTTCGTTTTCAACCAACATATGCCTGAATTTATGCATAAATTTTTCACCCCGCTTCAAGAAGAATTTACTTGACTCTTCTAGAGCATTGGCGTGTATAGAATCAACAACGACCCTGACTGATCCCAACGCTATCGCCTTATTTTTTCTTTCTTTAAATGGAGTAATTTCTTGGAACCTAAGCAAAACCGAATGGCACTGGAATAACCTTATTTTGATAGTGCGGATACTTTTTCTGAAAAAAATCGCAATACTTATCGTGACGCGCGTATCCAAAAACAAAATCAACACCCGCATCCTCTATAATTTTATTGCTTATCGTCGGGAAACATGCATAATCCATCAGATGATAAATCTTTAAACCACGAAATGTTTTTACGGGCTTGTTATATTTCAGATAAGGACGCCCGTTGACACAAAGCAAAACATCTGCTCTCGATTTCAATTGTTTTTCAGAAAAAATAAATCTGTAATTAAAAATATTAAGACGAAACTTATTAAAAAAATACGCCAATCTTGGAAAATAGCGAGGATGAGATATGTAAATGACCGGCCTATACAACTTGATGAATTCCCAAATCCAACCATTAATTCCACTGATCCCACTAAACATTGGATTATGAATTGCTATTTTCATAGATTGCTTTTATCTTTTATTACTAAATAGAAATAGTTATTTTAAGCAGACCTCTGTAAAAACAATTTAAGATCTTCTGGTGTTCCTAAGCCATGCATTTGTTTATTTGATATTGGATAAATGTAAATATTTTTATCATCTAAAATCATCTCATTATAAGTAGGGCAAACATAAAACTCATTATTATATCTGATATTTTTTTCTATCATTGATTGGGCTGATTTTATAAAATCACTTCCTTTCGTAAAATAATAGATTCCTACTGTTGCCTCGTTTGAAATAACTTTTTTCTCGGCAATTTCTAATACTTTATTATTTTCGTCAACGCGGGCATAACTCCATTTAGGATGATTAGCATAAAAAGTCATAATCGATCCGTCTTTTTCTCCTCGCCTAGCATCTTTAATAAAATCGTTTATATCAATTTCAACAAGCTGGTCAGAATTGGCAATCAAAAGGTCGTTTTTGTTATTGATGTGCTGAATAGCGCAAAGAATTGTACAAACAGCTCCTTGTGTAATACCATCAACTTTTATAATTTCAAAATTATTGTTTGTGGCTTTTTTCAGAATATTATAAATATCGTATTTATCACAATGTTCTTTCTGACAGATAAAAATGAACTTGTGTTTACAGGTAGGAGTCAAATTATTGATAACGGTTTCAATCATTGTCTTGTCTTTCATCTCAATTAGAGGCTTAGGAAAGGTATAACCTGCATCATGAAAACGAGCGCCCCTGCCAGCCATTGGTATTACAATATTTAAAACCTTATCTGTTGATGTCTCGTCTGATAATTTATCTGTTGCTGGATATTTATCATTTTTAACTGAAGGAATTTTTATTACCGCGGTATGACCATCTTCCAAGCAAAGAAAACTTATAACCTCTTTTCGTTCCACCCAAACGACATCTCCTTCTTTTAAAATATCGTTATTCAACTTAAAAACACCTGATGCTATAATTGTAAATTCATCAGCTTCTTTGTGAAAATGAACCTCGTCATAATCCCCTTTCTTATATTTTTTAACCGCCACTTCAAAATTGTTTGTTTGAAAAACACTTGGGTTAAAGTCACCTACTACCCAACCTCTTGTGAAATTTTCTAATCTATATTTTTTCATACTATACTTAGTAAATCCTTGAATAATGATAAATTAACATCTTGACAACCCTTAACCTCATAGACAACAGCGCCACTTTGTTTAGCGGCGGCTATACCAGGCGGTGCATCTTCAACAATGATGCATTCTTCTGGTTTTACTTTTAAAATTTCAAAGGTTTTAAGATATATTTTTGGATCTGGTTTAGGTTGAGATATTTCATCATTACCGATAATTAAATCGAAATATTCAAAAATTTGAGCTGATTTTAACATAAGATGCAGTGTCTCTTTCAACGAATTTGAGCAACAAGCAAGTTTGAATCCTTTTCTTTTCAAATGTTTTAAAAGTATAATTTTTGAATAGTCAGGAACACAATATTTTGGAATAATCTCTTTAGTATATCTCTGTTTAATGCTATTAATAAGTTCTTTAAGCCCGGACGGTAATCGATTTTGTCCCTCTAATTCTTCAATTTTTTTCCTAGTTGGTAAACCATTAAAATAATTCTGATGCTCCTCTTTATTAATCTCTACGCCAAAATAACTTAAAGCCTTATTCAGGGCTTCATAGTGTCCTTCTGGCATATCGACTAACACGCCATCTAAATCAAATAAAATTGCTTTAACCATAAAAATATAGGATTTTTTAGATTGGGTCAAAAAAATTTCTTGCTTTTTCAGGAAAGTCGGTACAAAGACCGTTAAACTTAGATAGTGATATATCTTTCCAAAGAATTTGAAAGTTATTAGCAAAAGGATGACTTTCTAACTTATGTAATTCTGGAGAAATTACATAAATCTCTTTATTCATCTTTTTATAGTAATGGAAAAAATCCTTGGTGTAAAGCCTGCTTTTCCATTCATCAGCCCAAATAATATCGACTAATTCTATATAAGGAGTTAGCTCATCCATTGTATAAATCGTTGGCCCATAATTCTTCTCCCCCACTGAAAGGCCTATTTTACATTTCGGATAATAGTTTTTTATTTTTTTGATATCGGGAATCAAAATATCAAAAATAAATACTCTTTGTTCTAATTTATATTCTTTAATAATTCCACAGGTTCTGTAAATTAGATTTAAATTATCAAAATCCTTTATATGTAGAGCAATTACTTGCCCTGGATTTAATGCCTTAACAGAAAATTTTATAAAATTTTCAAAATCAGGAACAAGATTAACAAATTTATTATCCCTATGAACTAAGTCCTTATAATAAAGCTCATTTACATTTATATCTAAGCCGAAATTGTTTTTAAGATTTTGATCATGGATAATAATAATTTTCCCATCTTTAGAAAGCCTTAGATCAGTTTCCAAAGAAAATCCAAATATTAAAGCTTTATTAAGAGCCTTTAAAGAATTAGGCCTGTGTTTTAGACCCCTATGAGATAAAATAAGCATATAATTATAAGCATTATTATAATACTGGAAACAACAGCTAAAGCCAGAACTTTAACTAATCTTAAATTAAAGATTTTGACAGAACTAAAGCGCCTTGAAAATTCAAATGCCAAAACAAACAAAAAAATATGGCTAAAGAGGGTAGCCAAACCAGCCCCATAAAAACTATAGCGAGGAATTAAGATAAAATTCAAAACAATATTTATCACTGCTGTAATTAAACAAGCCCAAAGAATTTTTTTTTGCTGATCAGAGACAATCAAAGCCCTAAAATAAGGAAGGTAAAGAAAATTAATGCCAGCCGCTAATATTAATAATTGAAAAACAGGTACAGAATTTGCATAATTAGGACCGTAAAAAAAATCTATAATTTCGCCGGCCGTAAACACTCCTACCACCATCAAAGGGATTGACAAAATAATCATTATTTGCATTTGATAATTCCAAAGTTCCTGAAATTTTTCTTTTGATTCTTTAAAAAGTTTACTCAAGGCAGGATAAAAAGCCTTGGAAATCAAAGCCATAACAATTAATGGAACAGCTGTAATTCTATAAGCAGCATTATACCATCCTACTTCAGTAATTTGCCCCCAAAAACCAAGCATTACTGAATCTATGCTTATATAAACCATTCCAAAGATCATAGCCAGGCCCAAGGGCCAGGATCGTTTCAAAAACTTTTTCCAGATATTCTGATTCCAGACAAATTTTAAAGGTTGAATATAAAAAGAAAAAAATAATAAAAGAAAAATAAGAGCAATAAAAGAAGCCATCAAGTATCCATAACTTAAATTCTTGGCTGAAGGGAAATTGAAAATAATATAAAATCCAGCTACAGTTATTAAAAAAGCTTGAAAAATTCTCGCCCATGCCTCATATTGCATAAACATACGAGCTCTAAAAAAAGCGTATAAAAAAATATTAAATCCGTTGAAAAGAATATAAGCCCCTAAAAGCCAGATTATAGTACGAATAAGAGGATCAGAAGCAATAAAAAAAGAACTGGCCACTATAATCAATAAGGTTCCAATAGTTAAAAGAATTTTAAGAGAAAGAACTGCTGGAAATTCTTTCTCTTCTTCTTTATTGCGGGCAAAATCCCTAGTAATAATACTAGAAAGACCAAGATCTGAGAAAATGGCAAATAATGAAACTACGGCTAAAGCAAAGGCAAATCTTCCAAACTCGGTAGGCCCTAAAATCCGAACCACGTAGATTATTAATAAAAACATGGCTAAACGTGATACTCCTTCGCCTATTGCCAACCAAAAAACATTTTTAAAAATTGTTTGTTTAATTCCTAAATTTTGGAAAAATAAACTTTTAAAGCGGTTAATGTCCATAAACTTTAAACCATTCTTTGGTTTTTTTAACCCCATCTATAAAAAAACCTTCGGCTGCCAGTCAAGAAGATCATTTGCTAAATATTTCATCATATATTATTATTTTTTAAAAATCTTTTAAATCCAAAAGGGACTAAACACACAAGCGATATAAATGCTGGTATTCTGATTCTTGTAATTATGCCGAAATTATTTATAAAAAGAGCCAGGACACATAACGTTATTAAACTAAAAATAACCAGAGGTAAAATAACCCTATAGCGCCTAATGGAGCTTATTACTCCTTTTATTATAAAAAAGAACAAAATATACCAAGCAATTACTTCAGGTAAAACAAAAAGGTGCCTAAGATGTTTCATTTGCCAGGGGAAAGGACCAAAAAGAGAATAACTAAAAGATATTGCGGAATTTTTTAAAAATGTAAAAGGGTTTTCAAAACCTGTTTTTACTAGTATTGAAGATCCAGGACCTGTTGGTGCTAGTTCTGTTGGTTCTGTTGGTTCTGTTGGTTCTGTTGGTTCTGTTGGTTCTGTTGGTTCTGTTGGTTCTGTTGGTGATGGCTGTGCTACTGGAGCATAAACTACTTCTCGGTAAAAAGTAATTCTTTCGGTATTAAGATATGATTTAAGAAATTTTCTCCCATAATATCCTTGGCGGCCTACTGTTATTTGAGGCAAAAAGCCTAAAACAAAAATAATTAGAACTGCACAAAGTAATCTTTTTCTTATTTTTAAATTTGAAAACATTAACCAGGAAAGAATAAAACATAAAAGAAGAGCATAACCAACATAAAAACGAAAATGAATTAAACAACCTAAAGCTATATAAAAAAGTAAAAACTTAGACCAAAAAAATCTTTGGATTAGCTTCAACATCAATAATAATGCAATTATGCATAATAAAACCGCTAAAGCATCTTTTAATAACAAACTTCCGTAAAAAAGCAAACTGGGATAAAGAGCTATAATTAATCCAGTTAGAAAAGCTTGTTTTTGGGAACCGCCTATTTCTTGAACTATCAAATAAACAAAAACAACTGAAAGGGCTACCAACCAAGCATTAAACATCTGGCCTATCAGCATTTCCGGCATTGTAAAAGCATAAATATAACCAACAATAACTGAATAGTAATGACCAACACCAATCCCTTGTAAGGAAAAATTTCCTTGCTGAACCCTTCCAGCTATTTCTTGGGCTTGTTGCTGATAAAGACTATAATCACCCCCTCCGCCGCTAAAGGGTTGGAAATTAGCATAGTGTATAAACAAGACAGCCGCTAAATGAATTAAAAGGGCGATCAAAAAAAGCAAACCCAAAATTTTAGCCTGTTCTTTATTCCTATTAATTATCAAAAAAGTAATAACACATAAAAAACTAATGAATATCAGCCCTACAGCCAATATTTTATCAAAAAAAGCAATAATTGCTAAACACAAAATAATATATATTATAAATTTTTGATATTTTGAAAAAAATTCTAAAATTTTCATAATAAGTCTTTATTTTTTAATAACATCCAAAAAAACTTTCTCATATTCTTTGATTTTTTTATCTACTGTGAAATCTTTAGCACACCTTTTTCCTTCTCGAGAAAATTTTTCTCTTAAGGAACAATTTTTTAATAATTTTATTATACCCTCTGCCAGGGATTTTGGATCTCCAACTGACACCAACAAGCCATTTTTACCATTTTCAATAATTTCATTCGGCCCAAATTTACAGTTAGTAGAAATAACCGGCACACCACAAGCCATAGCCTCCGGAATCACATTACCAAGCCCCTCTGTTATGGAAGAAAGGACAAAAACCGAAGCTTTTTTCATATATTTAAAAGGATTTTCTTGAAAACCCAGAAAGGTTACCTTTTTAGACAAACCAAGCTCGTTTGTAAGCTGAACTAAATTTTTCTCTTCCAGACCTCCACCCAAAATAATAAGTTGCGCGGACTTTTCTTTGACAACCAGACTAAATGCTTTCAAAAGATTTGGGTAATCTTTGCATCTTGTCAGGCGGCCAACCGAGATCACAAGGGACTCATTTGCGCCACAAAAAGAAGAAATATCAAGAGGATCTTCGGACAATTCGTAGGTATTATTGCTAATAACTGGGTGGTATATTACCTTAAGTTTTTCCTTACAGCCAATGATGTTTGAAAGATCATCAGCTACACCGTTAGAAGCGCAAATTATTTTATCAGCTTTAGGATATATAATTTTAGCTAAAGTTGGCAGAAAAAAACGCGCGAAAAATCTTCTTTTAGCAGTTTCGGCGGTTACTAATGCAAGGGATAAAACTGAATATTGTGTTATGATAATTTTTGTGCTTTTTCCAGAAAAAATCTTTGCTAGTATGCAAATCATATTAATGCGTGAAAAAGTGGAAACAAAAATATCTATCTTCTCATTGCGAAAATATTTAATCAATCTAAAAAATAATTTCAGGTCGCCCGAAACATTCAAATCAATTATTGGCACATCTTTTTTTATTCTATCCAAAAAGCCTCCTTTCGCCTCAGCCAAAACAAGCGATACGTTATATTTTTGCCTGTCTAAATTATTAACAATATTCACCACAACTCTCTCTGTGCCCCCGCCTCCTAAAAATAACAGGAAAAAAACGATTGAAATTTTTTCGTCTTTCATTTTAGTATTAATACCAGTTTAACCGGCGTTTGATTGTTTAAATAAAATATATATTTTAAAAAATTCATATTATTTTTTTAATCAAATCTATCCATTCTTTTTTAAATCTCTCTGAAGTAAAATTTTTAGCGAAATTAAAACCATTTTCACCCATTTTTTTTCTTTCTTCGGGACGATTTAATAAATATTCTACTTTCTCTCTCAAATTTTTAAAATCTTGGCAAATCATCTGATTTCCCCCTTCCAGTAATTCTCTCATTCCCCCACGTCCAGATCCTATAACCGGCGTCTTACATAGCATCGCCTCATGAGTAGTCATACACCATCCTTCTTTGAATTTTGACATTGTTATCGCAACAGATGACGCTTTTAGTAACTTTAAATAGTCTCTATAATCTAAATCAAAATTTAAAGTTGGAATATTGGCCTGCCTCCTGCTGGAAGTAATCAAATAAGCATCTAAACCTAAAAGCGCCTTATATGAATCAACAGCTCCTTTGACTTTTTGGCAATTGCCAAGATATATTATTGGTTTTCCCTCTAATCTATATTTTTTCTTAAACTCTGAAATTTCTTGTTCTGAAATATTAAAATTATTTAAGTCAAACCCGCAATAAATTTTATAAACATTCTTATATCCCTTTTTTAAAAAATAATTCTTCCAGTATTCAGATATCGTAACAATAGCATCCATTCTTCTAAGTTGTCGGTAGAAAACAAATTTTTCTAAGAAAAAAATAGGGAGTTTGGCAAATAGAGGAAACTTTAGAGAATCAAGGTGCATAGCAACCGATAGATTTTTCCCTTTGGTTCTTTTTTTTGATAAATACAGAATTTCATAAAAACCCTTAATCCAAAGATCTTTTTCTCCCCTTAGTTTTAAAAGATAATAAGATAATTCTAAAAATTTCAAATATCTCCTTTTTTTAAAATATCTCGCCTCTAAATTTATTGACTCAAAATCAAATTCTGAAGATAGTGCATCCTCAATCTGTTGCAGATATACTAATCCGCCACATCTTTTCGAAACAATTTGTGTCATTCCTATTTTTTTCATATTATTTCTCTCCAATAATCTAATGTATCAAGTATTGTTTTTTCAAAAGGAATTTCAGGCATCCAGCCAGTTTCTTTTTTAAACTTTGAACAATCACCTAAAAGAATGAGAACGTCCGAGGGCCGCATTCTTTCTGGGTCTTGCCTTACTTCAATGTTTTTTACAGGGCTTAAACTTAAAAGCAAGTTTAAAACAGACTTTATTGTTCTTGTTTTTTCTGAACAAACATTATATGGCTCTCCAAATTTACATTTTTCTGAAGCTAACCAATAAGCCCTAACAATATCTCTAACGTCAGAAAAATCTCGTTTAGCTTCTAAACTGCCAACATAGATTATAGGCTCTCGTTTGCCTTTTTCTATTTCAGCAACCTGTTTGGCAAAATTAGAAATAACAAAATCCTGACCCCTTCTTGGACCTTCCGTATTGAAAAACCGAGCCAGAACTGTTTTTAAACCATAACTTTGATGATACTGAAAAGCTAATTTTTCCTGTGTAATTTTAGAAACAGCATAAGGGGACAAAGGCCTTAAAGGATTGGTTTCTTTTATTGGTAATTCATTTTCATAAACCAAGCCGTATTCTTCAGAACTGCCAGCTATAACAATAATTGGATTAATTTTCATTTCTCTGACTACTTCAAAAATATTCAATTCAGAAATAATATTATTGAATAAAGTATCTTCTGGCGATTTCCAAGAAACAGGAACAAAACTTTGAGCAGCTAAATGAAAAATCTTATCTGGTTTTGCTTTTTCAAGAACTCGAGCCACAGCAACCCTATTAGTAAGATCACACTCTAAAAGCTCAATTTTATCTTTAATATGCTCAACTCTTTTCAGTTCGTCCCCAAGATGATGGGAAAACACCGTGCCGTAAACTTCAATATCTTTTTGAGTTAAACAGTATTCAGCTAAGTGAGAACCCACAAAGCCAGTTAAACCAGTAATAAGTATTTTCATAGATTTATCTAAATTTTTTTATATTTTTTATATTTTCAATTAAATTCTTCTTACCAAAATTTCCTGTCCAGAAATCAATTAAAGCCCTTTTAATAGCAAAAGCTATCTTCTTTTCTCCTTTTAATGATTTTTCAATAAATCTTAAACTAAGGTACAAATGCCAGTAAAGATAAAGAGGATATTTCAGATAAAAAGGATTACTTCTTTTAATAAACAAAAGTTGATTCCGATAATAATAATAAGTAGCTGTAGCTGGAATTCTGCGTAATGTTTTTCCGACTTTATGCCAAATTTTGGATTTTGGCTCGCAAAATATCTTAAATCCTGCTTTCTTAGCTTGAAAACAATAATCAGTTTCTTCAAGATTAAGAAAATATGGTTCGTAAAAATAACCTATTTTATCTATAACCTCTTTTTTTATAAGGAAAACCCCGCCCAATGAATCAACTTCTCTAAGCTTTCCAGTAAATTTATAGTCTTTTATTTTAGTTTTCCAGAAATTTAGATGTATGCCTGCGCTATATATCTTTTCTCTTTGAAAATAATGATAAGTTGCCGGCCCAACTAATCCTGCCCTTTCATTTCTCATTGCTTGCACTAAGGGCTCCAAAAACGCTTTATCAACAATCATATCATTATTTATATAAAATACATAATCTGTTCCTCTTTTTAGAGCATATTTCATTCCAACATTAGTACCCTCGCCAAACCCTAAATTTTTATCATTATAAATATAAATATAGTCGGGAAATTCTTTTTGAATTCTTCTAGTTGAACCATCTTGAGAACCATTGTCAACAACAATTATCTCATGATTTGGATAACTAATTTTTTCTAAAGATTCCAAACACTCTTTAGTGTCTTTAAAATTATTCCAATTAAGGACTATTATTGAAACTTTTGGTATCTTTTCCATAGTTTTTTCTTATTATCCCCTTAAACGATAATGGAATCTATATCCATTAACAAATCATATCTCGGCCTGTTATCAGTTTTTTCTTGTAATTTTCTCTCAATATCATCTACATCAATATATTCAATATTTTTCATAAAAAACGTTTTATCGTATTTTGTATGAGTAAATAAATTAAAACTTTTTTTTCCTAAAATTTTTGCCTCATATATGCATGAAGTACCAAAACCTAAGTTTATTTCACTCTGTAAAACATCCTTTATAAATGGATTTCTGCTTATTTTTATATGACATTTTTTTAGCAGGCCTTTTTCATTTTTTCTAATATTTTTCTCATATTTTCCGTGATATCTAATATATATTTCATACCCTTTATTTTCGTTAATCTCTTTTAATTTATTAAATATTTTTTTTCTAATTCTTAACTCTTCTTTCATCCATTTTTTATCAAAATCAAACATTGATGTAGAAAAAAAAGTAATGATTTTCTTCTGTGGATATTTTTTTATCATTTTCTTAATATATTCCTTGTTAAACTTTGGATATCCGCCAATTCTTATTTTCTCCATCTCTTCATATCCTTTTAAAGAATCGTAATCTTCTTGAGACCAGAGAAAAAGTTTATCTGCCAAAACCGGCAAACAATTGGTCTTGGTTTCATCTTTTATATCTCCTGCAAAAAAAGCATGGGCGATACATTTAGTTTTTATCCCCGCTCTTTGACAAGCCAAGATATTAAACGTATCATCGTAAACTTGATCAAAAACACTGATATATAATCTAATCCTTTTATCTTTAAATATTTTGCTTAATTTGGTTATTTCTTCATTTAAAATATTTTCTAAAACATCTAATTTCTGAAATAATATTCTTTTATTGAAATCGTTGTTATTATCAATAAGTTTACTGATAAACTCAGCTACTTCCGCTAATAATCCCTGCAATTTTTTGTTATATATTATTTTATCAATTTCAATAAGGTCTCTTACTTTTGATTTTAATATTAAATGTACTCTTCTTCTGACAAGCGGCAAACAAATATTGTACTTATCTTTTAGCTGCTTTCCTAATATTTCAAATCTGTTAAAAATTAATGGGGAAACTAGTATTTTCTCTTGATTATTTCGTCCAAATCTAAATAGGGACAAATTCAATAAATATAATAAATAGTAAACTAAATCTTTAATCAAACCTCTCAATCTCTTATTATGTTGATATTCTAACCTTAAATTTTTAGTTTCAAGATTATTGTAATGAATTTTACTTCTTATATATCTATTCGAGACCCTTGAGGATAAAGGATATTTTTCATAAAAATCTTCTCCAAATAATTCATATATTTTATTACGTCTTTCAAAATAATTCATAATTTTCAAAAATATTTCACAAAAATTTATTTTCTTTTAAATAATTAATTACCTTATTAGTAGATTGTTCCACGGTCTCTTTATCAGTAGATAATTCAATCTCAGGATTTGCTGGCGGCTCATCAGACTCAAAATAGGGTCTGTCTAGATATTCTCCATAGATAGATTCAGAAGAAATGAAAATTATTTTTGGATCTTTGTACTCCAAATTCTTCCATCTTTGATAATCTTATAAAAATTCTCAGCACTATCCCCTTTACCAAAACTACCTATGGCTTTTATCTCACCTCTTCTTATTTTTAATCCCTCGGTTATTTGTATTGCCTTAAAAATATCTTCTTTTCGAGGATTTATATTTATAATATCTTTATTTTTGGTTCTATTTTTTTGCCTAATCCCAATATTGATAGCAGGAATGTTATATATTTCAGCTTCTCTTATTCCAACGCTGGAATTTCCAATTATAAACCCAGCATTTTTTAGTAAAGCAAGAAAAAACTCAAGTCTCATGGAGGGAAGAACTCTAAAACTCTTTTTGTTATTAAATCTTTTATATTCTTTTAGAATAATATCTGTTCCTTTATCATTGTTGGGATAAATTACTACATAATTTTTGTTGGATTCTACCAGCGCAGAAAGAATTTCTTTAATATCTCCCTCTAAAGTTTCAAGTATAGTAGTAACTGGGTGAAAAATAAAAATAGCATATTTATTAAATGGAATCTCATACCGCTTTTTTACCACTTGAATTGTCGGCAGCTTATCTAATTTCATAATATCAATATCCGGAGATCCAATTATGAAAATACTGTTTTTTAGTTCGCCCATCCGGATTAATCTTCTCTTTGCCTCCTCATGGGCAACAAAATGAATATGAGATAATTTAGAAACTGCATGCCGTATTGATTCATCAATATTACCTGAAACTTCACCACCCTCAACGTGAGCTACTAAAATATTATTCATGGAACCCACAATTGCTCCTGCCAATGGTTCAACTCTATCTCCATGTATTACTATCATGTCTGGTTTAATTTCATTTACAAAACTACTAAACCCTACTATTGTATTAGACAGAATAATATCCATATCTGTAGTATTGGTTTGGTTTGTATAAACAAATATATTCTTATATCCTTCTTTATAAACTTCACGAAATGTAAAACCATACTTTGGTAAAGCATGCATTCCGGTTATAAAAATATAACATTCAAAAAGATTAGAATTTTCCACCTTATTTATTAAAGGTTTCAACTTACTAAAATCAGCCCTTGTGCCAGTCAAAAAAATAATTTTCTTAATTTTAGCTTTTTTCATTTTAAAATATTACTCCTTTTTAGCTGTTGATTTTTTATAATATCTATTGATGCTTTTTTTCCAAGTATGCTCTTGTAATCTTCTGCTTTTATTTCTCCAGTTCCTGGTCTTTTAACCCAAACATTCTCTTTTGTAAAATATTCTCCCTCCTTAATATCTTTTATTGTCACAACACAAGCATAAGCAAAATCAATAGTGGGCTTTTCTTCCTTTAAAATAGTTTTTCTTCCTCCCAAGGCCTGGCGTATTGCTTTACTTCCCTTGACCAAATGTCTTAATTCAGAAGGATCAATTGAAATTGGTATATCCGGACCAGGCCAGCTTTTATCTGAAGTGAAATGCTTTTCTAAAATACAAGCTCCTAAAGCAACTGCGGCAAAACAAACATAATTGCCTATAGAATGATCGCTTATTCCTAAAACCGCATTTGGGAAAGCTTTTTGTAGTTCGGATAAACCACCTAATCTAACTTTATCGTAGGGGGTTGGATACATAGATGTGCAATGCAGCAAAGCATAGTCCACCCCGGCCTTTTCTAAAATAGCAACACTTTTACTAATACTTTTCAGGTCATTCATCCCAGTGCTTAAAATAATAGGTTTGCCGAAAGAAGCAATATGCTCAACCAAGGGATAATTATTGCATTCCCCCGACCCAATTTTATAAGCATTAACCCCCATCTTTTCTAATCTATCGGCCGCAGCTCTTGAAAAAGGCGTAGATAAATACACCATCCCCAGTTCTTCTGTATAGTTTTTTAATTCTTTTTCTTCTTCTTCTGTTAGAGAACACCTTTCCATTATATCCCAAATTGACTCATTGGTATTGGCCGGAATAACCTCATTTTTTATCATTTCGTCTTCAATGACATGACACTGAAACTTTACGCATTCTGCCCCGTTTTGATGGGCATCTTTTATCATTTTCTTAGCTTTTACGAAATCTCCTTCATGATTTATACCAATTTCAGCTACAACAAAAGGAAGGTATTCTTCTCCAATTAATTTTTCACCTATTTTTATTTTCATACTTGACTTTTTATTTATTTTATTCTAAAATATATTTATTGTACCTTAACACAAATGTATTGAACTCTTTTGAAAGGAACAAAAGATGTATTGGAAATATGCTCTTAGTATTTTTGTAACTGCTAATATAGTTAGTGTAATTTTAACCGGAAGAGTTTCAAAGAAAATAACCAAAGTAACTAACAGAGCTATAGCAGTTTTCTATCAGTATATGATTTGCTCTGGACTGGCAATTCTTTATGCTTTGTTCTTTGGACAAGGAAACACTTTAAAACCTGCTATTCTTGTAGTTGGCGCATTCGGTCTTCTTAATGCTTTTGGAAATTATTTCCAATGGGAGGCCCAGGGATTGAGTGAAAGTAAAACTCCTTTGTTTTTTCCACTTTGTGATATAGGGGATATTGTCTTAGCAATGATTTTCTTGAAAGAACTTAAGTTCTGGAACATTCAATTAGTTTTAGGCGCAGGACTATGTTTCTTAGCATTGTGGCTTTTCAAGATAGGGGCTAAAGGTGAAAAAGATGAAAAACTAACTTCAGAATGGCTTTTTTTTGTCATTTTGATGATCCTGGTTTTTACAACAGATGGATTTGCAGTCAAGGTTCTTGCCTCTGAATATTCTGTCTCGCGATCTACGTTTCTAGTCGGCTTTTATGTAGGTTCATTTATTGGCACTTTTCCGCTCCTCAAGCTTAGAAAACAGAAAATAACTAAAATTCCAATTAAGACAGTACTTAAGATATCGACGGTAAGTATAATCATCATGACATCTATAAGTCTAGAGTTTTGGACTTATCAACTGGGAGGACCAATCAGTCTGGTGCTTCCCATAAAAGCGATCGGGATTAGCATAGTTCCGACTTTACTCGCACTATTTGTCTTTGGCGAAAAGAAGGACCTTACCAAAAAAGAATGGCTGGGCTTTCTAGCAGGAGCTATCGGCGGAATCCTCGTCGTATTAAGATAAAAAGAACTGATCCTTAGGAGGGAAAATATCCCTCCTTTTTTATTTTAATTTTCGGGTCTTCTCTTTGTTGAACATGAGCATTTATTTTAACCAAATCCTTATTTTCATCTAATAATTTACAAATATCATAAACATTAAAATATTCTTTCTCTTTTGACATTATCTCGCATATTTTTGTAACTAATTCAAAATCTTCTTTTTCATCAACTGTAACCCTATATTGAGGTCTATATATCTTTGGGTCTAAAACCTTAATAATTTCGCATTTAAATATACCTGCTTCTTTAAAATAAGGTCCCCAGATTTCAGTATCAGAATCATTTTTTATTTCACAAACTTTCTCTAAGGCCTCTTGAGAAACAGCATAGAATTCACAACCATTAGGCAATCCCTCAATTTCACAAAAATCAAATTTTGTATCAAAATATCTCTCAATCATTTTCTCTATAAAAATCGGCTCTTTAAACGGATCATCAGCAGTAACGCTTATAACTAACTCTATGCCGAATTTCTTAGCGCAATCTCTCATCCTGACTAAAACATCTTCTTCCCTTCCTCTGAAATAATCAATCTTGTTTTTCTTAGCAATCTCAATCAAGGGATCGTCCTGAGGATTAGTTGAAGTCATCATTACTATTGGAATATTGCATCTTTTTAATCTGTCAATCATCCATTCAATCATTGGTCTGCCTAAAATGGGTTTTATAACTTTAAAAGGAAGCCGTTTTGATTTTAATCTAGCAGTGATAAATATACCTATTTTTAAAAGTTCATCTCTTTTAATGGGCTCAAATCTCTTATAAGCGAACTTAGCTCCTTCACCTAATAATGATTCGAAATGCTTACCGCCTATTTCTCCTTTTTTTGCCCTCATTACTGTTAGATTATCTCTTGAAAACTTATCCCCTATCTTTATGTCTTTTTTGGCAACCAGTTTTATTAAAGTCTTGTATTCTCTATATTTCAATTCATCAGGAGAAATTTCATCTGCTTTTTTTTGAACTAAATTATCGGTAATTCTAATGTTTTTAACAAATTCAGCAAACTCATCCGGGTTTAAAGCTGCTTCATAATCCTGGCCCTTTAAACTTCTATCATGAGTAATGTGTTTCTCAACGAGCTTAGCTCCCTGGACAAGAGCCAAAATTGGCAAATAAGTAGAAGTTAAAGATGTTGGTTCTGAGTGGTCTTGATAGCCCCAGGGGATTTTAAACTTTTTAGACAAATCTTTAATAAAATTTAAATTAACTCCTTTGGGATCAGTGGGGAAATTCTGCAATCCATACATTAAATAAAGTTTTGCGTCTTTATCAATTGAATATATAAATTCTAATGTTTCTTTTATTTCTTTTTCAATCATTCCCCCAATTGACAAAAGGACTTCTTTTTTTGATTTAATTAGTTCTTTAACTAAATCCCTGTTTTCTAAATTAGAAGAATGCAGTTTAAACCCTCTAATTTTTTTATCTTTAGAAAATTCAAAACTTTTTAAATCATAGACATTAGCCCAGACATCCAATCCTAAAGAATCAGCTTTTTCAATAAGTTTAGCCCAGTTTTCTTGGTTCATATAAAAACTTTCTGTGTCTTTATAGTCTTGATCTAAAGGAATGATATAGGTTTCGAGATCCATCATTTGAAACAAAATTCCATCTGCCTTTGCTTGAGCAACACCCTTAATAATGAATTCAGCAATTAAAGGATCTCCTTCATGGGAAGAGGCCATTTCTGCTAAAACATAGGTTTGAAGTATTTGATTTAATTCTTTAAGATACTTATCTTGAAGACCATCATCAATATACCAACCATCATTCTCCCAAACTGTTTTATCATAAATTTCTAAAAGCTTTTTACGAAGCTCTCCGCCAATCTCGTCTCTTGTTTCAGATCTTTTGATAAATGATTCGTAGATTTCTGGAAGTTTTATATATAAAACAAAAACTTTTTTCATTTCAATTAATTGTTCCTCACTTAAATTTTTAAAATGAAGGGCTGGTTTATCATTACGGTATATCATTGTAGTTTTGTCTTTGGGATCAAAAAACCCTTCTTTGATTGACACTTCCCTTAATTTGGTTCCTTCAAATGGATAAAAGAAACCTACCAGAGGATATTGAACGCCTGCCTTTCTGTTAAGCTCAATTGTTCTTTTATACGTTTCTCTTGTTTCAAAAGGTAATCCCAGCATATTGAAAGAACACGTTCTTATACCTGCCTCTTTGAGTAATGAAAAGGCTTTAATAATATCGTTTTCTAAATCAACCCTATTAAGTACTTTACCTCGAAGAATCATATCTCCAGTTTCCACCCCCAAAGAGGCGCTAACGCAATTCATATTTTTAAGAAGCCTGACCTTTTCTTCGCTAACTGATCTTGGATTAGTTTCAATGGCGAAAGGAAGATTTACTTCTTGCTTATAGGCCTTACTTAATTCTTCTAAATTGTCTTGAGGTCTCATTAGAAAATCTTCGTCAAAAAATTTAAGAAATTCTAAATTATATTTTTTCTTCAAGTATTTAAGCTCATTAATAGTTCTTTGAACAGAATATCTTCTAATCAAAAAATGTCCTTTATCTTTGTATAATTCATGGTAAAAATGATTTACGCAATAGGTGCAATTATAGGGACATCCCCAATTTGACATATAGTCTCCCCCAATATAGATTCTCCCGGAGAAAGGCTTATAAAAATGCCTTTTATCAAAAATATCCCAATCAAGATATGGCAATTCATCCAAGTTTTCTTTCGGTGCACGAATCTTATTTTTAATTATTAATTCTCCTTTTTTCGCCCAAATATTTGGAATGTGGTATAAATCTGTCTTTTCTGATAAAGCATTTAAAAAATCTTTGAAAGCATCAAGGCCTTCACCAATACAAACAAAATCAACATCATATTTTTTCAAAATCTGCTCTGGGATTAAGGTGGGATGGACTCCACCCCAAATAACTGGAATTTCGGGATTTATTTCTTTTGCTATCCTCGAAATTTGAGCAGCGATTAAATACTGATCGCTTAAAACACTGAAAGCTAAGGTATCCGGATTATACTCTTTGAAAACCTTGATGAAATGCTCTTTTAAATCAATTTTCTTTTTCTCTAAGCCATATTTCGAAAAATCTACAGGTTTAAAAATTCTAGCCTCTTCAAATGAGTCCTTGCTTCCAACAAATCCGAAATCAATCTCGGTAGTGTCAAAAAGTTTTGTCTCCCAGCCAAGTTTTCGAGCAATAGCTGCAAACAAAGACAACCCAATAGGCCTGTAGCCAAAAATATCTTTATTTGGTCTTACAAAAAGTACTCTCATTTTTGTATTTCATTTATGGTACGAATAACCTTATTTATTTGCTCTTCATCCATTTTTACCATAATAGGAATAGCTACTGCTCTTGTCAAAAGGTTTTCTGTGTTTGGCCAAATATCAATTTCTGGAAAGATATGACTCCAGGTCCCAGCAAAATGCCAATTAATTGCATCAGGCAGATTTTTAGTACCCAACCCTCTATCTTTTAATGCCTTTGCAACTTTATTAGCATTTTCTTTTGTTTCACAAAAGAAAATTAAAGTGTCTCCAGCATCTCCTTCTAAATCAGGGATTTCTCTGAATTCAATACCTTTAACATCTCTTATTCCCTGTTTAATCTGTTCCTTATGCTCTCTTTGTTTTTCTAAAATATAATCTAATTTCTTTAACTGGACCAAACCAATAGCTCCCTGAAGTTCTGCCATCTTATAATTAAAACCCCAATAAGTTCTAGTGTCCTCTCCGCGAGGAAAGTTAGGATTTTGTTCATGACCGTGATCTGAATATTCTCGGGCTTTTAAATAAATATCTTTATTATTTGTCACCAATACTCCGCCTTCTCCAGTAGTAATAACCTTGCCGAAATCTAAACTATAAATTCCAGCATCTCCAATAGTCCCAAGATATTTACCATTATAAGTCCCACCCAATACCTGGGCTGAATCTTCTAAAATTAGAATGTTATGTTTTTCTGCTATCTCTGTTATTTTATCCATTTTAGCTGCAACTCCAGCCACATGAACAGGGATAATCACCTTGGTCTTGTCTGTAATTTTATTTTCTAAATCATTCGGGTCCATGTTCAAAGACATATCTATCTCGGTTACAACTGGTTTAGCTCCTAATTCTAAAATTGCTTCTACTGTGGCTATAAAAGTAAAACTCTGAGTAATAACCTCGTCCCCGGGTTTTACTCCTAAAGCAAATAAGGCAAGTTTTAGAGCAGCGGTGCCATTGCAAACACAAAGACAATATTTAGCTCCTACTTTTTTAGCAATTTCCTTTTCAAACTCGTCAACCCTAAAAATATTCTGTCGTTTTTCATTAAAGCCATGCCTATATAAAACCCCTCCTTTATCAAAAACTTGATCAACTGCTCCTTTTTCTTCTTTACCAATAAGTTCAAATCCTGGCATATTATTTTATATTAGTTTTTTTAATAATTTTTTACCTTCTTCAACGCTAAATGGAATAAAAATATTACTCCAAGCTTTAAAAAGATAACTACATTTTTAACAAAAGTTGTCTAACTTTTTCAGGTGTAAATATCTGTTTCCAGTTCTCGCCAAAAGCGTTGGTTAAGGGTTTTTCATTTTTTAAGGTCGCGGCTACCATGGCCTGAATATCTTCTTCTTTTACACCTTTCATAATGTTTTTTGGTAATTCTATGCCAAAGTGCTTCACAAGCTTATGAAACTCATCAACTTCTTTGTAGTACTCTTTAAGCTGATTGAATGCAATACAGACAGCAATGCCATGATGATATTTTAAAACCAACGCCAATCCATATGAAAGCGGATGGCAAATACCAACATTTGTATTCGCTACTGCCAGTCCTCCAAAATAGGAAGAAACCATAAGTTTTCCATAATCTATTTTTTTTGAAAATACTTCTCTTATAAGATAAATGCCCTTTTCTGCAAAAGCTCTACTCATATCATCTATCATGCTACCCCTCAAAGATTCCACACAATGAATATAACAATCCATTGCCGTATAAAAAAATTGCTCTTTCGGGACAGTCTTCATTAAATTAGGGTCTAAAATTACTTGGTCATAAACAGAGTAATTGCTGTTAATGCCAAGTTTTTTAGTTTTAGTGGTAATTACAGCTGTTATGCTGACTTCCGAGCCAGTTCCAGAAAGAGTGGGTATAGCGACTTTGTAAATTGCTGGGTTTTTTACAAGATCCCATCCTTGATAGATTTCTGCCTTTCCAGGATTTGTGAGTAAAATTGAAATACACTTAGCAATATCCATGGTACTTCCACCACCAATCCCAATAATGCCGACCGGTAAATTTGACCGACATTTGCTTTTTATTTGATTCACAAGAAAATCTATATATTCTGCATGTGGTTCATCAGTAGTATCAATAAACAATACAATATCTTTTGGTTTTATCGGAAGAAGATTAAGTAAATCTTTTCCTTTGAAAAAATGGTCTATGGCATATACAAAAATAGAATTATCATTCAATCTTCGAGGACCTATTATGTTATTTAACTCCTTTATAGAGTCATGCCCAAATATATAATATAAAACATTTTTAGTATTTCTCATAAATATCTATAATAAATTTGTATCATATTTGTTTTTAAATTAAACTCAAATTTATTCATAAAATTTAATTACCTGGTTTTTTATATTCTCAAGATCATGGTAATATTTAGAAGAAGGATTGTTTAAAGAAATATAAAAAGTATACATTTGTTTTGACAAAAATAACTTTTTGTGTAATAGTCTTATTTTCTTGTATATCCAATCAGGCAGATGTAAAGTATTTAAAATATATTTCACTTTAGCTATTAAAACATGCTTATAATCAAGCCTCATATAGATAAACATGGCCTTATCAATTAGCTTCTTTGATTCTTCTATGTCTATTTGGGATTTTTTAGTTAGATGAACTGCTAAACACTCTTTAAACTTTCCGTATTCCTTATCATAATCATATTTACCTTCACTCAAGAAACCTCTTGTTGAAACTGGTTCATGACTGCGATAAAAACCATCTCTCCGAGCTAAATAGTGAAAACCGGCTTCCCGAGCCATATATAGAACATCTAAACATTTATTTTTACCATAGATGAGAGTAAGCATACTTGGCAACATTTCTCC
>Ga0114923_10000763_pt1 | contig 23543 bp, 31 predicted proteins | sample SumtaG_FD_89578 | JGI IMG/M metagenome (GOLD analysis project Ga0114923, IMG submission 89578) | Deep subsurface microbial communities from Indian Ocean to uncover new lineages of life (NeLLi) - Sumatra_00157 metaG | ecosystem: Environmental > Aquatic > Marine > Oceanic > Sediment | place: near...
AATTGGTCCAGGTTTTGATCCATCCTGGAGTCCTATAGAGGATAAAATAGCCTATGAGATGAACGGACAAATTTACACCATGAACTCAAACGGAGGGGATATCACCCAATTGACAACTGGATATAGTAGCGTTCAACCTGCCTGGAATCCAGATGGAACTAAAATTGCGTACACCTATTACGGAACTGGAAAACCATCGATCTGGACGATGAATGCTGATGGTAGCGGAAAAACTCAGCTTACTACTTCTGCAGACGGAGAGAGCGCTTTGCCATCTTTTAGTTACGATGGTTCAAAAATTGTTTATGCCAAAGGACCTGTATGGAACACCTCTTTAGAAAGACTACCAACAGCAACAAATGAAATCTGGATTATGAATTTAGATGGTTCAAATAAACATAAGATATATGCGTCAAGCGACAGTTATCAGTGGATATTCCAGCGAGCATGGAATAAGAATAATGAGATTTTATTTATGAAAAACCCGCTTCAGGACAGGAAGATTCCAGAGATGTTTGTTATAAGTTCTGATGGAACTAATCCTAGACGTATGGTTGATCCCCCGAAAGATTCTTTTGGTATTCCTTTATCATTTTATCTTGATCCTGTTTGGGATAATAGTGGCACTAAAGTAGTAGCTGTTAGAAAAATGATAGATGGATCACAAAATATCGTTACTATTTTAGTAGAAGAATAGTATTTATTTAAAATTGGGCAAGGAATAGTGAGTAAGAAGGTAATCACACTAGTGAGTCTGTTCTGGAGACCGAGTCGCCTATCGCGCTAGGGCGACCGAGAAGGGTTCGAGTCCTACCGCCGGAGCTGATTTCCGTCTATTAAGTTAGGCGGTTTTTTGGTAGGATAAGAATATGGAAATAAAAAATTTATTTTTATTAAGTTGGAAGAAACTTTGGATAGTTGTTGTTGGGGGATTTGTTTCAATAATCCTACATAACTTGATAAGTGGGTTAATGGGGACGGAAGAAGCTTTTTTCTTTATACTTGTAGTCTTCGTGTTGCCCGTTTATATTTTAATCGCCGTCATGTATAGTTTGATTTACAAGACCAAAGACAAATACAAGAAAATTCCTTAAACTAAACAGGTTCTAATATCGTCCAGTCGGGGGAGCTGAGTTTTTTAAATTAAAGAATCGCCAAGAAGGAGGTTTTTTGATAGAATAGATAAATAATCATTAAAATAAAAATATAAACATGGAAGAATTAATTATCGGAACAGTATTTATTAGTTTAGGATTACTATTCTTTTTTAACAATAAAAATATCTCAAAAGGAGCATACCAATTCTATCAAACCTTTTACACAGAAGACAATTTAAAAATTATGTTTAAAGCTTGCGGAGCAATTCTTATTTTTGGTGGTTTGATTTTTATCTTTTTAAAATAACTTCTTTGTTCCTATTAATTTATTTAATTCAACACAAAACAGGTTCTAATATAGTCCAGTTCCCGGAGTTGGCAAGATTGTCCTCACAAGCTATTTTCTATTAGAACGAAATTAGTAAATAGCAATCATAAAAATATGAAAAATTTAAACTATCGATTAAGATGGGGAGTTGTCGGAGGGTTTCTTGGAGGGTTAATTGCCATAATCGGTTTTCTGATATTATCACCCCCAACAGATTCGGTGATTCTCTTTGTGATACTTAGAGCGATAATAGGGTCAATAGTTGCAATGATAGTAGGGCCTATAGTGGCAACGAGATTAGCTAAGAATAAATCTAAATAAAACAGGTTTTAATAACGTACACGGTGGGAAGCCACGAAGAATCGTCAACTTTGAAATTCTTTTTTGATTTTTGTCCAATCTAAATTTCTGAACGCGTCTTGTAAGGGGAGCTAGTGAAAATCGCCATTTAGGCGGTTTTCTGGTAAAATAAAAACTGAAAGGTCAAAATTATAAATAACTTAAAAATAAAACAATGTTCGGATTAATTCTTTTAGCAACAGGCTTGGCCCTTTTGTTTAGAAATATGGGTATAATTTCTGTAGAGACTTGGGATATTCTTTGGCCAGTTTTCATCATCATCGCTGGCTTAAAACATACATACATGATGAAGAAGAAGGGGTGTTGTCCTCACAAGACGGATAAGGAATAAGTTTTAACTATTAAAAAATCGTCAGTCAGGCGGTTTTTTTATTTAAAAAGCGAGCCTTAATAACTCTATCTCTTCTTTAATTATATTCCAATCTAAATTTCTGAATGCGTCTTGTAGTGGGAGCTGAGATTTCCACCTATTCTTTTTAGCGGTTTTTTAGTAGAATAGGGAAAGAATTAATAATTTAAATATATGAAGAAAAACTTTTCTAAAAAATGGATTTTAATTATAATTATCGTCGTTTTTGGGATTATCTATTTATCCAGCTTATGGGAAAAACCAAAAGAAAACGATTTAACTAAAAAGTATTTTCTTAATTCTAATAATACTCATTCAGTTGTTTCGGATGAATATCATGAGACTGGAACTGTAGATGCTTGGGTTTACCATTTTGGAGAATGGACGTCAAATAAAGCAGAAACTTATGGTTCTTTAATAAAATTTGATATTCCAGAATTAAAAAACGAAAAAACTGCAATACTTCATCTTAATATTCAGGCCTTTGATAATAAAATAATTAGAGGACAACGTTGCCCAGAGTCTAAAAAATTTAATATTAAGAAAATTCTTTCTTTTTGGGACTATAAAACTGTGGGCTATTCTGAAATAGACGGTTTACAAAAAAACGGTGAAGTGGTTGCTAGTTTTATCGTTAGTCCGAATGACAACTACATAAAAATAGAGTTGCCAGTTAATGAACTTTTTACTAATGGCTTTACTATTTATCAGGCAGATGATGTTTTGTGCAGAGTTTCTTTTTATTCTCATTTAGATGATAACGGCTCTCAAAAACAACCTTATTTTATTGTAAATAATTAATTTTAAGAAAACTTAAAACTAATAAGCAAGTTGTTTTTTATCATAAAACAGGTTCTAATATCATCCAATCAGAGGAGCTAACTCCAAATTTTTACAAACTCTCTTTATTTCCAGCAATTTTTCCTTCATTATTGCTATATACTCTTTGTTCTCTAAAATTATAATAAGCTTTGAACTGGGGGGAGCTATCTTAGCCTGAATCAAGAACTCGGGTTTTGACTTTTTTTAAAAAAAATTTTATCCTTAAATATTAAGATAGTTTTTTAAAAAAAGAATAAGGGGTGGTTATGAATGCCTGTATTAATAGAAGAATTTAAAGAATTAAAATGCGGGATTTACGTAATGCTTAGTAACAAAAGAGTAAGTATGCTGATAAGATCTTATTATGAAATTGGAAATTGGCAGAAAAAGATAGCCGAGAAAATAGCAGAAAAAGAAAAGGTATCTCTTGAAACAGTGAATTTTGGAGGAGTCAGCGGAGGAAATCCTCCAATTCTAAAGAAAGTATTTGTTGTTCCCTTGAAAGAAAGAGAATTGGGATTGGGAGCATACTTGAAGCCGAAAAGCGAAGAAATTAAAGAAGAGATGGAAAGAATAAAACAAAAGCTTATTAAGGTCTTCAAAAAATTTAAAAAGAAATTTAAATAGTTTTAAAAGCAAACAAACCCATAATGGGTTTTTTTATTCTAAAAACCCCATTAAACAGGTTCTAATCTCGTTCAGCCATAGGAGCTAATTTTAAATTTCTATAAAATTGTTTAATTTCCAATAATTTTTCCTTCAACATAGCTATATAATTAGCGTTCTCTAAAATTATAATAAGCTTTGGACTGGGGAGCCGCCAAAATCGCCTAGCAGGCGGTTTTTTGATAGGATAAACTAATGAAAACAACAAAACTACAAAATCAAATTCTAAAGAAAATAAGATTCAAGGGATTATGGACTCCTGAACACCAGGATTTATTTTCAGATTATAAGTTAATGAAAACGATTACCCTTCAAATGGTAAAATCTTTTAAAGAGAAAAAAATAGACAAGGTGGTGGCGATCGAGGGCACTGGTTTTCTTTTGGGTGCATTGATTGCGAATAAATTAAAGATAGGATTGATTTTAATCAGAAAAAAAGGAACCGTCCCTTCACCATCATATAAAGCCACTTTCATTGATTATTCTAAAAGAAGAAGGACCTTAGAAATAAAAAAAGCTGCGCTCATTCATAATGGTGAAAACTTATTAATAGTTGATGACTGGGCAGAAACAGGGGCTCATTTAAGGAGTACTATAAAGCTTTTAAAAAATTTCCAATCTAAAATTGTAGGTATTTCTTTACTGGTTAATGAAATGAATCCCGAGCAGAGAAAAACATTATCAAAATATAATATAAGAGAAATTATAGATTTTAGTAAGATTCGAAAACCCAGTTGATATTTTTCTTATAAAGTTTCATTAAATATCGTTTTTGCTTTACCAAACAGCTTCTAATATCGTTTCGTAAAGGGAACCGTCTCGTGGGTTTTTAAAAGGGATTTCTATGATATAATCTAATAATAGTTATTTATGAAAAATTTAGAACCAGATATAATTAGACAGAGATTAATAATAGAGGCAAAGCATAAAAGACAATTAAAAGAAGAAGATATTAAAAATTTTTTACTTGACCTAGGAAAAGTGTTGAAGATGACTATAGATATGGAGCCATTAGTAAGAAGAGTAGAAGTAGGTTTCTATGGTTATGTTCACTGGGTTGAGTCTGGGTGCCACATTTATACATGGGAAAAATTTGATTTTTTAAGCATTGATATTTATACCTGTAAACATTTTTCTGTACAGAATACTATCGATTTTGTTAAAGAATTCTTTCAAACAAAAGAAATAGTATATAAAGAAGTGTAAATAGCTTAATTATAATTCTTTTCTTTTTAGGTCTTCATAAAACAGGTTCTAACTTCGTCCAGCCCCCGGAACACCTATCCCGAGCTTAGAGCTTGGATTTTGACTTTTTATTTTAAATTTGTATTATAATTGTAGCTCTTAAAATCATTCTTAATGAAAAATAAACGGAGGTGGTCAAAAGAATGACAGAAAGTATTTGTAGAGTATGTACTAAAAAAGGCAATTTTGAAGGAGGGGACGGGTTTCTCACAGTCTATAATTATTATGATAAGGAATGGAAAGTTAAGTGTTACAGAGAGAAAGACGAATGTCTTGAGTGTGCAAAGGAGATAAGTATCGCGAGATTTAAAAAGCTTATAATAAATCTCCTTAGTAAAGAAAAAAATAAAATCAAAGTAAACTGGAAGTTTTTTCTAAATAACCCTTATATTATGCCTGTCACAGAATCTATTCTGCGGAAGTTTGGAATAATTTCATATCAAGGAGAGAAAAATTTTGAAATATTTGGTCTGGGCATTAACAGAAGAAGAAAAGAAATAATTAATTCCCGCGAATGGTATTTTATTAAATTAGATGATGCATTAGAATATGTTTCCCAGACACGATACTCAGATAGATTTGAAATTCATCAAATAGATAAAATATTTTATGAAAACAAGAATAACTTTGACATCAGTGATTTTTTAGAAATAGTGATTATGAGATACCTTCGAGATTTTCAATAGTTTAATTTTTAACCTCTTTTTTTTGAGGTTTTTTTATTTAAACCCCTGTAAAACAGGTTCGAACATCGTCCCGTCAGGGGGAGCAAATTTCCGTCTATTCTTTGAGGCGGTTTTTTGGTAGAATGAAATATATGAAGAAAAATAAAATTATAATTCTTGGAATAATTTCATTGTCTTTTATTATCGCTATTTATTTCTATCCTCAAATGCCAGATAAAATAGCTTCGCATTGGAACGCTCAAGGCCAAGTAGATGACTATATGTCAAAGTTTTGGGGATTGTTTTTAATGCCCGTTATCTCTGTTGGATTATTGTTCCTTTTTATTCTAATTCCTAAAATAGATCCATTAAAAGAAAACATTGAGAAATTCAGGAAGTACTTTGATGGATTTATTCTGCTTATAATATCTTATTTATTTTACACTTATCTTTTAACTATTTTATGGAACATTGGTATTAGATTTGATATGGGTCAGTTTATGATGCCTGCTTTGGGAATACTTTTTTATTACAGTGGAGTTTTGATAGAACATTCTAAAAGAAACTGGTTTATCGGCATCAGAACACCCTGGACTTTGAGTAGCGATAGTGTGTGGGATAAAACCCATAGAATTGGTGGAAAGCTGTTTAAAGTTTCTGGAATAATTGCTTTTTTAAGTGTTTTCTTTCCAAGGTATTTAATACTTCTTGTAATTGTTCCAGTTATTCTAAGCGTTATTTATACACTTATTTATTCTTATTCTGAATACCAAAAAGAAACAAGTTTACCAAACAGGTTTTAACATCGTCCAGCCAGGGGAGCCTTTATTAATTATTGTGGACGACTCTAGCTTTGTTATAATAGTAGTATGAATGTTGTTCCATGGTACATAACAGTTGTTCGATTGCTTGTACCTGCTTCTATTTTACGTTGGTCGTTATGGGGGCTTTTGGCTTCCAGTTTAGTGGATATGTATGATTGGAAGTTTGTGCGTGTGGCAACAGATCAAGATATGGTGGTTTATCAATCTTGGGATAAGATAATGGATTTGTATTATTGGTTATTTGTACTTTGGATAGTGTGGTCATGGAAGGATAACTGGGCAAGGAAAGTAGCGGTAGGACTATTTTCTTATCGGCTGGTTGGTATGGCATTATATTGGTTAACACAATGGCGGTTTCTGCTTTTCATTTTTCCAAATGTTTTTGAAAACTTTGTTATTTGGTGTTTAGTATTATTTCTATTAACTAAAAAAGAAAAGCTTTTTCTAACCAGTCTGCAAAAAATTACAATGTTGATTCTTTTAATCATTCCAAAGCTGATTCATGAATATTTTCAGCACTTTTTGACTCGTCAACCGTGGGAATTGTATGATGTGGGTAATTGGATGGGATTTGAGGGTATAGTACGGGAATATGTAAATTATTTTGCATGGGGAGGATTGTTGTATGTCGTGCCTTTAGCTGGATTTTTACTACTATATGAAAAAAACAAAACAGAAACTTATTAAGGTCTACAAAAAATTTAAAGAAAAAGTTTTATTGCTTATATTGTGAAATTTATGAATTTTATAATTGACACTTTAATAAGGCTTGTGATAATTTATTGCTTCTTTGGCTTATTCCTTTTTTTCAGCCAAAAATCAATACTTTATTATCCAGATAACCAAGATTTTGAAGATTGTAATAGATTTAATGATTATCAAAAGATAAATTTTAATGGTACAAGATTTTATTATAAACAAGGATCTCTTGATAGTGTTATTGTTTATTATCACGGGAATGCAGGATCAGCTTGTGATAGGGGTTATTTTAAATCATTTTTTGAACAATCAAATAGTTCAATAATCTTTGTAGAATATGCAGGGTATTCAAATGACAATATAAAGCCATCTAGAGATTTAATACTTCAAGATGTTGATAATATCAATAATTTTGTTAAAGAAAATTCTTTTAAAAATGTAATAGTCTATGGTCAAAGTATTGGCTCTGGGGCTGCAAGCTATCATTCTTTTATTGGGGATGTTAATTCTTTGATTCTCGTTGGTTCTTTTTCAAATCTAGAGGACGTTGTTCGATCAAAGTATATTATTTATCCTACATCAATTTTGTTGCGAGAGAAGTATAACAATATAAAATGGCTTCAAAATTTTGAGGGAAATATAATTATATTGCATGGAGATAATGACCAAGTAATACCACATAAGTTTTCTCAAAAATTATTTAATAAAATTGCAACCGAGAAAAAAGAGTACGTATTGATTGAAGGAAAAGGACATAATGATATTTGGGGCTCTCCTATTTTTAGGGAAAAACTTATTGGGTTTATTAGCAAGGCACAGAATTAACTCAACTTTTATACTTACAGGACGGGTCTTAATATTGTTCAATTTAAAAATTTTAAATGTGTCCAATAAGGAGAGTAAGTTTAGCCCGAGCGTTTAACTTGGTTTGACTTTTGTTGTAAAATTTATTAAACAAAAAAGAGAGGTGTTCTTTAATAATGGAAAGAATAGTAAAAGTAAAAGATTATTTAAGAGGAACTTATAAACAAATCACTCTTCGTTTTGATGAAAAGAATTTGGTCGAATTAGAATGCTATTGTAATTACGACCCAGCTTTTCGTAAAAAAGACGGAAACAGAGTAATGATTCTACGAAAAGTAGAAATACAAAATGAAGATGGTTCTTGGAGTCTTTATCCAAGCGTTACTTGGCTTGACGGAGTCGAAAATGATGAACAGCTTGAGACAAAAGTCTTGGTCAAGATAACCGGTGAAGAAGGAATTGATGTCATGTGTTCTCTTAATGGACTTCCAGATGCAAAGTTAATATTGGCAGCAGGAGAAGCTGGGGTTCATACAGAAACAATAGATGGTTAATCTTCAACGGCTTATTTAAACAGATAAACCGTTTTTTTATTTAAATAGAGAATTTTCTCATAAACTAGGTTTTAGTATAATTTGTCTCTTGGGGCTAATAAAAATTGCTCAAAAGGCAGTTTTTTGATAGAATAAAGCACAAAGGTTGAGTTTGATTTAAAACAAATTAAAATTATGGAAGAAAAACCTAAACCGTTTAATAAAGAAGCTGAACAAAAAATAAAAGATTTAGGCTGGATAGAAGAAAAATCAAGCGAGGATGAGGTTTTAGAAATGATAAATCATATAAAAAATAACGAAGCTTTATTGGACGAAATTAAAGAAAAAATGAAGAAAAGTGGAGAGAAAGATTTAGAAAAAGCTTTAAGAAAGTATGCTGAGCAGAAAATTACACAGCATAAAGAAACAGAAGAAGGAGTTAAGGAAAGGTATAGTGAGCCACCAAAAGAATTTTAACATTGAGTATAATGAATCTCGCAAAAAAGTCGCCTAAAAACCGATTTTTTAGTGAATTGACATATGTTTATTTCTTTTTGATAATAATAGGCAGATGTAATAAAATATATGACAAAAGAAAGATTTAAAATTGTGCCAGCCGTATACTTGGTTTTAATGAAAGATAACAAAATTCTTCTTTCAAGAAGATACAATACAGGCTATTTTGATAATTATTATAGTTTTCCTGCCGGGCATTTAGATGGAAAAGAAACACTAAAACAGGCTATGGTTAGAGAGGCAAGCGAGGAAATAGGAATACTTCTAGATGTAAACGATTTAGAGCTAATCCATGTAATGAACAGGAAAATACCAGACAATGAAAGAGTAGACTTCTTTTTTACGGCAAAAAAATGGGAAGGACAACCAAGTATTATGGAAACTGATAGGTGTGATAATTTGACTTGGTTTGAATTTAGTAATTTACCTAAAAACATAATTCCTTATATTAAACAAGTAATTGACTCTTTTTTGAATAATCTAATTTATAGTGAACGTGAAGGAGGAGAAGATTAATAAAAATATAAAAACCCCAATTAAAAGAAAATTGTTTTTGTTAATGGTAGTCTTTTGGGCGTTGGTTATAACTTTTATTATAGCAGTAAGTTATATTTTTATTCCCATAACAATACCAATAAGACGTTCTCTTTGGCCATGTTTTATTGCTCTTACAATTACATCCTTTTTTCTCAGTGTAATTTTGATATTTTTAACTCTTAAACAAAAAATAAAGGGTTGGTTTAAAAAATTTTTACTACTTACAGGAGTTTCTGTTATTGGAATGCCTGTTAGTATTATTTTACACAATCTTATTTACGGTTTATTTATTTACTTTTTTGGTCAGGGTTTTTGGCAAAGAATTGGTTTATCGGACGAGCCTATATTTTTTATTATGGCAATTTTTGTGTGCCCAATAGGATTTTTAGTTGGAATAATTGGTAGTATTGTATTGCTTATTAAGCAAAGAAAAAAATCTAGCAGTGTAGAGCTAACAGAATAAAAGAAAAACGCTATCTCGGATCTTTGATTGACAAAGCTATTTGAGTTTAATAGACTGGTTTCAGCACGTAAAAAAAGTGATAAAAAATGGGCGAAGATAAGAAAAAGCCAATTCAATATTTGACGGTAGATAATTATATACTGTATTTGTTTTCGTTGGCCACTCTGAATGGAGTAAAGAGACTCAGCTGCTCGACAAGTAAAATTCATCAGGTGTTCTGTGATTTAAAAGAAAAATATCCTGATATTTTTTATGAGTTGAATTTCATGACTTGTGAAGAAACCCCTTTTTCTAAAGAGTTATCCGAAGTTTTTTTTGGGTTAAGCTTTAGTAAATGTATAATTGTAGAAACGGGCTTAGAGTTCAGTACATTTAAAGTAAGCAAGGATGTTATAAGAGGAATCACGATGATAGTAGAAAATAAATTACGTCGTGACGACGAAAAAAAAGACGTTCTTGAAAAAATAGCCAAGGAAATAGAAAAAAAGCTAGGTTGTTATAATCTATAAAATCATTTAAAGATGATTCAAGAAATTAATGAAATGCTCTGTTGAGAGGTATTATTTTCCTCTCTTTTTTTATACTTTAGTGTTTTCTATTTTTATGGTTTTAGTCCTAATATTGCTTACTTCTTGAGATAAAATTTTCACCTGTTTTATTAGATTATTTTTTGGTAGAATGAAGATGGAAAATTATAATAAAATATAATCTTGATTAAAAAATAACATGTCTAAAATAATAATGGCCATTATCGCCATAATAATTGCTATAGGAGTAGGCTCTTGGTCTTATCAAACATCAATAGTTGAAAACGAGATTAAAGACGAAATCGAAGATGAAATCAAAGACGAAACTTTAATACTTCTTGAGGGTATTAAGAAAGAAACTGGAATAAGCTTCTCGGAAATAAAAGAGATTGAATTTGGATGGTTTACTCAAGTAGATCCTGAATTAAAAGAAGAAATTATACTTGGAAAAGGATTTGAAGTTAAACATATACCAGATGAGCAATATGATAATATCAAGCAGTTTTTTGAAAATAATGGTTTTGAGATAGATACTTACAATATAGCCGATGGTCTAGTTTCTGGATTAGTGGGGTATAGAAAAGAAAAGATGGCTTGTACTGTTGAAAGTGGCGTCACGGGATATAAAGAAGCTGAGGGTCAATGGAGTCCATCAGAAATTAATACTATAGATGCAATAATAAATTGTGGTGAGCTTGAAAAAACCGAAATAGAATACGCAACAGAAGATTGGCAGACTTATATAAATGAAAAATACGAATATTCTTTTAAATATCCAATAAATTGTCTTTATGGCCCATTACCTGGTTACTGCAAACAAAACCCTCCAGAAGAAAGATCTCGAGAATGTTTGTGTTATTTAAATGCTGAGAACTCAGACGAAGTATCTCTTGGAACATTTACAGGTACAAAGTCTGATTTGATAGGTGCTTCTTTTTCAGTTTCTTCTTATTCTACTGAAGCATATAATTTTCCTAGCGATACAGATTTTGTTAGTTGGCTTAGGGAAAAGTTTCCTTATCAAGACATTGAGGCTAATTCAGATATAATGTTAGAAGGAGTGTCAGCTGTTGGATTTTATACTCCTCAATCACCCATGGCTTATTCCCAAAAAGAAATTTATTTTATAAGGAATAACAGACTTTTTAAAATCTATATGATAAACATAGATAACGAGCACAATAAAGAGTTATACAATAAGATACTTTTTACTTTTAGTTTTACTGCAGAAAAAATTAATAAAGAGCAAGCTTGTATTGATTCTGGAGGTGTAGTAACAATTTCTTCATGCTGTAATTCAGCGGAAGAATATCCAAACCTTTGTCTTGTTGGTGTTTGTGGTTGTTCGCCAGATAATAGTCAAGAAACAAAAGTTTGTGATTGTGGAATTGATAAATGTTTTGATGGTAATGCATGTATTGTTCCAGAAAATGAATAGGAAGATTGTTTACAATTCAAACTTTAGTGTCGTATTTAATTTTTTATTGCTAAATTAGTAATTTTTAATAAAATAGAAATATATGAAAATAATTAAATTAATTCCCTTTGTTTTGCTTGTTGTTGGAACCCTCGGTCTTTTAATTAATGAGTTTGTTAATATTAAAATTTGTACGTTTTGTTGTATTGTTCCAGTCTTTGCTTTATTAAACTTATTAGGATTAATTGGATTAATTTTAATGCATAAAAAACCTCCACATTCGATTTGTTGCCAAGCAGATTTGAATAGTAAAAAAACAAAAAAATAAAAACTATTTAATAAACGAGAGATTGTTTAAATGTTATATTCTTTCGTTTTTGCTTTTTTGTCATTAAAAACTTTGTATTATAATATAATAATAAAAAATTATGAAAACAGCAGAATATGTAAGAAGAGGTCATCCAGACAGAACTTGTGATATTATTTCAGATGCTATTGTTGACGCTTATTTAGAAAAAGACCCTGATTCAAGGGTTGCCGTTGATGTGTTCGGTTGTCATGGGATATTAACTGTTGGCGGTGAAGTTACATCTAACGCAGAGGTGGATATAGATAAAATAGTTAAAAATACTTATAAAGAAATCGGATATGAGGATGCTATCCAAGTTGTAGTTAATATAGCGAAACAATCAATTGAAATTGGAAATTTAGCAAATGAAGGTGCGGGAGACTCAGGAATATGTACTGGTTATGCTACAAACGAAACTCCCGAAATGTTACCATTAGAAGTTGTTTTAGTGAAAAAAATTTGTGATGAATTTGATGTTCAGATAGATAAAAGATTTGGTCCTGATGGTAAAACACAAATTACACTGGAAAATGGAAAAATTAAAACAGTAGTTTTTTCTTATCAGATTACAAAAGAAAACATGACAGAATTTGTTAAGGAAAAGATCACCAAAGTTCTTAAAGACTATTTAACAAAAGACACAATATGGCACTTGATTCCTTTTAAAATGGGAGGATTTAATGCCGACTCAGGTTTAACGGGAAGAAAGAATGCTTTATGGTATGGGCCAAGAATTGCTATTGGCGGAGGTGCTTTTGCAGGTAAAGATGCTACTAAAGTTGATAGATCTGGTGCTTATTTGGCAAGAAGTATTGCTATAAATTATGCAAGAAAATTACAAAAAGAAGTCTTTGTAGAAATTGTTTATGTTATTGGTAGAAATCAACCCTTGTACATAAAAGTAAATGGTGAAGAAGTAAATTCTGATGAACTTTCAGTTAAGAAAATAATTGAAAAATTTGATTTAAAAAAACCAGCATACAAAAAAACAAGCTTATTTGGTCATTTTGGAACAAATAAATTTAGTTGGGATAAATAAGAAATAATTTTTAACTATTACAGAATAAAAAATAGAACAAGTATTATTTTACTTTTATAAAAGACTCCTATTATGAGAGTTTTTTATTATAATTTGAGTTAAAAAAGTTATTATAATTATTAGTGGTTGACTAATGTTTTATTGTTTGATAATCTTGACCTATACCTGTGGTAGGGGTATAAATAAATTAACAACATTAAATATTATGACTAATCAAAAACAAAAAACTCTTATTAATTTTAAAAAAGCTCAGACATTGATAGGCAGAGTAATAGAAATGGCCGAAAATAAAGAATATTGCATTAATATTATGCAACAGAACTTGGCAGCTATTGGTCTTTTGAAATCTGCTCATCAGATGTTGATGGAGGATCATCTAAATACTTGCTTCACAAAAGCAATGCAATCTAGTAATGAGAAAAGGAAGCAAGACATGATAAAAGAAATTTTAAAAGTAACTAAATTATCTAACAAATAAAATTATGTCAAAGAAATATTTATTATTTGCTATCCCGGCTCTTTTTCTTTTCATGGGTGGTTGGATGTTTCAAAATAAACTTTCCGAAGAAGATAATAACAACTTAGGAATTGTTTCTGGAGGCCAATGCGAAGCGAATGAAATGATTTTTTATTATCTCGATCAGTGTGGCTGGTGTCAAAAAGTAAAACAAGAAGGGACTATTTCAAAGCTAGAGAAATTAGGAGTTAAAGTGCAACAGGTTAATGCTAAAAATATTGCTTCGGTTAGTCATCAATTTCGAAGTGTTCCTACCTTTGTTATCAATGAGAAAGTATATTCTGGTTATAAAACTTTTGAAGAATTAAGTACGCTACTTGGTTGTCCAATAGAAAACAATCAACCTCTTCTATCTCAAGAATTTAAGGGAGAACAAGGAGTATCAGTGGCTCTTATAGATGGGCAACTAATTTTGGAGGTGGAAGAATTAGATGATGGCTCTGTCCGCTACTATAATACGAAACTTCCTAGTAGCAAAATAGTTTATTTCTTTGTGGTTAAAGATAAGGCCGGTATTTATCGTGCTGCTGCTAATGCTTGCCAAGTTTGTTTTGATACTAGAATGGGCTTTAGTCAGGAGGGAGATTTTATGAAATGTAAAACTTGTGGCAACAAATATCCTTTAAATAAAATTGCTACAGAAAAAGGCGGATGTAATCCTGGGCCTATAAATCCAAATCTGAAAGTCGAAGATGGAAAGATTACGATTAATCAATCAGAAATAGAGCAGGTTGCTGATTTATTTTAAAATAATATGCATAAATTTATTCCTATAATTTTAATGTTTTTAGTAGGCGGACTTATTGGTGGTTTTGTTTTCGGCATTCAAAGTTCTGATTTTGAGAAATTAAATGCAGAGGAGATGTATCAAAGAATAATTCAAGAAAGAGATTTTGCTATTAATCAAGCAGTAGATAATGGTGATTATGAGTGTTGTATTAACCCTCCTTGTACAATGTGTTATACGGAGGCTAATCAGTGGAATAATTATACTCCTGGTACTTGTGCTTGTGATGATTTAATTGCTCAGGGAAAGGAACCTTGTCCTCAATGTAAAAAAGGATCATGTGGAGGTAGTGAAGGTTCTACTTGTGATTTTGAATTAATTAGCATCTAACAATATTTATGCTTAGAACAATAAAAATTCAAATTGACGGTATTCATTGTAAAAGTTGTAAAATTTTAATTGAAACAGAGGTTGATGTTTTGATAGGTGTTAAAGATATTAATATTAATTATCAGAACGGAGAATGCCAAATAGAATTTGATGATTCGAGAGTGTCTCAAAAGAAAATATTTGAAGTGATTGAAAAGCTAAATTATAAAGTTATAAAAAATCCAGACAAGAAAAAACCTGCTAAAAAACCAATTACTAAAAAGCTTATTATTGCCGGTGCTTTATTAGTGTTATTTTTTTTAGGATATTCTTTAATTAAGTATTTTGGACTATTCGAGATTCTTGCAAGATTAAACGAACAGAATGTTAGTTATTGGTTAATTTTTCTAATCGGTGTTTTAGTTAGTTTCCATTGTATAGGAATGTGTGGTGGTCTAGTTGTTGCTTATACCACTTCTTCGCTTACTAAGACTGCAAAAGATAAGGATCGTCGTACTAGAGAAAAAGAAAAAACAAATGTCTCATTGCCTCATCTGCAATATAATGCAGGCAGGATGTTTTCTTATACCCTTATTGGTGGGATTTTAGGGGGAGCTGGTTCCTTTTTTGCTATTAATCCAACATTTACAGGAGCTATTACTTTAATAGCTAGTGGATTTATGGTTTTGATGGGACTATCTTTGTTGACTGATTTTAAATGGCTGGAAAAAATTAAAGTAAGAACTCCGACATTTATTGCCAGTTTTCTATATAATCAACGTCATACTCGAAAACCAAAAGGTCCGTTTATTATTGGAATGTTAAATGGACTTATGCCATGTGGTCCTTTACAGTCAATGCAAATTTATGCTTTGGCCTCAGGTAGTATCATTAAGGGTGCCTTATCGATGGGGGTTTATGCTTTAGGCACAGTGCCCTTAATGTTTGGTCTTGGTAGTTTTATTTCTTTAATAAGTCAAGAAAAAATTAAGCAAGTAATGAAATTTTCTGGCGCAGTGGTGATGGTTTTAGGTTTATTTATGTTTAATCGAGGATTAATAAATTTTGGGTACGGTTTTAGGGCTTTTATTCCTCGTGAAGCTACCAGTCAAACTGAGTACTTAGTGAGTGGCGATATTACAGAATATCAAATTGTTAAAATGGATTTAACTTATCGCGGTTATTCGCCTAATGTTTTATTTATTAAAAAGGATATTCCTGTTCGTTGGATTATTAATGTTAAGCAAATGTCTGGTTGTACTGATGAAATAATAATGCCTGAATATAATATAAAAAAGCCACTTGAGTATGGAGAGAATATAATTGAATTTGTACCTAAAAAATTGGGAGATATTAAATTTAGTTGTTGGATGCAGATGGTTTGGGGAAAATTTGTGGTATCAGAAGGTGATATTAATCCTGAACAGCAAAAATTAGAATTGGAGAAAAGTAGTATGCCTCAAAGTACGTGTGGCGACGGTGGCTCTTGTGGTGGAAGTTGTGATGTATCAAGTTGTGGATGTTCAAAGATAAGGGCAAAATGATAAAATAATTACAAAGGTTAATTTAGTGCAATGACTTATGACAGAAAATAATACAAAAAAGATAGTTGTTGGTATGTCTGGTGGAGTTGATTCATCTATGGCTTTGGTATTACTAAAAAAACGAGGATGGCAACCAGTTGGTGTTTCATTAAAATATGCTGTTTGGCAGGATAAAGAAAATTTACTTAGAGAAAATGTTTGTTGTTCAGCTGAATCTTTTGAGATAGCAAAAAATATTTGCAAGAAATTAAATGTACCGCATCACATTTTTAACGTCTCTAAAGAATTTAAAAAAGAAGTGATTGATTATTTTATTTTAGAATTGAAAAATAATAGAACTCCAAACCCGTGCATTATCTGTAATCGATATCTAAAATTTGAAAAACTTTTTGAATGGGCTAAAAAACATAATATTCGGCATGTTGCCACTGGACACTATGCTCGTATTAGAGAAGATAAAAAAACTAATAAATACGAACTGCTTAAAGCTAAAGATAGTAATAAGGATCAGACTTACTCTTTATCGTTTTTGCCTCAAAAATGGCTAAAGAATATAGTTTTCCCTTTAGGTGATTACACTAAAGAAGAAATTTTAAAAATGGCAAAAAATGAAGGCTTTGGCTTCTATCTTAAAAGGAAACAAAGTCAGGATTTTTGTTTTGTAGCTGGTAAATGTCTGAACTGTTTTTTAGAAAAAGAAATTGGTAGAAAAGAAGGATTAATAAAAGACAGGACCGGTAATGTTTTAGGCAAGCATAACGGACTTCATTTTTATACCATTGGCCAAAGAAAAGGAATAAATTTGTCAGGTGGACCGTATTTCGTGGTTGGTTTTAATGTAAGAAGTAATATTTTGATAGTTTCTAAAAAAGAAAATGATCTTTTTAGTCAAGAAGCAATACTTTTTCCTTATCATTTTATTTCTAATAAAAAATTAGAAAAAGAGATAATAATTCAGGCTAAGATTCGATCGCAGCATAATCCAGCCAAGGCGACCTTAATTTCAGTCAATTCTGAACGAATAAAGATTATTTTTAATAACCTTCAAAAAGCTATTACGCCTGGTCAGTTTGCAGTATTTTATCAAGGTAACATATGTCTTGGCGGAGGGAGAATATTAAAATTAAAACATTAAAATTATAAATAAAACAATTTTAAAAATTCAAAGTATGCATTGTGCTTCTTGTGCGGCATCGATAGAAAACGCACTTAAAAAGGAAAATGGCGTAGTTTCTATCTCTGTCAATTTTGCTTCAGAAAAAGCTAATATTGAATTTGATAGAGAAATAATTAAATTAGAAAAAATTCAAAAGATTATTAAAAAATTAGGGTATAAGACGGAAGAAGAAAATTATGATTTAAGTGCAGAAAAATCACATGATCATCACGAGCAAGCAAAAAACCGAGAAATTAATAAATTACGAAACACTTTTGTGATTTCCGCTTCTTTGGGTCTTCCTATTTTTTATTTGGTTATGGGAGAGATGCTGGGATTTCCTTTGCCAGCGATTTCAATGAAAGCAAAAATTGTCATTCAGTTTTTAATTGCTACGGTGATTATGTTGGTTAATTATCCTCTTTATATCTCTGGTTTTAAAAAAATAATCCAGCGTAACCCTAATATGGATTCTTTAATTGAAATAGGGACTTTGACTGCTTATTTTTATAGTATAGTTATTTCTTTATTGATTTGGTTTCAACCGAACTATCAAGATAATCATCTTTATTTTGAGAGTGCGGCTTTAATTTTAGTTTTCATCTCTCTCGGCAAGTATTTAGAGGCTTTAACTAAAGGTAAAACTAGTCAGGCGATTAAAAAATTAATTGGATTACAACCTAAAGAGGCAACTATTATTCGAGGAAATCAAGAGATGAAAATTCCGATATCAGAGGTCAAGGTAGGGGATATTGTTTTAGTTAAACCAGGAGAAAAAATCCCTGTTGATGGTATTGTAATTGATGGTTATTCGGGTGTTGATGAAAAAGCAATTACAGGAGAGAGTATCCCAATTGAAAAAAAGGTAGGCGATGAAGTAATTGGCGCTACAATCAATAAAACAGGAGTTTTAAGGTTTAAGGCGACAAGAGTAGGTAAAGATACTATGCTGGCTCAAATTATTAAAATTGTAGACGAAGCTATTGGCTCTAAGGCTCCTATTCAGCTTTTGGCTGATAAGGTTGCTTTCTATTTTGTTCCTTCAGTAATGGTTATTGCTATACTAGCTTTCTTTATTTGGTTAATAGCTGGACAATCTTTTGCTTTTGCTTTAACAAGTTTTGTGGCTGTTTTGATTATTGCTTGCCCTTGTGCTTTGGGATTGGCAACACCAACAGCGGTGATGATGGGTACAGGTTTGGCAGCTCAAAATGGAATTTTAATAAAAAGCAGTAAAGCTTTAGAAATTGCTCAAAAAATTAATATAGTTATTTTTGACAAAACAGGAACTTTAACTAAGGGAGAGCCAAACGTTACAGATATTGTTGTTCTTAAAAATTCAACATTTAATAACCAAAATGAAATTTTGAAATTTGCTGGATCCGTTGAAAAAAATTCAGAACACCCTTTAGCCGAAGCAATAGTTAATAAAGCTAAAGAGCAAAAAATAGAATTATTTAATGTGCATGATTTTCAAGCTATCCCTGGTAAGGGAGTCAGAGCTATTTTTCAAAACAAAAAAGTTTTACTAGGAACTAAAAAATTAATGATAGAAAATCAGATTAATATTAAGCATATTGAAAAACAGGTAGAGATTTTAGAGAAGCAAGGCAAAACTACAATGATTTTAGCCGTAGACAAAGAGATAACTGGTATAATTGCCGTGGCTGACACATTAAAAGAATATTCAAAAGAAGCAATTGAGATATTACATAAAGCAGGTATAAAAACAGCAATTCTTACCGGAGATAATAAAAGAGTAGGACAAGCAATAGCTCAGAAGTTAAATATTGATTATGTATTAGCTGAAGTTTTACCTCAAGAGAAAGCGGCCGAAATCAAAAAATTACAAAAAGAAGGTAATATTGTAGCTATGGTTGGTGATGGCGTTAATGATGCTCCCGCCTTAGCTCAAGCCGATATAGGTATTGCTTTAGGTTCGGGTACAGATGTGGCAATAGAAACAGGGGAAATAGTTTTAATCAAAGACGATTTGCGAGATGTTGTTATGGCTATTGATTTAAGTAGGTATACTTTAAAAAAGATTAAGCAGAATTTGTTTTGGGCCTTTTTTTACAACATTGTTGGAATTCCAATAGCTGCTGGTGTTTTATACTCTTTTACTGGTTGGCTCTTAAGTCCGACGATCGCTGCTGCTGCTATGGCTTTTTCGTCAGTAAGTGTTGTTTCTAATTCACTTTTAATGAAACGATACTCACCAACTTTTAATAAAAAAATAGATTAAAATTTTTAATTCTAATTTTAAGCTTGAATATCACAAAAATTTTGTTTTAGAAAAATCGCTAAAAAAGCGATTTTTTGATAAAATAAAACATGAAATTTAATAAACTTTATGAATTAAAAATAATAATATGGAAAATACGATAAAAAATTTAACAAAAGCATTTATTGGTGAAAGCCAAGCAAGAAACAGATATTCTTTTTATGCTAAGACGGCTAAAAAAGAAGGTTTTGAACAAATTGCAGAAATTTTTCTCATTACTGCAGAAAATGAAAAAGAGCATGCTAAAAGGTTATTTGAGCATATAAATGAACTGAAGGAGAAAAGTAATGAAAATTTAGATGAAATTAAGATTGAAACAGTAGCCCCAACAATATTTGGTAGCACTATTGATAATCTAAAAGCTGCTATTACTGGTGAGAATTATGAATACACTCAAATGTACCCAGGATTTGCTGACGTAGCAGAAAAAGAAGGTTTGCTTGAAATTACTAAAAGATTAAAATCTATTGCAGTAGCAGAACAACACCATGAAGAAAGATTTAAAAAGCTTTTAAAAGAAGTAGAGGCGGGGACAATCTTCAGAAAAGAAAAAGAGGTTTGGTGGGTTTGTCGTGAATGTGGTTACGTTTATTTTGGAACAGAAGCACCAGAAAAGTGCCCATCTTGTGATCACTCAAGAAATTTTTATCAAATTAAATGCGAAGATTACTAAAATTAATTAAGCAAGTAATATGACAAAAGAAAACCAAATTTACAAATGTGATATTTGTGGAAATATTGTCGAGATTTTACACATAGGTGTTGGGCAGCTTGTTTGTTGTAATCAACCGATGAAATTATTAGAAGAAAAAACTAAAGATGAAGGATTGGAAAAACATGTGCCAGTGATTGAAGAATTACCAGCTAATGTATGTCAGGGGAAAGATGGAATTAAAATAAAGATAGGAGAGGTAGAACATCCAATGGAAGAAAATCATTATATTGAGTGGATAGAAATTATTCCTGCAGATGGTAAAAGAGGTAAGAGATTTTTGAAGCCAGGAGATAAACCAGAAGTGGAATTTTATACTAGAAAAGAAATTATTGGAGCGAGAGCTTATTGTAATATTCATGGATTGTGGAAAGTATGAAAAAATTATCAGGAAAAAAACAATTATTAAGATTTATAAATAATAAAGAAAAAATGGTGGCAATGCTTGCCCCTTCTTTCCTTGTGGATTTTTCTTATCCTGCAATTATAGGGAAATTAAAAAGATTAGGTTTTGATTATGTCGTAGAAGTATCTGCTGGAGCAATAAAAACAAATAAACAATTAAAAGCTTTGTTGAAGCTTCGTCCGAATAAAAAATATATTAGTAGTGCGTGCCCATCAGTTGTTCAGTTAATTAAAAGTAAATATCCGGAACTTGCCCATTTTTTAGCTCCGATAGATTCTCCTATGATAGCTATCGCAAAAATAGTAAAAGAAAAATATCCAAACTATAAAAAGGTTTTTATAGGTCCTTGTTTAATGAAGAAAATAGAGGCTCAAGAAAATCCTGAATTAGATATTTTAGTTTTAACTTATAAAGAAATAGCAGAAATTTTTGAGACTAAAAAGATTGTTATAGAAAAACCAGACAATTCTTATTCTTTTGATATTGTTGGCTCAAAAACAAGACTGTATCCTATTTCTGGTGGATTAGCTCAATCTTCAGGTTTAATTCAAAATCTAACTGATCCAGAATGTGATGTTGTTTCCGGAAAAGATTTAGCGGCAGAAGCTATTCAAAAATTTCCAAATGATCCAGATATAAAAGTTTTAGACATTCTTTTTTGCGATGGAGGTTGTATTAATGGTGTGGGTATTATCTCTAAAGACTCTTTAGATAAACGCAGGCAAAAAATTATTAATCATTGGACTAGTAAATGAACAAAGTAGCAAAAACAAGAGTAGAAAATAATTTAAAAGAATCAATATTAAAAATAGTTAATGAAATTGGTGGTTTTGAGAGTTTTATTAAAAAAGGCGATGTTGTTTTATTAAAACCTAATTTTAATACAGCTGATCCTTCACCAGCTTCTACAGATTTAGATTTTTTAAAAGTTGTTACAGAATTAGTTTATAGTTATGGGGCTAAAATAGTTATAATTGGTGAGTCTTCTACTATGAGTTTAAATAGTAGAAAAGTAATGGAGAAAATTGGAGTTTTTGAATTAGAGAAAATGGATACACCTCCTCGTATTTATGTTTTTGATGAAAGAAAATGGATAAAAAAAGAAATACCAAATAGTAAATATTTAAAGAACGTTTCTATTTCTGAATATTTAGACAAGGCTGATAAATTAATTCTTTTACCTAATTTAAAAACGCATTTTTTAGCTAAATTTACAGGAAGTTTAAAACTATCGGTTGGTTTTATAAAGCCATTTGAAAGAGTAATGCTTCATTTAAAAAACCTGGAGGAAAAAGTAGCTGAACTTAATAAAATTATAAATCCTGACTTGATTATTATGGACGCTAGAAAATGTTTTATTAATAAAGGTCCAGCTGAAGGAGAAATTAGAAATCCTGAGTTGGTCTTGGCTTCTAAGAATAGGGTGGCCATAGACATAGAAGGGATAAAAATTATTCAAGGCTTTAAAGGTAATTCATTAAAGGAAATTAATCCTCTAGAGTTGACCCAAATTAAAAAAGCTATTGAGTTTGGAATAGATCAGTAAAATAATTAAATTTGTGGTTTTTTAAGATTTTTAAGGTTATAATAACAAAAAGGTCGTCTTACAAAAAAAATGAATAAAATACTATGGATGCACTAAAAACTATAGCATTAATACTAGTTATTATTGGAGGTTTAAACTGGGGACTAGTGGGTTTACTTGAGCTTGATGTAATTGTTATCATTTTTGGCGAAATGTCTATTCTTTCCAGGATAATTTACGGTTTAATGGGATTAGCAGCAGCTTATATTGCTTTTACTTCTTTTACGGAGACGAAACCAGAACCTAAAATTGAAGCAAGAACTGAACCAGAACCTAAAATTGAACCAAAAACTGACTTCGAATAAAAATTAAGAAGTTTTAACAAAAAACCTCTTTTTTGGTGGTTTTTTGTTTTGAGGTGATAGAATAAAAACCACAAAAATGTGGTTTTTTTAATCTTGATTTTTAATTTTATTATTAGATAATAAGTTAATGAAGAAAGATTATGATTGGTTTAAAAAGATTAATAAACTTGCAAATAAATATAACTGGCTAGACAAGCTGGGTGTCTTTTTTGCTGAATATAGCGGTTTTGTTATGGTAATTTATTTAATTTTTTTACTTGGAAAAAATGAACTTGACCAAGATTTATTTTTTAAAGCAATTGCTTTATCTTTTTTTTCCCGTTTTATTTTACTAAGAGTAATAAGAAAGTTTGTAATTAGAAACAGACCATTTACGGATCATAGTGTGAATCTTTTAATTAGTCGTTTAAATGATCAATCTTTTCCTTCTGGTCATAGCACTTTCTTTTTTACATTATCTTTTGTTGTTTGGTTTTATGAACAAGAGTTAGGAAGCTGGATGTTATTAAATTCTTTTTTTATTGGCTTAGCTCGTATTTTTGTTGGAGTTCATTATCCTTTGGATGTATTAGGAGGTTCTTTCTTGGGTTATTTGGTTGCTTTTTTAAACAAGAAATTTTGGTAAAAAAAAAGAAATAAAATCTTTTTTGTAGTTTGATTAAAATTGCTAAAACAGAAGGCAATTCATTTTTTTGTTA
>Ga0114923_10000764_pt1 | contig 23542 bp, 19 predicted proteins | sample SumtaG_FD_89578 | JGI IMG/M metagenome (GOLD analysis project Ga0114923, IMG submission 89578) | Deep subsurface microbial communities from Indian Ocean to uncover new lineages of life (NeLLi) - Sumatra_00157 metaG | ecosystem: Environmental > Aquatic > Marine > Oceanic > Sediment | place: near...
CTCCCCCTCTCTCCCACTCCCTCTCTCTCCCACTCCCCCTCTCCCCCTCCCCGGTGTTCTCTCCTGCTTCCTGCGTTCTGCGTCCTGTGTCCTGCTTTCCCCCTCCACAAACCCAACTATCTTGACCCAGGTCAAGGCTCCTATCCACGACCATGGTTATTATCATGACCAAGGAGATTGAAAATGCAGAAATTCATGAATATGTCAGTAAAGGAAGTAATAGAAAAACACCCCAGGGTAGGTGAACTTCTCGAGGAATACGAGATTGGCTGCGCCCCCTGTACAGTCGCTACCTGCCTGCTCAACGACGTCGTCACTATCCACAACCTGCCCAAAAAAGATGAAGCGATGCTCATGTACGAAATAGAGAAGGAACTCTATCCGGATCGTGATGTCGTTTTGAAGGAAGTGGCAGAAGAGGAGGAAAGAAAAGCTGAGATAAAGTACTCACCGCCGATGCAGATGTTGGTTGATGAGCACGTGTACATCAAGCAGCTCATCGCCTACATCTCCAACGTTCTCGAACAGGTCGCACAGGATGAAAAGGTCGACAGGGAATTTCTCCTGAAGGTTATCCGGTTTATCCGCGAATACGCGGATAAATACCATCACGCAAAGGAAGAAGACATCCTCTTTGATTACACCGACAGTTCACTGGAGGTCATCAAGGTTATCCTGGAGGATCACGTAACCGGCCGCGGTCATGTTCAAGCAGTCGTTGACGCAATCAAAACTGAAAATACAGAAGAGATCATCAGTCACCTGACAGCGTACCAGGCGCTGCTCACCGAGCACATCAAGAAGGAGGATGAAATACTCTTCCCGTGGATAGACAGAGGTTTAACCACCAGTCAGGTAGGTGAGATATTTCAAAAATTCGTTAAGGCCAATACTGACCTTGGTGAAGAGCTTTCTGAACGCAACCTGGATTTTCTGGAATCTTTACACAGGAAATTCAAACTACATATGAAGGAGGTAAGTTGATATGGAAGGATGTCCCGGATCAAGAACGCTGGATTTTAGCAAAAAAGATATCGAATCATCTGGAGACGAGACCGGCATTAGACCGTCAGAACTGAGGCAGTGGCCCATACAGATGCACCTGGTCAGCCCTCAGGCTCCCTATTTTGAGAAGTCGGATGTGGTTCTCGCGGCTGACTGCGTGCCCTTCGCCCTGGCGGACTTTCACAAGGATCACCTCAAGGGGAACACTCTGGCCATAGCCTGTCCAAAGCTGGACTCCAACCAGGAGATCTATGTTGAAAAGATCAAAACGCTTGTCGATGAAGCCCAGATCAACACATTGACTGTCATGATCATGCAGGTCCCGTGCTGCGGGGGACTTCTGGCTCTCGCCAAGGAGGGTCTGGAGAGGGCGGAGCGTAAAATCCCTATGAAGGTCATGGTGGTGTCTTTGCAAGGGGAGATCCTCTCTGAAGATTGGGCGTAAGACGTAAGTTCAGTTAGTTATGACGCGGTGACGCGAGGCACGGCGACGCGGAGGGAGAGCGCGGCGAACTACGGGTCTGTGTATCGAGGTATCGAGGTAACGAAGTGTCGAGGTAAAACAACCGTTCCTGTAAAGTCGGTAAAAGCTTTGACGCAGAGTTAAGCGACTTGTCCACCATCCTGTCCTCCGTAACCTCCTGTCAGCCGAAGCCTTGGCGAAGGTTGATGGCGGAAGGGGGAAGCTGAGCGATAGGCGTTAGCGACGGCGGATGAGATCTGAGAGCGCTCCCTTCGCGTCGTCTCCGCCACCGGATTCTATTATTGTCCTCCCTCATAATGCGGGCGTAAATGCCTTGCTGACACCCCCCAAAATCGACCCCCTGTCTTTCGGGTAGGTTTTTTGCTATAATCCGTGCTTGAATGTCGGTTTTTGCGCTTAGCGTGTTGGTTTGACTGAACCCACCGAACCCCATCCATCTGCAAAAAGCGGTCTTCATTCGTCTTGGTCCTCAGAATTCACCTGATACTGTGGAGGTATAGTCAATGTTTGGAGCAACTGGAAAACTATCTTTCGCGGTCCTGGGCGCCGGTTGCGGCGGCCAGGCCATTGCCGGCTTTCTCGCAGTACGAGGCCATGACGTAGCTCTCTACAACAGGTCCTACAGCAGGATCGCGGCCTTCCAGAATCGAGGAAGCATTGAGATATCCGACAAGATATCCGGTTGCGGCGCCCTCTCCTATATCGGCACTGACTTGGCTACGGCATTGGCGGACCGCGATGTGATCATGGTTGTCACAACCGCCACAGCACACAGGCCACTGGCAAAGGCAATGGCCCCGCACCTGCGAGACGGCCAGGTCATTCTTCTCAACCCGGGCAGGACCTTTGGCGCACTCGAAGTATCACACACCATTCGCCAGGCCGGCTGCACGGCTGATGTGATCGTCGGGGAGGCAAACACGTTGGTTTATGTGTCAAGAGTACTTGTTCCCGGTACAGCTGTCATCAAGGCGATCAAGGAGACCGTGTCCATCTCTGCGGTTTCGGCAGAAGACACACCGTACCTGGTGAGCAGACTCAGCAGTGTCTACCCCCAATTCACAGTTGCGGCGTCTTTTCTTGAGACCAGTCTCGGAAATATCGGCGCGGTTTTTCACCCGGCCATCGCCCTGCTTAACAAGGACAGAATCCTGTCGAAGGTCCCCTTCGATTTTTACCGTGATGGAGTCACCAGAAAGATAGCCCACTATCTTGAGCAGATTGACCGTGAATGTATAGCTGTGGGCAAAGTCCTGGGGCACAGTCCACTGTCCATCACTCAATGGCTCAGTTCCAGGTACGGTCTGGAACCAGCCGACGTTTACACCATGCTCCGGTCCAATCCAAGTTACCGCAATCTTCAGGCCCCGACGACGCTTGATCACCGCTATCTTTGGGAAGATGTTCCCATGGGGCTCGTACCGATATCAGATGCGGCCGGCGCCGTTGGCGTTAATACCCCGGCCATCGATTACCTCATTGACGAGGCATCCGGGATACTTGGAAGGGACTTCCGCAAAGAGGGTAGAACCCTGGAAAAACTCGGTTTGCCCCGGAACAGCCTCAAGGAAGCGTTGGCAAGCATCATCGCGGGAGGAGATACTGTCCCGGCATATGCCTATGCCTGAAACTCCCATTCCATCCGATGTTATTGGTCTAGCCAAATCCCGGGTCGACGCCCACACGCTCGGTGTGTCTCGCGCTGACGAGCTTCTTCGCGCCTGCGGATTTAAGACCGTTGTCACCGATGATGCCGTCAGCGAGGCCTTCTGCGCCCCAGCCCAGGCCGACAACTCGTCACTGATCCGAAGGTGGCTATCTGCCAACCGGATCAGCATTCTCTGTTTCAGCTATAGGCTCGCCGCAACCGACGCGGTCGGTATCTTCCGGCAACTTATTTATCAGTTGGAAATTCACGGGATGCTCTTAAGGCATGGCGGCAGGATCAAGGCCGTCTATTTGGCCGCCCTCCCAGGAGCTTGTGACGACATCAAACGAATATACGGGGATGCTGTGGGTGTGTTCCGCGGCGATGAAACCCTTGCTCAAACTTTGACGATCATGGGCATCGACCCTTCACTGGCCCCAAGCGACATGGTTGGCGCACATCCCTACGACACTTCCCTCGAAAGTTTCGGCCGGGATCTGGTGAAAACGTGCGACTACGCCTCGGCGCTGCCTGTGGACAGAAAGGCATCTCCAGCTTTTGGCTCAAAACGGGAACAAGCCGTCGACAGGATGTTGCATGGCCGAGCATGCGGACTGCCACCGCTGATGAGAGCCCACGCAGGACCGTACCTGGCCAATCGGCAAGATGCCGTGAATCTCATGGAGTCATGGTGCGGGGAGCTCTCCCGGGCGGGCATGTTGGACGTGCTTTCGATCGGTACTTCGCAACTTACCCAGGAGAGATTCGGCAAAGAGTGGGGAAATAGACCGAATGGAGGCGGGGCGCCGATCAACTCGCCCGGCGAATACGAACGTATATGGCAAGCCGCCAGGCCCATGCTGGTAAGGACGTACGCCGGCACTTGCGGAACACCTGCCCTTGCCATGATGCATGAGAAGACAATGAACATCGCGTGGCACGCACTGTCTTTGTGGTGGTTTTCCCAAATAGACGGACGTGGGCCGCACGCTATGTTTGAGAACCTCCAGGAACACTTCGAGGTCCTCCGGCTCATAGCCTCGGGTAACAAACCCTACGAACCCAACGTCTCTCACCACTTTGCATTCCGCGGAGCTGACGATATTACCTACGTTGTCTCGGCAGTGCTGGCGGCCAGGGCTGCAAAGCGCCTCGGAATCCGCAACCTGATCCTGCAGGTAATGCTGAACGATCCAAAGTACACCTGGGGCGTCAACGATCTTGCCAAGGCTCGCGCTACTCTTTCGCTAGTCAGGGAACTCGAGGATTCACACTTTCATGTGTACCTCCAGACAAGGGCAGGGCTGGACTACCTGTCCCATCTGGAGTCAAAAGCAAAGGCGCAACTTGCCGGCGTTACGGCGTTGATGGACGACATCGAGCCGAATAACCCCCATAGCCCGGATATCATACATGTCGTGAGCTATTCAGAGGGCAGCGATCTGGCGACGCCGGCGATTATCAATGACAGCATCCGCATAACAAGGTGTGCGCTGGACCGTTACAGGATGCTTCGGCGGCAAGGGCACGTGGCAGACATGACCGGCAACCTGGACGTGCGGGAGAGAATGTCCTTCCTGGTCCAAAGTGCGAAGGAAGTGCTGGCAACTATCGAGGGATGTGTGGACGAACCGTACACAGCACAGGGGTTGTATGACACCTTCCGGTTGGGATTCCTGCCTGTTCCGGAACTGATGTATTGCAGAGACGAATATCCCGAGGCCGTCAAGTGGGCCACAAAGGTCCGAAACGGTCGGGTGGACATTTACCAGGATGACAAACCGTTACTCCCCAGGGAGCGCATGGCGCAAATAAAGGAAGGAATACTTACAAGATGAGTACAGTTGCAATTGGTTTGCTGAATAAGAAGCGCGGCAACTTCAAGATCCAGGAAAAGTTCGCGGGAGCGGACGAGGTCGTAGACGAAACTTCCGCCGAAGTGGCCCATCACGAAAAAGCACTTCGGGACGCCGGATACGAAGTACGTGTTATCAACTGGGGACCGGACATCCTTCGGGATCTCGCCGATGCGAACGTCGATCTTGTTTTCAATGTTTCGTCCCTGGTGGAAGCGGCTATCCTGGAAGAACTGGAAATTCCTTTTGTGGGTTCTGACTCTTTCACGATCGCCCTGGCAACGGACAAGTCTCTCGCTAAAAGGCTCTGGGACAAGGCGGGGTTGCCTACCTCACCTTTCCACGTGGCAAGGACGGAGCAAGACTGTGAGATCTTCCGGGACACACCGCCCTTTCCCTACCCGCTTTTCATCAAACCTGTCGCCGGGAGAGGCAGCGCCGGCATTACGGAGGAATCTGTTGTCGAAAACTTCGATCAGTTGGTCAAGGGCGTACGGGAACGATATCGGACGATAGGCCAACCGGTCCTGATCGAAAAGTTCCTGAGAGGGCGAGAGATTACCCAGTGCGTGCTGGGCAACGATGGGGATTTGCGTGTATTACCCCCATTGGGAATCACCTTCGCGGAAGGCTCCGTAACGCTGACATTTGACAAAAAGGAGGTTGATGACGACACCTTCGTCTGCCCTGCCCTCCTGAGCGAGGAGGAGACACAGATGATGGCTGGACTGGCGAAGGAAGCCTATACCACGCTGGGCTTCAAGGATTTCGGGAGAATAGACATCATCCTGACCGAAGGTGGGCCTTTTCTGCTTGAGGCCAATACATTTGCCGGACTCATGTGCACACCCGTGGAAAAGCCTCACAGCTATGTCGGCGTCATGGCTGTCGCCGACGGTATGGACGGCAAAGACCTGTTGGACGAGATAGTGAAGGCAGCACTCATACGATACAAGTCGTGTTGAGCCAGGGATAGCTATGAGTGCACCGAGAATTGAGATAGATCTTGCCAAGATCGGCCATAACGTTCGCTCGCTACGCACGTTGTTCGGTACAAAAGGAGTTTGCATTACCGCCGTGACCAAGGCAGTCCTCGGTGACCCGCTTGTCGCCAAAACATTTGTGGACAACGGGATCAAGGCTATCGGCGACTCGCGGATCGCGAATATCCGCAGAATGAAAGAGGCGGGCATCAAAGCCGAATTCACGCTGATTCGCAGCCCAATGCCGAGCGAAGCTGAAGATGTCGTCCAGTACGCGGACATAAGCCTGAATACCGAAGCTGCCGTCATCAAGCTGCTTTCCAGGCACGCCGTCAAGCACGGGAAGCGCCACCGGGTCATCCTGATGGTAGAACTCGGTGACCTGAGAGAAGGCATCATGCCTCCTGACCTGGGATCGGTCGTAGCGAAAACACTGGATCTGGAAGGCATTGAGTTAGTGGGTCTTGGGACCAACCTGGCCTGCTACGCCGGTGTGAATCCAACCGCGGAGAACATGGCGGAACTCGGCGATATCGCCACACGTCTTCGAAACGAGTACGATATTCCCCTGGAGATAATTTCGGGCGGAAACTCGGCCAACTACGACTGGTTTGTTTCGACCCGGGACCCTGGACAAATCAACAACGTCCGTATCGGCGAAGCGATTCTCCTGGGCTGCGAGACTTTGCGGCGCGAGAAAATACCTGGATTGCACACAGATGCCTGTACACTTATTGCTGAAGTCATTGAGCGACAAATCAAGCCATCGTTTCCCACAGGACCACGTAGCCAGGATGCCTTCGGTGATATCCCTGAGTTTGAGGACAGGGGAACCATCAGCAAAGCCATTCTCGGAATCGGAAGACAGGACGTGGATTTTTCCGGAATCACGCCGAGGATTGACATTGAATGCCTCGGTTCCAGCAGTGACCACATCATTCTCGATGCCAGGGACACCGACATAGTGGTCGGGAGTGAAGTCGCGTTCGACGTTGATTACAGTGCATTGCTAAGAGCTATGACGTCACCTTTCGTCGCCAAGGAATTCCTGGGACAACCGATTCTGTAAAGTCGGTAAAAGCTTTGACGCCCTTCGACACGCTCTGCCCTTCGGCTAAACTTCCGACTTCGCTCCACGGGAAATACGACGGACAAGCAGGACCTACGGCTTGCTCAGGACAGGCAGAGTTTCACCTCTCGACCAGACTTGGGGCAGGCAATAGTGACCCGCTGCGTTAATGCTTTTAATTACCTGGGAGCCTGTCGAAGAACCTCATCAGACTCCAGGTACTCATTTCACAGATAAACCTAAAATCGAATCTTCAAGCCGGCGGCCACCGTATTGGAACCGCCGTCCTCCGCGATAAGACCAAAGGCTTTGGAACGATGGTGCAGGCGAAAGACCGCTGCCCAATTATCGTCGGGTGGGCCAAGGGCAATCTCACCGAACCAGTAAACCAGGAACTGCTCGGTTGTTCCGTGGATTTGGACTTCAGCCTCAGGGATTTTTGTTGCCCAGGAAGGACCCAGCCCGAATGCAAAGCTCGTTTCAACCGACTCGTTCCAGGGAAAATCATGCCAGCGTCCCGCCACTGTAACGTTGAATTCAGTGTGTTCCTGGATCCCGGAATACTTGGCGGCCTGTCCTTCAATCTCCAGAGTCAGTGCATCGTCATAAAAACGTTTAATGGTCCATGCCAGCGCTCCCACCAGAACATAGGCATCGACGAAATTGATGCTCGGGGGAAGGGCGTTGATCCACCGATCTTCGGTGACACGGCCGACATAGACTGTAATGGCATAGTCCTGAGCCAGGGATGGACCTGCCACACTCAAAAACAGACATGCTCCAAGAACAACCCTTAATACGGAAAACAGTCTGATGTACGAACCTGCCTTTCGATTTTAACCCATTAATCCGGCTCGATTTTCATGATAACAGTATACCACCTTCCGCCAATATGTATTCTGCAGCCTGGTGAAATACTGTGGCAGACGAGGGTCTTTATGACATCAAGATATCCTTTAAAGTTGAGTAACTCCATGATCAGACAGAAATCGAGCTCAGGTGGCGACTCCATAAAAGGCGGGGAATGGTGGCCTTTGCCGGGATCGGGCAGGTGGCTCCGAGTTTAAAGGAGTTCACCTCAGATAACCTCTTGCCCAGCGCCGGTCTGGGACTGCGATTCAGGGCGTCGGAGGAGGAACGGGTCAACCTGAGTATCGACTTCGCAGTCGGCAAGGATTCGGATGCCGGGTATTTCCGGATCGGGGAAGCGTTCTGATCCCGGAAATTATCAGGACAATTTATACCATCCTCGCTGAAATCTGACTCTTCTCATGTATACTTTTGATTGGGTCGCAAAAAGTCCATTCGTGGCTTTTTGCTAAACGGAATACGAAATTGGAGATGAATTACCATGAGTAGAATCTTTGGGACTTTTCTTGTTTTCTCAATGATCTTCTTAATTGTCCCAGTTTCGAGTTTGGCGGCTGAAATGGCGATGGGTGACAAAACCCTGGAGGACGTGGGACTGTGGTCTGTCATGCGGCCCGACGGGCACACGCCAGGCGGAGTAATGGTTGGCAATCTCCATCACGCTGGAAGGTAGATGCTCTCATACCGCTTACAGTTCATGGACATGGAAGGCAACCGGGATGGGACGGACCGGTTATCCGTCAATGATCTCTTTGCCGGGGGTTATGGGGTATCCCCGACCGATATGACCATGCAGATGCACGTGGTCGGAGTTATGTATTCTCCATCCGAAAAGGTCACATTGATAGCCATGATCCCTTACATGATAAAGGAGATGGACCACCGGACGAGCCTCGGCTTTATTCCGGCGCCTGACACGACCTTCACCACCAGATCCGATGGCCTGGCTGACATTAAACTCACAGGACTCATACCCCTTATGCAATCTGGACGGCACAGGATCCATTTAGGCGTCGGTCTCAGTTTCCCGACAGGTTCTATAGATGAAAAGGACGACTTGCCTCCGCTGGACGGTAATGATGCCCATCTTCCCTACCCGATGCAGCTGGGATCCGGCACCTACGATCTTCTTGGGGGACTGACCTATAGCGGACAGGCTGAACACTGGTCGTGGGGAGGACAGGCTGGAGGCACACTCCGCACCGGTGAGAACGATAACGACTATTCCCTTGGCGACACTTACGCCTTGACATCCTGGGTGGCACGCAAATGGTCGCAGAAAGTCAGCACATCCCTGAGGGTCATTGGTCAGATCTGGGGCAATATTGAGGGGAACGACTCAAAGCTTGCAGTTCCTGCCGCAGTGAATCCAACAGCCGACCCGGATCTTAGAGCGGGAAAGCGATGGGATCTCTTGCTTGGAGCCAACATCTATCTCCCGGGTTCCGGAATGAAGGGACACAGGTTGTTCTTTGAGGGCGGGATGCCCATATACCAGGACCTGGATGGTCCGCAGCTGGAAACCGACTGGGTCGTAACTATCGTGTATAAATACGCACTTTAAATAGGAAGCCGTTAGCGGAGGTGGAAGGTCCACTGGCAAGTTTCGCTATCAATCTCACCAGTAGTCTGCATGGGTTCTCCGACAGACTCCTGAGCATCCATTTTAGCAGGGAAACTTCACAGAGAAAGTACTCCCCTCTCCCAGGGAAGATTGAACCTCAATAACACCATTATGCTTTTCGACTAAATCCTGCGCGATGGATAGACCTAATCCGGTTCCGGTACCTTCCATTTTGCTGGTGAAGAACGGTTCGAATATTACCTTTTGCTTTTCCTCAGCGATCCCAATCCCCTCATCGGATACCTTCAAAACCACGAGCTCTTCTTTACTATCCCACTCACAGCTGACGGATATCACTCCACCATCAGGCATGGACTCTACTGCGTTGGTCAGCAGGATAATGACCACCTGGCGGATCCTGTTTCTGTCTCCCTCTATTTTGGGAAGTTTTTCAGCAAAGGATAGCTGGAAATTATAGTTTTCATAACTGCTCTGAACCTGAAATAAATGAACCGTCTTTTTAGCCACATCGCACAGCTCCATCATTGCCATGGTTAAATGTTTATGCTTGGTGAAATCCAGCAAGTCCCTGATAATCCCCGATGCCCTGGATGCTTCATCACTGATAAGCTTGATGTAATCGTAAAACTTTCCCTGTTCAGAATCCTGATCGATAGCCTCGAAATCCTTTTCGAGAACCTCCGCGCAAGCCGAGATGGTCGCGAGCGGGTTGTTGATCTCGTGAGCGATACCGGATGCCATCTGCCCTGCGGCAGCAAGCTGGCTGCTCCTTTTAATGGCCTCCTCAGCCTGCTTCTTGTCTGAAACATCTTCATGGGTGATAACAATGTTACATACACTCCCTGAGCTCTCTTTTATTGGGTATATCCGTGTGCTTAACCAGCGAACCCTTCCTCGACCTCTACTTTCTGTTTCTCCAGTGGGGTCGAACCGGTAAATGGGAACCTGTACCGCCTCCCCATCATATGCCCTGTTAACATATTCTATCAGGCCGGTATCGACCACCTCTTTACTTTTCAACACGTTGAATTTATTGACAGTTTGGCTCGCCGGGAATCCCCACATCATCTCATAGGCGCGATTGACTTTAATCTGGAGGCCATCAAGATCATACAGTTCCACCACGGAGGGTGATTGTTCCATCATCAGCCTGAACCGTTCCTCGCTATCAACCAGTTTGTTCTCTGCAGTCAGTCGTCGTTCCACCTCAGAAGACAGTTCATCCCTCGGGGCCATGGTTTTTTTCAGGTTATCCACCATCGTATTGAACGAGTTGCCCAGAGCACCTATCTCATCCCTGGAACCTATCTTGATCCTGGTGTCCAGATGTCCTTCACCCAAGCTTCTGGCTGCACCGGCAAAATTCGCTATTGGTTTTGCGATCCTGCGGCCCAGGAGCATGCCGATACCAGTCATGACAAGGATAAAGATAAAACCGATAAGTATAAGATTTAAGCTCAAATGGTGGATCTGGGCAGCTACGCTCGCCTGTGAGCGGAATATAACCGCATGCCACGCCTCTCCAATATTCCCCTTGATATGATCAATCGATTCTTTATTTCCTCCAAAAGCCAACTGGTCTGATCCCCTGGTAATCTCAATAGGGGCGTAAGCCACATAATATTCAATACTGTTTTCTACGGCTGTGGCTGATGACAGATTTCCTGAACCAAGCCCTTCGATGAGGTTCTCCGGCAGTCTGGTCGAGAGGGGTTCCTTCCCACGCTCCACGACCACCAGCCCTCCTGAGCGGACTATTTTCAGGTTACCCTGATTCTCTTTCATAGAAAACTCACTGACCAGGGTGTTCAGCGATCCCATGATATTTACATTGCTCTTCAATATACCTATAATCTGCCCCTGCCTTTTGACTGGGACAACAATTCCGATGACATACCCTTGAACACTCAAGTCAAATCCTCGATCATCCAGAAAAACCTTACCCCTCCCACCATCAAAACTGTTCACCCACCAGTATTTATGGGCGTGAGCCAGCGTGGTAAGTTTTCCGGTTGTGGCTGTCATCGCCCCGTAACGGTTGGTGAGGAATACTTCACCATAAGTATCCGGAAACATTTCCTGCTGCTTTTTGAGAAAGACGGCCGCTGGATTGGTCATATATGCCTGAATGAAAGGTGAGTTTATGTCGTCTGTCTTCATCCACTTGCCGTTTAATATTTCAATTTTCTGCTTCCTGTCATCGTCCGAAAAAGCACCAAACTCCGCATTGCTCTTCATAAGGACCTGTTCAATGACCATGCTGCTGGCCAAGGTCTTGACGATCTCTACCCTTATTTCGAGGACGGTCTCGATCCGCTGCGCGACCTCCTCAGTCAGAATCACCATGCTCCTCAGTGTGTCCTTAATGTCTTCACTCTGGGAGTACTTTTCATATAAAACCCAGGAAACCAGCAGGGCGGATGTTCCAATAATAAACATTATTAGCGCCGCTTTATATTGTAGTTTCATCGCAAGGCCCCCTCAGGAAAAAGTGCTCTGACAACTTATCCCCTCCATCAATTGCACAGAAAGTCAGGTGAAAAGACAAAAAAAAAAACAAGGGAGATAATTTGAAATCCGGATGCTTGTCTTCTCTACCATCGGCTTACTGGGCTATGTTAATTTAGGCACAATTAACATAGATGTCAACTTTAATCGCCAAAATTACCCATACTGACACTGCTTCTATTTCCAAATAGATTCAGGTTGCAAGAGGGAAGATCAGTGGAAATAGTTGCAAGGGGAAAGAGGAAAGAGGAAAGAAACATCTCACTTTTTACTAGCCTGCCCTGCCTGCCGTCCTGTCCGCCAAAGCTCGCAGAGCGACGGCGGAAGCTTCATGCGAAGGTGGGCTTGTCACCCATAGCTTTAGCGACGGGTGAAGCTTGTCGAAAGGTTACTGCTGTTCCCAACGGTTTGCCCCCGTAAAACCCACTTATTTTGTAGACTACGCCGCAATTCACGGACATTGGTTCCCCGCGCAGGACCTCGGAGGTACTTTAGTAGGTAACATGCGAATATTTAACGGTTTTTATCTCGCCAACAAGCAAAATCCCCGCACTAAGTACGGGGACTTTGTCAGCAATCTGAATCTTCAAAGAGAGCTTTTTTATCTTTTCAGGAGGCCTTTTACCGTCCTGCCCAGGACCTCACTTACAACCTTCGTCGCAGTGCGCCATTCGGGGTACCATAAATCGCTTCATGTCATACACCTCCTTCCAAATAGAGATTGCAACTCAATTGCTGAGGCACAAAATTATAATCTTTTCAAACATAATTAGCATTTCCTATTTTACAATCCCCCAACCTCACTTACCTGAAGTTTTTTACAGTAACGGAGTTTTTGGTGTCCAGAGGTTGAACTGTGGTGTACCTGATAAAGTCTGTCGGTAATACTACAATTCACTACCCCACAGTTTGCCCCAACTGTGTTTCAAGCGTTCGCGGGAAAAGGTAAGGGTAATTCAAGTGGAAAGTGGACCCGCCTTCGCGTAAAGTTTCCTCCTTCGCTCTTTGAGCTATGGCGGAAGCTCGAAGGGTGGAAAAGGAAACTAGAGGGCTTCCTTTCCTTCCTCTTTAGGAGTGCCTCTCAATTCAAGAAAATACTTCCGGATATAGCTCTCTTCTTTTTCATTATCCACATAGGGCAAGAGGAACTCCTGAGCTGCTGTAGGCCCCCTCAATACCGCAATGGTTTTGGCTTTATTGACAAACCACTTTTCAGGTATCCACATCTTCCTCTCATTTTCGACATACGGCTTTAGAATCTCATCACACACTTCACCTGCCTCTGCATAATTCTTATGCCGAATCTCATAGTGATAGAGAAGTTGGAGCAAGTTGAAATACTCATTGAACTTGAACACACCATAAGGTTGTATCTCAACTCCTTTCTTCAGCAAGTCCTCATAATGGTCAGCGTACAAGGTGTTTTTGAGATTCCTGAGCTCCTGCAATGCCTCCATGCTGGATTTCTCATACCAAACCGTTTCCAGCTCTGTGCTGACATTCGAGTAGGCGTCTTTCCCCTTGGGCAAAAAGCGGGCTATCAGGAGGACATAAGGTGCGGTGAAAATAACGATAAGTGCAAATGCTAAAGTGGTTATGAGACGAACCAAGGGACGCCAGAATGATGAGAAATCTTCAGCAATATCTTTACTACCTTCAGATATGCCCTTTATCAGCCATTCTGTTTTGAACTTCTTTCTTTCTGTAGCTTTTTCGCCCATCAGAGCCTTCCGCACCAATAATGAGTGGATTAAGAATATTATTGATAACGTCTTAAACAGTCATCAACGCGCCCCGGGTGGGGGACGCCCAAATCAATGACCGGTAATGTAAGTCATTGATTTGTACGGAAAGGGAAAACCTTTGGATATCAGCCGTTTCAACTGATGAGTAAATGACAAACAGGAACGCCGATACCAGGACCGGCTCAAGCAAACTTACACTTCTATTCATTATTCACCCCCACATTAGCACTGTATGGTTTTTGTGCGGGCTGCTGGGCTGGTAAGAGGAATTGAATGATGTGGAAATAACTTAGGATGAGCCATCCCCCAATAGCCCGTATGTGAAAAAAGGATACAAGCAAGGCCCGGCATAGTCAACAAAATTGTAGGGTTAAATAATTTCTAAATCACTGCAAAGAGCCGGAGAATAGGTACTCTTTAGAACGGGAATTAGGGGTCGATGTGCACCCCCGGTCTTTGACACCGGTGTTTAAAATGGCCGCCTGATGGTGGTCTGGTACTTGTTGTGGTAATTTCTGCCCCCAGGAACATACTAACGGATTTACCAAGGCAGTTTCGAGCGTTTCGGAGGAAAAGGTAAGAAGACATAGTACCTAGTCCAAGTGCCTAGATCCTAGTGAAGGCAAATGGCTTTTTCCCAAGGTACCAGGAACCAGGTACCAGGTACTGACTTCCACCACAACTCACCGGACTGTTGCCCAAAAGTGTGAAGGGCGAGCTTTCGATCCGTAGTCTTACTATAGAGTTTAACTGACCCCACGGGGGTGCCCCTCAGATGCAGGCCGTCACCTGACTATAGTCCAATGGTAGACCCCACGGTGTGTCCCAACCAGCACTGTCAGGCATGCTATAATTTGTACGTTGACACCGAGTGCGGAATATAGGGGTAGCTGATGACGGCGATGATCGGTTTCTTCAGAACCATTTTGAAACTTCCGTTTCCCTGGCTTGTATGGATCGCCCTGCTGATGTGCGCCAATATGGTCGTGCCGGTCTTTTTCTTCGGAACGCTTGAGGGAAAACTGGTCTTCCTGGCGGCCGTGGCCGGTGCCGCTGGTCAGACATGGATCTTTAACTCAAAGGACTTTGTCCGCCTCCTCGGGGCAGGGCACCTTCCCTGGCTTCCCCTGGTCATCTGGCTGTGGTTCAGACTCGGTCAGATACCTTCTGACGGTATTTTTCGATATTGGATCATCTCCGTGATCGTCCTGGATACCATTTCTCTGGCCATCCATTTCACCGACGTTGTCAGGTACATCATCGGGGACCGCAGGCCTCAGTTGATACTGGAAAAATGAGATATGGCAAAGCTCTCAAACATTTCGCTACTGGATGCCGGCAGTCCCTAGCATATCCACCGGGTGTTCAAAACAGCGGTATGCTCCCAAAGAGGCATCAAGAGTAGCGGTGGCTGTAAACCTGATAATCCCCGATCCGTTATCGGTCCAGTCTATCCCCACATCCGCCTCCAGGGTGCCGGCAACCTCTTCTGAAAGAAGAGTCTGAGTCGAGCCTGCCGTCATCAGCTCAAAGGGATGGTCCGACCTGGCCAGGTTGACGATTTCGTAGCGCTCATCGAGAAAGAGGGTGAGAATCGGGTCCCTGGTTCCCACCGTCACGACCCCTGTCACGATGCCGGGCTCCACCGCGATCCATCTGTAGTCGATATCTCCTACGTTGCTCACCGTCAGACGGACATCAGGGGTACCGACTGAAACGGATACAACCAGAGAGTCTGCAACCGGGCTGCTCATGTCATCCAGCATGGGGGTGTCGATCCCAGGCTCCCACGTACCCACTGCCCCCAGGTCATCGTGGAGTATGGCATGGAACAATTCGCCATGGATCGCGGGACGATCCAACCCTACCTTCAGATCGCTGTAGGAAGCAGGAGCCAGTCCCTTGATCGCGACGGTGGTGGCAGCGGGAACGCCGCCGTTGTCCTCGTATATCACGAGCCAGGCTTCCGAGGGCACACCAGCGCTGCTGACACTTATCTGCCGAGTCAGATCGAGAGACTGATCCAGGGTAGTAAGTCCAGGATTGATGGCCCCGTTCGTTCCGCCTCCACCGCCTCCTCCACATGCCGCCAAAAACGTCCCGGCTGCGAAAACCGCACCTTTCAATAGAGTATTTTTCCTGAATTTTCTTCTGTTACAGTTATTTTTCTTCACTGGATAATTCCTCCCGGAAACCGGCAAACAGTTTAACAATTATCCCCTCCAGAAGGCTCCAATCCACCTATCTCCAATAGACTTAATTCAAAATGTAATTATAGCATGTCTCCTACTATGCCGGGCTTTTGCGAAGGGTGAAGCCTCGTGCGAAGGGTGAAGGTGGAAGTTCCGACCCCAAGGGGTGCCTTAATTCATACTCAGGCACCCAAGATTGATAGGGTCGCAAAAAGTCCATTCGTGGCTTTTTGCTCCACGGAAAGTGAAAAATGTCATTTTCGCTTTCCTTACAAATCAATGACTTACATCTCCTGTCATTGATTTGGGCGCCCCACCCGGGGCGCGTTGATGACTTTTTGCGAAGTCATCAAGATTCGCTCTGGTTGATAATCGAGGACGTCCATCGTCCTCTCTAAATCCCACTGTCGGATTCCGTATTTTGACATGGCGTATAAAATCTCAAAACCAATATCCTCCGCTTCGATAGACCTTTCAAATATCTGCACCATGTCACTATTGCTGAGCCACAGGCTTTTACACCAATCGTCCGCTCCTGAATCCGGCATTTCGCTGCCGGGATATACCGATCCGATCCTGAGGCAGATGACCGAAACCGAGCAAAGGCTGCTGTAAAACCGCATGATCCGCTCACCAATAAGCTTGCTCGCACCGTAATCGCAATCGGGCCTGGGCTCCATATCCGCGGTTATCATCCGGATATCTTCGTCTCTATAGCCCCCCATCGTGTGGTTTGAACTGGCGAAGATCATCCGCTTCACACCGTTTACCACACTGGCTTTGCAGACATTCAGGACACAATCGATATTATCCGGAACCAACTCCGACCATATGGCTTCGACATGGGAGTTGGCCGCCAGATGAATGACCGTGTGAACCCCTTTGAAGTAATTTATCCAGTTTCTTCTATAATGACTGAGATCGACCTGGATGATATCTTCAATGACCGATATCCTTCTGTCCAGGAGGGTAAGGTCATATTTACCCCTCAATGCTACAGACAACTTGGTCCCGATATTCCCAGACGCTCCGGTTATAATGATTCTGTTTTTTTCCATAATCGTACTTGTTACCTCTTGTCCACCGTAGCCTTGAGCGAAGGAGGATCTACTTGTTACCTGCCTGCCCTGAGTCCCGCCGATGGCGGGATCGAAGGGTCACGGATTCCCCCTGACCCCGTTGGTTCCGGACCCCTTTGGTTCTTCGTGTCAGAACGAATGCGGTACGCCCTTATTTCCGAAAGAGGCTGGACTTGATATTGAGGTAATCCATGATGTCACGCCTTGAGAGAATACCCACCAGTCGGCCGCCCTCCATAACCAGAACACGCCCTGTTGTCTTTTCCAACATCATTTTCAGGACATTCCAAGCGTAATCGGATGGGGATACCACCAGCACTTCGGCAAGTGGACGGTAATTTTCCTGCACCGTCTTAACCTTCCACAGCTCCCTGGGGATTTTCCTGACCGTTTCTGCTTCGGCGATACCTATCACACGATCCCCCACCATTACCGGGAAGACAGGATGATGGTAAGCCAGGAGGAACTCGTCCACAAATTCCTCCAGGATCGTATCCTGACTGACCGTAATTGGATTTTGCGTCATGATATGCTCGACCTTCACTTCCGCCAGGAAATTCCTGTAGGAGGTCTGCTGATAACTTCCAAGGGCCGCGTTTCTCAGGAAAAATCCTATGAGGATGTACCACAGCCCTGCGAGGTTTCCGACTAAAACAAGGAGGGCCCCTAAGATAAAAAGGGCCGTTCCGAAGCCCGCCCCGACCTCGCTTGCCAGCCATGTCGCCCTCATGATGTCTCCGCTCCGTTTCCACAGAAAGGCTCTGAGCACTCGCCCCCCGTCCAGCGGAAGTCCGGGAAGCAGGTTGAAGAGGAACAGGAAAAGGTTCACGAAAGCCAGATAACCCAGAAAAGCAACCAGAAGCGGCCCGGCTTCGGCGGCAACGGCTACCCTCTCCGCCACGAAAAAAACACCCGCAAGGGCGGCGCTTACCATGGGTCCAACGATCGCCATGAAAAATTCCGTCCTGGGGTCCTCCGGCTCCTTCTCCAACTGGCTGATCCCACCGAACACGAACAGGATGATCCTCTTCACCGGCAGGCCACGACCGATGGCTACTAGAGAATGTCCCAACTCGTGCAGGGTGACGGAGAAAAAGAGGCCCAGTGAAGCGAGAACACCCGCCGCCCAGTAATTTAATGAGGGAAGATCCGGCACCTGTAGCGGGAAGTAGCTTGTGGCAAGGGCCCAGGAAAGGATGATTAATATCACGAACCAGGAGGGATCGATAACAATGGAGATACCGCGAATTTGGCCGATGGTCACCTGTTTACCGAAAAGGGGCATGTGTAAATGTTAGGCCCCGGGAAAGGCATCGTCAAGGTGCAGCCGTTTTTCGTGATAATTCCGGTGTCAGGGTGGGGATGGAGTATTCTCGGCCAATTAAATCAGACACATCACAATTCCCGCTCAATACCCGCTCTGACACTTCGCTTTTCTTGAACCTTAACCCAGGCTATCTGGCATTCATGTTGGGTAAAATGAAGACAATCCAAGGATATGGGCTTGCGACCCGTAGCCTCGGTTGAGGTTGACGGCGAAGGGTTGACCTGACCGCAGATAAAGAATATACGGGGGGAAAGATAGGGGTAAATCAAGTGGAAAGTGGAAGGTGGAAAGAAAGTCCCAAACAAACAGTTTCCCTCTCACGGTCTCTAACACCGAGCTTTTCTATGCCTGGTACCTGGTGCTTGGGAAAATCAGTACCTGATCAAGTCTTTCGGTAATGCCACAATTCATGGCCTTTGGTGGCATGTTCTCATTTACGCACCTTCCTCCTGACCCCAAGGTTGATGACTTCGCAAAAAGTCATCAACGCGCCCCGGGCGGGGCGCCCAGATCAATGACGGGCAAAGTATGTCATTGATTTGTAAGGAAAGCGAAAACCACACTTTTCGCTTTCCGAGGAGCAAAAAGCCGCGAATGGACTTTTTACGACCCTATCAAAGTTGCCCTACCCTCCCGCAACCCACTCCCTTGCCGCTCCCAGTTCTGAATAGGGGAAGACCGATATCTCGGCATTAACGAAGTGATCCACTACCTTGGGCATCAGTTTGGTCAGTTTGCTGTCCGATACGAGCGCAACCTTTTCTATGCTTTTGTGGTGCTCTTTTACAAACCTGAAATGCTCTACCATTCCCACGAGGTTCTCCCAACCCGGAAAGGTTTCCACGTGGATGATAAGCGCTCTCAGGGAACCGGTTTCGAGGATATAAGGGTCAACGAGCGCGGTCAGTGATTGAAAATCATCCTTACTTAGACGACCGTCAGGCTGAACCAGGAGAACACCGGTTTCTCTGTCTAGTTCGTGACATATCATGACTCTACCTCCAGTTATTATGTTTACCCCATGTAACTATTTTAACGCAGAATATGCAAAAGTGCTCTGTCACCGGAAGTTTTCCGAAGTTCCGAAATCGCCACCGAAAGTGCCCGCCGGTTACAAAAACGTAACCTTATCAACGACATACGGTAACTTATTTTCACACCGTGTATGAAAATAGTTGCGGACTTAGCATTCCGCCATAAATAACAACCACCGATTTTGTCAAGTATAACAAGGGTGAAGGGTGATCCGAAAAACCGAGTCACCATGGCCTCAGTTTTGCAATATCTCGCAACTCAGGTGTTAAGCGATCAGGATCAGCCATGCCGGATCATGCGCTGGATGTTACGGAACCCGAATAACGAAAAGTGCCTCGCATGTCATCCGCAGAAGGCAACTGATAATCAATGGGACGCGAAGACGCGGCTTGGCGGAGGGAAAAGGTTTTCACCGTGTCTCCCCTTCTCCGAGTCTCCGTATCAAGTAGCAACCAGCGCTGGAATTTGGAGAAAACTGAAATGATCAGAACAGAAATGCGTTTACTACCGATCATACTCTTTACGTTACTGGCTACCGTGACCTTCGGCTGTTCCACCGCCATCCAGGATTCTCCTTTGAACTTCGTGGACGGTAACGGGAGCCATCCTGCCGGTTGGACTACGGCTCATGGAACGTATGCCGAACCTGACGGTTCTCTCTGCATGGACTGCCACGGGGACGACCTCGCAGGGGGCATATCCGGCGCTTCCTGTTCTGCGAACTCCTATAACGGTCAGAGCTGCCACGCTAGTGGACCGGGGCTTCACCCCGCGGACTGGCTCAACAAAAATGCTTCTGGTGACACTTGGCACGCCGACGCCTACCAGGAAGGACTGTTGCAAGGGGGGCTTGACTGTTTGGACTGCCACACCCCTCCAGCTCTGGACGATCCTTACGGTGGTAAATGTCTTATCTGTCACTTCGATTTAAATGGAAGCAGAACACCGGGAGGGTGGATCCACGGTACGACCGATCACGGTGATTTCGCCGGGTTACCCGAAGAGATAGTCTGTGTGACCTGCCACGAGGTTAACAACCGGTTCGGTAACGAACCAACCTGTCACAACTGTCACACCATCGTTACCGTACCTCATACAAACGGATGGCTGGACATGTCCGCCCCTGATTTTCACGCCCTGGCCTACAGCCCTGCAGACGACTCCTGCAATGTGTGCCATGACCCCGCGCAACCCGCAAATCCGCCCGGATACATCTGCCTCGATTGTCACTTCAGCGAAGACGGCAGCCAGCGTACACCTCCGGGAAGCAGTTACACCCACGGGGAAACTTCACTTGAACACAAAACCTTCACTGCTAACGAAGCTCAGGTGTGCATTAACTGCCACAATACGAATTTGGATTACGCAAACCAGGACTCCTGTCACAACTGTCACGACCTCGTTAATGTACCTCACACAAGCGGATGGCTGAACAAGTCCAACCCTGATTTTCACGCCCTGGTCTACAGTCCGGCAGACGATTCCTGCAGTGTGTGCCATGATCCAGCGCAACCCGCAAATCCACCCGGATACATCTGCCTCGATTGTCACTTCAGCGAGGACGGCAGCCGGCGAACACCTCCCGGAAGCAGTTACACCCACGGGGAGACCTCGTCTGAACACAAAACCTTCACCGCCAACGAAGCTCAGGTGTGTATAAACTGCCACAATACGAACCTGGATTACGCCAACCAGGACTCCTGTCACAACTGTCACGACCTAGTAACCGTACCACATACTAGCGGATGGCTGGATAGGTCCGCCTCTGATTTTCACGCGCAGGAATACAGCCCGGCAGACGATTCCTGCAGTGTGTGCCACGACCCCGCACAGCCCGCCAACGGGCCAGGGTATATCTGCCTCGACTGTCACTTCAGCGAGGACGGTAGCCAGCGCACACCTCCCGGAAGCAGTTACACTCACGGGGAAACCTCATCTGAACACAAAACCTTCACCGCTAACGAGGCCCAGGTGTGTATAAACTGCCACAACACTAACCTGGATTACGCCAACCAGACCTCCTGTCACAACTGCCACGACCTCGTTAACGTACCTCACACAAGCGGATGGCTGGACAGGTCCGACCCTGATTTTCACGCTCTGGCCTATAGTCCTTCCTCCTACTCATGCAGCACCTGCCACGATCCCGCCCAACCCACCAACGGGCCCGGGTATATCTGCCTCGATTGTCACTTCAGCGAGGATGGGAACCAGCGCACACCCTCCGGAAGCAGTTACACCCACGGGGACACCTCAGGAGAGCATCAAGCCTTCAGCGCTAACGCTGCACAGGTATGTATAAACTGCCACACCACGAATTTCGATAATGCCAACCAGACCTCCTGTCACAACTGTCACGACATCCAGGCTGCTCACACAGTAGAGTATCTTGACCACAACCTGGCGGTTCCCACATCGAGCGATTTCACCTCCCAGTGCTCCTCCTGCCACAGCCTGAGCGGCACTTCTCCCGTCGTCGGCGCACCGGTCTGCATCTCGTGCCATGCTGCCGGCAGTCCCTACTCCCAGACCAACTGCACCTCCTGCCACCGAAGGCCTCCTGGCACAGGAGAACATGGGGAACACATCGGGGAAGCCTCCTGTGATGACTGTCATCAGAGTGCCGGCTCAGACAGCGGCCTGAATCACTTTTACGATGGTGCAGTGGATGTGGTCTTTTCCGTGTCCGGTTTCACCTTCAACGGATCAACGTGCACCGGATCGTGCCACGGGGAGAACCACAGCAACAGAAACTGGTAAAATAGCAAGTGCAGGGTGCAGAGGAACTTGATGGGAGCAGGTAGGCCACAATTCACAACCTTCCCTCATTGGTTTCCAGTGGCTTGATCCGCGGAAAACACTCATACAGGGAGTGGTTATGTATACAAAGAAGCACCGAAGGCATCCACGCATACACAGACCCGTCGAGGTCAATTATTACGTTGGGGGGGAATTATTCAGGGAGTTCACCATGAGCCTGAGCATGGGTGGATTGTACGTCAAGACCTCCAGTCCGCCCAAAATCGGTACGATATTCCTGTTGGACTTCACACTTCCCGAATTTGACCACTCCTTCCAGATCAGGGGCAAGGTGATCTGGAAAAAAATCGCAGAGGATAATCACGGGCCGCCAGGTATGGGTATCAAGTTCATGGACGCCCGGGAGGATGACAAAAAGGCATTGCTTCAGTACCTTGGGTACACCCAGATGACGCAGAAGGGGTACTGAATAAAAAGTGAGGATGTCAGAGTGTGAATGGGAGCTGAAAAGCAGTTCCTGGTTCCCAGGGTCCAGGTTCCAGGCACCACCGCGTATTGAGTTTGCGGGCACCGGTGATCTACCCAACATCCTTGAACTAATGGAATAGTTCAATTCCCGGCCGCCGGGTCCAGACCAATCCCTCCCCTAGCTGGCCTTCGTCGTTGTCACCGATACACCAAAGCAAGCCATCCGCAGCCACATAAAAGGCAAATCCCGTCCCGAAATTCATATCCATCCGCTGCCCTGTGGAAAACAATCGCGGTGTTGTAGAGCTATCCACCAGGCCCTCGTTCCCGCCTCCAAAGACCCACAGGAATCGTCTTCTTTCCGGGCCATGGCCAGTTCCCTGACCAGTACCAGACCATAGAGTACAAAAAGTAGAAGGGGAAAATGAAGGATAAGGATCCCGGTGATCCCGCCGGGCAGCCTGAAAAGCTCCCACTCCTTCCAGTAGGCTGAATCGATCTCGTGGTTAATCAGCACGACGGCGTTGGCAAGGTAGACCCAGAACAGGATTTCAGCCATCTCACCTTCTCCTCCAAAATAACAAGCCGCCTGGCTTGTCACCTCGAAGTTGGGTCACAACATCAACGTTGACGGACTTATCACATCATAGCTGGTCGAAAACCGTTAGCGAAGACGGATGGCGACTTCCTATTCCTGTGGCGGTGGGCAGGAAGTAACAAGGAAAACCAAACCTTTAAACCTGCCCGCCCTGCTTGTCCGTCGTCTTGTCCGCCATAGCTTCAGCGACGGCGGAAGCTCGAAGAGCGAAGTCGGAAGCACAGTCGAAGGGTTACTTGTTACCTGCCTGCCCTGAGTCCCGCCGATGGCGGGATCGAAGGGTTACTGGTTCTTCCTGCCCCCACAGTTTGTCAGTGGTCAGCGGTAGAG
>Ga0114923_10000765_pt1 | contig 23535 bp, 38 predicted proteins | sample SumtaG_FD_89578 | JGI IMG/M metagenome (GOLD analysis project Ga0114923, IMG submission 89578) | Deep subsurface microbial communities from Indian Ocean to uncover new lineages of life (NeLLi) - Sumatra_00157 metaG | ecosystem: Environmental > Aquatic > Marine > Oceanic > Sediment | place: near...
CCGATTGAAGTCCTGGAAGAGACGGCCTGCATCCCGTTGGAAGAAACCTGGTCGGTGGGTCCGTGGGCCGGGGCAGACTACGTACAGGTTTCTTCCAACGGGATGCAGGCCGTCTCTTCCAGGACTTCAATCGGCGTGTCTCGAACGCCATTGCCCAGCAGTCGCTCGAGGCGTCCCGTCAGAGGCTTGCAAATCTGCAGGGCCTTGGCGCCTTCGGGACCAACCTACTCGACCAGCAGGGCACGTTGCTCGCCGGGAGTCTCGATCTCCAGCAGGGCGCGGAGAATGCCGCACCCGGTAACCCGTTCGCTAGGATCGGTGGCGCCATCTTGGGTGGCGCGGCTGGCTTCGCAGTCGGTGGGCCTCCTGGTGCCTTTGCCGGTGCTAATGTAGGTCAGGAGGCGTTTGCATAATGGCCTTCCGACCCAGTGTACTGGCGGAACCAGGGAAAGACATCATCTCGACATTCGCGAGGAGCTTCGAGGGTGCTCGCCAGCTTGTGCGTCAGACCCAGTTCGACAGACGGGCTCTCGCGTTACAGGACCAGGAGATTAGGCTTCGTGCTCAGGATATCGAGGACCGTGACTTCGCGGCTGAACAGGTCAGGAACCGACCTGGCACATTCGAGCCTGGCACGTTCCCCAGTTCTAGGGATGACGAACTAGCTGCAGCCTTCACGCCTCCGGGTCAGGACCGTGAGCGGGTAGGGGCGGGCCAATTCCCTGGTGCCGATCCTGGTGGCAGAACAGATCCCGGCTTCGCGATCGACCCAGCCACGTTCTTCGGGCCGCAGGGAGATCCGTCCGTCGCGCTGCCCTCCGCCGACCTGCCCGATGATGGCGGACCCCCTCCGGCTTCGATCGCTGCCCCTCCTGAACTACTGGAGAGCTTCCGGGAGACAGGGGCCAGGGCCGCACCGTCGCTCAGGATCTTCGATGAGCCAGACGAGCTAGGCGCTGGCGGTGTTGGTGTGATCGAAGCCGAACCCACGCCCGACTTCCTTCGTCCGCCAGTTCAGGGGTTCTTTGGGGAGCCCAGTGATGCTGTCACGGAGAGGGGAGGGCGCAGGTTCTCGCAGCAGTTGGCGGATCAGATCGCATTGGACAGCCTGGAGGCTGAGACGAGGCGTAGGGCGGCGGTCACCGAGAGCCTGCCCTCCACCCAGAGGGACATAGCAGAGCAGGAGAGGGAGGTCGATGTTGAAGAGGCCGAGGTCGCGCAGGAGGGCGCCGACAGAGCGGGCCAGGCTGCGGCTGCAAGAGAGATCCATGGTGACAGAATCCCAGAGGGCGCGACCGACGAGCAGGCCATCGCAATGGGTAAGACCCTCGATGATATAGCGTTACGGGCCACACCCACGGGCGCCTCAGTGACCGCTGCCCAGAACAGGATCGACCGTGGCAGGGCCACCGTGCTTTCCGTCTTCAATAGGAACGTCGCTGCAGCCAGGTCGGCTGCTGGGCGGCGGGAGATGACACCAGGGGAGATGCTCGCTGACTTCAAATTCCAGAGGGGTGAGGAAGGTGGAGTGCAGTTCGATCCCGAGGCCGACATTGATCTGGCGGCAGAGATGGAGGCGTCCATCACGTCGGCGCTCGTGGCCGGGACGATCAGCCCAGAACAGGCTGCAGATATGTCCGCCAACGCCGCCGAACTCTTGACTGCTGCTGGCGTTTCCAGCCTGGGGGCTGGTGGTGGTGGGCCTCTGGACCCAGAGACAGTCGCCTTCTGGCTGGAGGACGCCACCGGGTCGATCGAAGAGAGGGTCGCACAGTGGACGGAGGACGGGCTCACACCCGAAGCGATCGCGCAGCTTCGTGCTGCAGCCGGTGGTTGATGGATGCCCCTAGTCCAGACCCAAGATCCCGACCAGAACGCAGCCGCTCGCCAAAGGGCGATCAACAGGAGGGCACGAGCGAGGGCCACCGCTCGCCGCAGCGGGGTAGACCCAGCCACGTCTCGCCCTGCTGCATCTGCTCCGGTCGTAGAAGTCCCAGACACAAACGATCCTGAGCCTACCCGCTTCGACAGATTCCAGAGCATCGTATCGGCTCCACTTCGGGCCGTAACATCCAGGCTACCCACCGCAGGACGTAGGGCGCCTGAGCCTGAGATCGTCACAGAGCGTAGGGACACGAGGCGCGAGGTCGCGTTGGCGAGCAGGGGGGTTCCTTCCGATCAGCCAATCCGACGTGACGCTGCCCAGTTGCCCCGCGTTCCCACGCTCACGGAGGCGATTTTGGCAGCGCCATCGACGCTGAAGGGCGCTGCCATGAACGTCCCGGCTATTTTCGCGGAGACGGTGCTGGGTTCGGCTAAAGGGGTCACCGAGGCGTTGACCCGATCCGCCGAACGGAACCGGCGAAGGGGCGCGGGCGCGAACATCAGCCCCAGTCAGGCCATCCGAGGAAGTAGGGGACGCAGGACCACACAGGAAGATGTCGATCAGTTCAGAAGGGCGACGGCCAACATAGCTGCGCGAGAGGAGTTGATCGAGGAAGTCGTGCCCGTGCCCGAGAACATCGTCGGCAGCATGGTACGCCACGTAGGGCGGGAGACGATCCCATTCATCGCGGCCTCTGCGGCCACGTCTGGTCTCCCGATTGCCCCAGTGGCGAGCCGCTTCACAGCACTAGGCAGGAGCGTCCAGCGAGCCAAGAGAGGGTCCGCTCTCTTTGGGGCCTTGGACTTCACGACGGGGGAGTTCGGTGAGACTTTGCGGGAGGAAGGTCTCCCCGAGGCGTTATTCGGGGCCGGTAAATCTGCACTCTTCGGGGCTGGGTTCGAGGTAGGGCTCGTCGGGCCGGTCGCGGAGCTATTCGGGCGAGGCGGGGCCGTTGCCTTGGAACGTGCTCGCGTTGGGAACAGGGCTCGCGCCGACTTCTTCAACGCCAGGCGGCAAAACCGTGCAGGCCAGCGTCTCATTGACGAGGCTGCAGAATCACGGATAGGTCCGGAGCGCCAGCTTGCACCGCCAGAGCCGTTCATCGGCCCGACACGTCCTGCTGCGATCGTACCGGAGGGTGTCGCTGGCGAGGTCGAGCGCGTAAGCGCACGGGAGGGCCTACGTCGGGCAGCGGGGACGGGGCCACGGGATGCTGCTCGAACCGCAGCCGAAGCGGAAGTGTTGGCGGCACGAGAACTTCGGGGTGCAGAAAGGGCTGCACGACTGAGTGAAGAAGAGAGGCTCCTGGAGATTATGCAGGCCGAAATGCAGGCCAGGCGAGCCGTCAGAGATATCACCACCAGGGAGGGGACGATCGGGACCGGGAGGCAGGTAACTTCGGGGGCCGAAGGTACACCGCCTGGGGTTATTGAGATGCGCGGACAGTCGGAAGTTCTGACCATCGGTGATGCTGCGAGGCGTGCGTCCTCACCCCGTCGTAGGACAGCCGCCTTCGCGGGTCCACGTCGCGAGCCCCAGACGGTCACTGAGGCGCTCACAGAGTCCCTCGCACGGGAGGCAGAGGCGCCCCTGCGTGGTGGGGCCACCGGAGCAACGGAAGCCCAACTAGCGAGAGATATGGCGGATGACGCCAGGCTGCTGCGGCGGGTGGCCGACATGGATGACGAGGGCCTCTCGAGGGCTATGGAAAGGCTCTTCACGGACCCACGGACTGGGCTGCGAAACAAGACGGCGTGGTTCACGGCAAGGAACCGGATCAAGAACAATCCGGAGATCGAAGTCAGTATGCTGGATATCGAGAACCTCAAGAGCGCCAACACGCTGCTCGGTATGGAGGGTGGGACCAAGCTCATCGCAGAGGCGGCACAGATCGCGGAGCGGCACGCTGTCGCCGCTGGCCTCGAAAGGCGTGGGCTGTTCACCCCCTTCGGAGACGAGATCATAATCACTGGTCCGGTCGGCACGACACGGGCTGTCGCGGATGCCACCGTCAAAGAGTTCGGGGATCGTGCGATCCTGGAGGGTGTGGGAGAGCGCACGAGCCTTCGTGTTGGCACTGGTCAGAGCTTCGAGATTGCCGAAGCTGCTGCAGAAGCGGCGAAGAAAGCGGAGATCGCTGCGGGGAGGGTGCGCGGTCGGGAAACGCCCACGGTTCCAGAGACTCAGGCTCCCCCTCCGGAGTTCCCTACGCCGCCTCGTGTGGCCGCTACGCCGCCTGCTCAGGTGACCGCACCGCCGAGAGTCATAAGCCCCAGGTCCCAGAATGCCACATCCGTCCGTCGAGCGGCACTCCGGCAGACCGATGAGGCTGTAGTTCGTGAGGCCCCAGCGCCGACAGGACGACGCAACAACCAAGTGCCACACGACGCCGAAGCTGGGCCGAACGGACCTGTAGACCATACGATTGACCAGACCACAGGCAGGACGGTGCCCGACAACCGGACTCGGACGACGCGGCTGAAGAACACGTTCTTGGAGAGCGACGAGGGCGGCTTCATCGAGGGCACGCGGGACGCACTGGAAGTGCGAGCGGAGCCCAACCTACCGGGTCACTCGCAACGCATTCAGGAGCAGATGAGCATCGGGGAGACGAGCAGGCGGCGACTCCCCAGTTTACTCGATATCTACACCAGGCTCGTGCGTCGATCGGCTGGCATCGAGGCTGCTGGCCGTAGGATGCGACCACGTACTCGAGGGGCAACCGTCACCCAGAATGATGTTGACGCTGCAGCCGCCTTGGCGACAGGGAGCGCACGTAGGGCAGAAGCCATGCTCATGTACGGCCCTGGAGACTTCAGCCCTGCTGGAGACTGGGTATGGCAGGGGGCGCCTGGATTCATGGAGATCCTCGCCCCACTTGAAGGACAACTCAACGCCTTCAGGCGCTTCACCTTCGCCAAGCGTGCGGTCGAGGTCGGCAACAGGAACATCGAAGCGGGGATCAGCCTGGACGACGCCTTCCTGGAGATCGCTGGCCAGCAGCAGTCTGGGGCTGTTATCGCTGCCCAGAAACAGACCGTGGGCTACCTGGAGGGCGTGGCCCGCTACTACCAGAACGCCACCGGGATGCCAGAGGCACAATTCCAGAGGATGCTCGACCTGGGCCTGGACTACATACCGCTGACCAGGGTGTTCGAGGGCACCGATCCTCTCGCACTCGGCGGCGGCGGCACGGTCGGCAGGCCGGGGGCCGTGATACGCAAGCTGCTGGGTAGTGAGCGGAGGATCGTAGATCCCATCGAGTCGATCGTGGACTACACCCAGCGGATGACTCGGGCTGCAGATATCAACCGGATCGGAAGGACCCTCATCGACGCAGCGGTCGAGAACCCCGAAGCTGCTGCCGGGTTCATCGAGAGGGTCGCACGCATAGGCAGGGCCGGAACCGAGAAGGAAGCCGCAGCCCTGCAGAACTCGCTGGCCGCTAGGGGGAGGAACATCTCCATCGAGGAGGCCGGGGAGATCGTTGAGTCTCTGGGCAACGACGCGCTCCAACTGACCGACGATGTAATCCGGGTGTGGCGTAACGGCGAGCTTCAGGCGTGGCGCGTGGACCCCACGATCGCCAGGGGCATACGGGCCATGCAGCCCACACAGATGAACTGGATGGTGCAGCTAATGTCGATGCCGTCGCGAGCAGCGAGGGCCGGGATCACGCTGAACCCTGGGTTCCAGGCTTTCAACATCATCCGCGACACATTCGATGCTTCGATCCAGAGCCAGTACGGCTTCCGGTTGGGGATCGACTCGTTCAAGGGATTCTACGAATCCTCCAAGGCCCAGTGGTTGGATATGCCATCCGAGGTCTACCAAGAAGCTGCAGCCGCAGGCTTCGGGTTCTCTGCGATCCGGGGCACTGGGAGGCAGACCACCCAGCAACTCGTGAGGCGGCTGCTACCGAAGGTGACGACGCGCAGCGGGCGGGTGTTCAACATGGCGACCATGCCAATCCGTCACCCCTACCAGACGCTCACGCAGATGGCCGTACCCTTCGAGGAAGCTGCTCGGATGGGCGAGTTCATGCGGGCCAAGACGAAGGGGGCCAACACCGTCGAGGCCCTCATGGCGTCGAAGACCGTCACCGTGGACTTCCAGCAGATCGGGTCCACGATGCAGAGCTACGCCTACATGACGAAGTTCTTCAACGCAGGAATCCAGTCGTTGGACATCGCGGTGAGGACGGGCATTCGGCCTGTTGCTGAAGCGCGTGCAGCCCTGCGTGCCGGAGAGACACCGGCCCAAGCGGCTGCGATTGCGGGCCGTGAAGCTGCGAAGGTCTACGGCACAGCGATCGGAGCCATCACGATCCCGTCGATGATACTCTGGGCTGCAAACCGTGGAGACCAAGAGATCGAGGATCTCCGGAAGAGTCCAGCCGGTTCGATCTACTGGTTCTCGAGAGACCCCTTCCACACGGACGCCGATGGGAACCAGGAGATCATTCGGGCGCCCAAGCCGTTCCTGTACGGGCAGATTTTCGGCACAGGTATCGAGTCCGTTCTCGACAAGATGTTCGATGACGACCCGGAGGCGATGACCCGGTGGGCGCAGGGGGTCGCAGAGCAGGCGGCGATCAATATGTTCCCGGATGCGATCGTGATGGGCGCGGAGCAATTCTTCAACAAAGACGTGTTCTACAACAGCCAGATCGTACCCGAAGAACTGGAACTGGTCGAGCCTGGGATGCAGCACACGGAACGTACTTCCAGGATCGCCGTCAAGATCGGTGAGATGTTCCCCAACGTGTCCCCCGTCAGGATCGACAAGCTCTTCAAGGACACGTTCGGCTCCATGCCAGTGGACATTCTCCGTCAGGTGGACCGCTCGATCGACCGCTTCAATGGGGATGCGGTCACGATGCCCGCTCCCATGCGTAATGAGATCGCGTTCTTCGGGCGGTTCTTCGCACGGAACCCCAGCCTCAGTGTCGAGCCAGTGCAGACCTTCTGGGACAACGCCAAGCGGGCTCAGGAGGCAGTCGCCTCGCTCGATCTTGCGAACGATAGGCAGGACTTTAGCAAGGCACAGGAGTTGCTGGAGGACAGGATGCCCGACTTCCTAATAGCCGAACTCTACGAGGGTGCAAGGCGGTCGATCACCGACATACGAAACTCCATCGACGCGATCCGGATCATGCCCGATGCCCTGTTCAACGACGCGACCGACGCGGCAGACACGAAGAGGCAGATGACGAACGAGTTCATGCGCCAGTACGTGGAGACCACACGGGTGACCAACGAAGTGGCCAGGCGCATCGCTGAAGCGGCTGCAGAAGAGACAGCCGGAGTGGTCCCCTAATGGCGGGCAACAACTACGGGGCCACCAGCCTTCAGCGGCTCGCGACTGCACGCCCAGAACTCCAGGCGTTGATGAAGAAAGTCGGGGAGAAATTCCCCAACACGATCCTTGAAGGGGAGCGCACCGAGGAGCAGCAGCGCAAGAACGTCGAGAAGGGCGTCAGCCAGACGATGAACTCGAAGCATGTGCGGAGTCCAGCCGAGGCTGTTGACGCGGCTCCTGACCCCCTTTCCTGGCCGCAGGCAGCGAAGCTGCTGTCCCGTATCGAGACCGTCGCTGGCCTGATGAGCGACGAGCAGGGCGCAGAGATCATGTCACTCGTGGAGGGGTACGTCAGGGAGGTCGCCCGATGGTACTACTTCGGGGGCTACGTTCTGGGTGTTGCCAGCGAGACGGGTGACGACATACGCTGGGGTGGTGATTGGGACGGAGACCGATCACTCGAGGACCAGACGTTTCACGACCTTCCTCATTTTGAAGTGAGGCTGTAGATGCCAAAAGGGAAAGGGTATCCGAGGAACAAAGGCAAGCCGAGACCAACCGCCCCGCCCAGGCGTAAGCCAGCTACGAGGCGGACACCCAGGCGGAAGTAGGTATGAGGGAGTTCTTCAAGAACTTCACCGTGACCAAGCTGTTCCTGGTGCTCGTGGTCCTGCTGATCGTGACCTACATGATCTCACCCGAAACCGCTGAGTGGATTCTTACGCCCATCATGGCCGTCGTGGAGATGGCCCGAGACTTCGTAGGAGATGTCGAATGAGGCTGCTAATTCTGCTGTTGCTCGCTGCCCCGCTGTCGGCCCAGGTTGAACAGAGAACCCTCGTGCCCGACGTGAACGTGAACCTCCCACCGCTGGAGATCACCAACGAGATCACGGTCATGTCGGACAGCGCCATGATCGCCAACCTCAACAGGAACCTGGAGGCACTCCGTGTTGAGATCGCCGCCCAGGAGTGCAACACCTGTGGGGGCTCCGACTTGGTGCGGGTCGGTCAGGGTGCGCTTGTCCTCATCGCAGCCTTCATGGCTTGGCAGGTAAAGAAGATCGCGGATAGGCCACCGGACGTACACACCGATGGTGACGTGGACGTGGAAGTGAACGTGCCAGAGCACGAGCACAAGAGGAAGCGCGACGACCATGACAGCGAGAGCTAGGCCCACCGCCGCAGAGATGGGGCTGCAGATCGCTAGGCAGCAGGCTTCCCGGAGGGCTCACGGGCTGCACCGTGCTCAGGTTTCGCTCGAGCTACGCCGGAGGTTCGGCGGGCACCTACCGCCCCCGCCCAGGGACGATCGCTTCCGGGGCAGGCCCTAGAGTTCCTCCATGATCTCAGGGTAGTTGAAGCCCTTGATGATATCGTGGACGTAGACCATCTCGTGACCCCGCCGACGTAGTTCATCGTTGTAGGTGTAGACGTAAAGCGGGACCGGCTCCTGCCCGTGCAGGAATCGCCATGCCAGGGGTCTCGGCCTCCAGATTCCACTCTCTTTCTGCATCGGCTTGTCATCGTTGACCTTGTGCTCCAGGAAACCCCAATACTTGAGCGTGCTGTATTGCTTCGTGTGGTCGTAGGTGCCCGCTCGGTTCCTCGCCTCCTCCGGAACATCCACCCACAGGGAGCCCTGCCCTGCCAGCCGACAGATCCAGCCCAATGCTCGGACCATCGTGGCGTTGAGCGGTCGCTTATAGAGCTTGCCCCAGCGGTCGCAGACCGGGCACCGTCCACCCGTTGACATGAGGATATGCTGGTACTGCTCGCGCACTTCTTCTAGCCGGTCTCCGAACAAATCACCCTGGTCGGTCATCTGATAATCCCTAGCTCTTCGAGCTTCTGGCGTGCAGTTGAGAGTGGGCCTATGATGTAGGTCATCCCCACGGCCTCAACATGGTGCTGGAAAAGTTTCTGATGCGGCGACTGTACGCTCTTCACTTTGTAGTAGCGATCTCCCTGGCGGCGCTTTACTTCGTGCCACCAAAAGGTCTGCAGCTTGGGGCAAAGTATCAGCAGGTCCGCGATGCCTCGCGTCATCGTCGCCTTGTGAGGCTGGCTAATCTTGACGACGACACACCCGCACGTTTCGTATAGGTCGATGCAGTCGCGCTCCTCGTTCTTCTCTGAAGGCGGCTGTTCCTTCAGGCCAACGCTCACCGCGCACCCTCCTCGAACTCACGCTTGTCCACTTCGCTGGCCCTGAGCGTCGTGTAGTCCCACATGAGGGGCACTTCGCCCCGTCCACCGTGCCTGTTTTTTGCAGCCAGAAGTTTGATGATGGCGCTCGACTCGCCAGTCTCCTGGTAGGTGCTGTGATCGAGTAGCATGACTTGGTTCGAGTCGTTCTCCAGGGCGCTCCCGCCCATGAGGCCCTGGATGATCGGGCTCTTGGTGTCGCCTGAGATGTTCCGGTTGAACTGGCTGACACCGATCGACACGGCACGCAGGTCCACCGCTTCCCCACGGATGGCGTGGCTGACTTCGGTGATGCGCTCGTGGATGTTCTGGGCGTTCCCAGCCCAGGCAAGCTGCATGTAGTCCGTGATGAAGTAGCTGCAGCCCTCGTACTCGTGAAGGTAGCGCATGGCTGCGACAATATCGGAGAGCTTGGAGATGACCCTCTCGTTCGTGAGCAGGAGGCCACCGTTGCGCTGGTGGTTCTCTTCGATCAAGGATGCGGCTGTGTAGGCAGTCTCTTTGTTGTACCCGGAGCCCCATTCCAGCTTACGGATCGCGCCGCCTGAAAAGATCGCCATGTACCTCGTCATGCACTGAGCTTTGCTCATCTCGAGGGAGATGAAGGCGACCTTCTCCCCTTGCTTTACAGCGTGAACGGCGAGGTTGATGGCGAGCAGGCTCTTGCCCAAGCCGGTGTTCCCACCGATGAGGATGTGCCACCCACGGGCGAGTCCCTTCCCGCCACCCTCGTCCCTGCAGATACGGTTCCAGGTCGGGTAGGGCGTAGCAACCACATCGAGGGGGGCGAGCTTCGCTTCTTCGAGCTTCGCGAGTTCGTAGCCCAGGACGTGGACAAATTCGGGGGCCTCATCTGCAGCCTGTTGCTTGATCTCGAGGGCTTGGCGCTGTTCCATGTCCCGCTCGAGGCGCATGAGTGCGACTTGCCTGTCGAGCAACTCCGTTGTGGATTCGCCCTCTACAGGTCGGACAACCGCTCTTCCGCCGTTCTCTCTGTCGGGCTGGGGTCCGTCGTCGGGGCCTCTGGTGTCTGGCTCTTCTCGTCCTCCTCCTCCTGCCTCTTCGCTAGGGCCTGCAGGTCCCTCTTCATCGGTGCTGCCCACTGGCCATCCCCTCTGTCAGAAGTTTGCCCGTTCGCCTTGCCGTCGTAGTCTTTGTACCTGTGGTTCGTGCCGAAGAAAGCGTCCGCGTGCATGGTGTACTTCGCCTCCTCGCCCTTGCGCTCCCGCTTGTACTCGATGACGGCCATGTAGAGGGTCCGGAAGGGTACGCCCTCCATGCGTCGGGCACGATAGCACTTCAGGGATTCGCTTTCCTTCACCCGCTTCGGGTAGATATCCCAGATCAGCGCGAACTCTGCAGCCAACTGGCCATCACGGTCGATCGCGCCGAGGCACGAGAGCGCGGCTTCCTTCACATCCGTGGCTGGAACAGGGTGAGCAGGACCCAGGCGATAGCAGCAGCGATGACCGCAGCCACCAGCATCCCCACCAGCATGTTCTTCATACCTCTTCTCCTACGATCTCAGTGCGCCTCTCGTCCCCAAGCCGTTCCTTCAGGGCTTCCTGCTCGGCCCGCGCCTTCTCGGCCATGTCAGCGGCAACGTCGGCCTCTGTGTCCCCATCGGTGGTGCTCCCACTGAAGCCCATGTCCCCCCGGTTATCCATCTCGATGGCCAGGGCAAGCTGCGGGCTCAGGTCGAGCCACTTGAGCACCCTCTTCACCATCGTCTTCTTGCCCATGGCTGCGTAGTCCGTCGCCCACGGGCCTGAGTTGCCTGCTCTGGACCTCGCACGGATCTTGTCTACGTCCCCTTTGGGTGCGTACTCGTGGACGGTTACAACGCCTGTGGGGGCCTTCAGCGTGGCTACTGCGTAGAAGCCCGTGATATCCTCGTCCATCCGTGACTCGCCACCCAGCATCGGGACGTGCTCGATGGATTCCGTGGTCCCCTGGATGATGTGGAACAGGTCACCCTCGTAGACCTCCCTCGCCACCAGCTTGAGGCAGTCGTCATTTTGCAGGGCGAGCTTGACTAGGCCACGGTAGTCGGGGATCATCTGGCACCGTGTCTTGTAGGGCACGAGATGGGCACCGCCGATGGGGCTGTTGATCTCCAGCCCTAGCTGGCAGGCCGTGACGATCGCTTCGATCACGCTCACCGGGTCACACTTCAGCAGCGCCGGGTTCCTGTGGACTGCGAACTTCGCCAGCCGCACGACACGCTTCGGGTCCATGCCTTCGGGCAGTACGTCAGCGAACCGTAGCTCTGACCTCTCGATCAGCGTGGGTAGGTTAACTTTCTCGGTCATCTTTCGTAGTCCTCCGTTGATCCAGGGATCACATCTTCAATGTCCATCTGGCTTCCGTGGGCGAGCGGGTGCCATGCGACCACGAACATCCGGTCGTGGTCCCACTCTTCGATGAAGGCTTCGTCCGCAGGTACTTCCACCAGCAGACCATGGCGCTCCATTAGGTTTTGAAAGTCGCCCCCGTCGATATCGCCCCCCTCCCATGCGAGTCGGGCGCACTCTTCGAGCGCCTTGCGGAGCGTCCGGATCTCGTTGTCCTTGTCAGCTTCCTTTGGCATCGTACATCCTGAAGGTGTTGAAGGGCTCGCCCCGCTTCTGGAACGTGTCGAGATCCAGGCGTGCTCCATCGAAGAGGACTTCGATAACGTCCAAGTCGAGCCCCGCCTTCTCCAGCAGGGTGGCCATGGCGATCGGGTCCAAGGGCTGGAGTGCGGCAAGCTCCCGCTGCAGGAAAGACTTACGCCCCTGCTGCTCTCGCATGTAGACACGGGCACCGGCCCCCTCGTACACGCCGTTCTTGAAATCCACCAGCAGTTTCATCTGCTCTTTGGCGTAGTCCTCGTGTTCCTTCCCCAGCTTGAGCATGTTCTTCGCTTCTCGATACAAATCTACAGCCCCTTCCCAGGCCGGATCTTCCAGCATCACCACGTCCTCGTCCTCCAGGGCCGGAGCGTCACTCCAGTCCTGCGGCAGAACGATCGGCGGGATGCCCCGCTGCACGTTGTCGGTCCAGAACCGCTCGAGAACGTCGGCCACTTGCTCGAAAAGCTGTTCATCGAAGGCTAGTTCAAAGGTCAGGAACTCCCAGGGGTCAGGGCACAACACGCCGAAGGCGCCCCACTCGACACCGCAGATCCCCATGTAGTGCTGAAGCTGCAGCAGGTAGGACTGAGGCAAGCCTTCGGCCTTCATCTGTTTGAAGACGTATTGGTTCGCGGTCTTCAACTCCAGCACCCCGGTCCCGTCCGTCACGTTCTCATGCGGGGGCTTGTACTCGGCCACGATGATCCGGTCTGGGTTGCCGATCAAGAATGGGTACTTGCGGTGCCTCCGGAACTTACCGGGCTTGAGCCGCTTGCCAGTCTCCAGCATGTACTTCTGTGAGACGACGCCCTCAAGCATCCGGCCCCGCTCCATGGCAGGGTTGTCGAAGTCCTCAGTCTCCTGCGTCTTGTCTACGTACACGTCGAGGGCATCACGGTAGCGATCGACACCCAGGATGGCGCCCACGTCTGACCCGCCGATGCCTTTCTTCCTGCGCTTGAGGAAGTCTGCTCGTTGCTCGTCGTCTGGTTTCATTGGTACGGTAGGTTGGAGTAGAGATGCTGGACCCTCCCATGGAGGTAGTCCAGTTCGTTGAGCATCCACGCGGACACGGAGCGCCCATCAACGTCGATCCTGCGGCCCTTACGCTCGTGCTTGAAGGTGCCAGCCTGGATGCACTGGTGTACCCACTGACGTGAGCGCCCCGTGCGCTGCGCGACTTCCCTCACGGTCATCCAGTCGTGCTCGTGGGTCACTCGTCCTCCGTCAGCGTCCAGAATGCAGGGCCAACACGGCTGCAGTCCTCACGGTTCACTCGGTAGTGGAACACTCCCCGGTCCTTGCTGGGCATGTCGCAGTAGCCCTGAAATCCCCAGACCTTAACCTCTTCGACCACCATAAAACAGCCGCCGAAAACCTCGTCCTTGTCTGGGTTGATCTGCACCACGTCACCTACTACTACGTTCTCATTCATCGTCGGGCAACCTTGGCTCTGTTGTGAACCCCAGCATGTGTCCCTGTCGTCGGTAAAGCTCGACGCGGATGGCCTTCGTCCGCGCCGTGTTCGCGATGATGCCGTTCCATTCCTTCGTGCTGCACCCCTCGCATGTGACCAGCCCGCTCGCCAGCACGTCGCCGTCGATCTCCCGCGCCCCGTCATCCGTGCCCCCGCAATGCAGTTCGTAGGCCAGACGTGGGTAGACCTGCCGCCCGGTCGGGTAGACGGGCACGATGGTGGCTCGATGAACCACGGCCCCGCTCGGGCGCCGCATGAGGACCCACCGCCCCATCTGGGCGTGCAGTTCCCGGAGCCTCACGGGGTCAGGCTTCACACCACCCCCAGGAGCCACTCGATGCCCTTCAGCAGAGCCCAGCAGCAGGCGGCGTACACGAGGGTGTACTTGGCCACGGTCTTCATGCTTCACCCCTTCCATGCGTTTGGATCTGCGTGCCCATCCTTCCACCCCTCCTCGTCATCATCGGCGCCCTCGATCGCGTCCATGAAGGCGTCCCTCGCTGCGTCCAGGGCCTTCCGGATGTTGCCACCCTTGCCTTCCTTGTCACGGCAGACCTCGCACCCCTCCAGGTGGATCTCGTGCCGCCGCTTGAGCAGCGCGTTGGCGATGGACGTGGCGATGATCTCAAGCGAGGCAATGTCGGAGATCATTTGCTTCGCCTCGTCCTCTGTGGCTATGGCCTTCACGTACTCTTTCCACTCACCCAGGGGATCGGTGCTGTCCTCCGCACTCCGGATGAAAATCTCCATGATCTTGAAGCCATCCAGGGGCGTGGCCATGTAGGCTTCGCCCGCTGCCAGTTGCTCCTGTGCCCCTTCCGGAAGCCGCTCGAGAAAATCCTCGTAGGGCTCGTGCTCTTTGTCCCACTCGTGCTCTTGGCGAAATCTCTCACCCATCGGTCGCCCCTCGTTTTAGCAAATCGGTTTTCAAAATAGGGCCGGAAACTTTCCCTGTCAAGTAGTACCCCAGAACGTCCGGGTTAGTTCCGCCCCTTCCACCACCGCGACACGTCGTAAGCGTCGATGCCAAGCACCATGGTGGCGAGGATCGCGACCACTCCCAGCACCACGATCACTAGGAAGATTGTCTCCCACATCACGTACCTCCTCGCCCCTCATGGGCAAGCTCAGGGAACACGCTGCCTCCGAACTCCTCGATCTTCTCGTCGGTCGTTTCCCACAGACGGTTGATCGTGTCATCGAAGCTGGCCTCGTGTGCGATCAGGCGCTTCACCAGCGCCAGGGGAATCCCGTTCTCCCCGCTCTCGTACCTGCGCCACTGTCGTTCGTTGACACCGTACCAATCTGCAGCCCGTTCCTGGCTCCAGCCTGCCTTCCGCTGGTTGTTCTTCCAGGCATAGTCGCCCGGTTGCTGTCCGCGCCACGTCCGTAACTCCATGGGAGTCATGTCTTTATGTGGTCGGACCCTGGTTTCCTCAGTCATCCGTATCTCCTCCCGCGCCGCACCCACACGGCGGCAGTTGATCGTGGTTCTCGTCCAGCCTAGTGCTGAACAGTTCCAGGTTGTCGAGAGTCTGGTCGTACACCAACTCGCGAGCGTAGTAATCACCCACGCCCTCACCTGGGCCATGATCCGGCACACGCCACTCGCACGAGGCAGCTAGAAGCTGCTCCGCTCGTGCCTCACAGCACGTTGAGTAGACGGGCAGGAACCCTTCGGGGAGCACGTCCCCGTATCTCACTACGACTGCTCAGAAGACCTTCACTCGGTCCTCCAGCCTGCCAAACATCGTGTCACTCTTCATTTTTTCCCTCCGCTTGAGCCTGTAAACGGGCTGTCTCCCCTTCGGGGTTCGCCAGGATCTCGGCCTCCAACTCAGCCACCTTCCTCACGTATGGGCTGTCGGGTTTCGCGATCAGCGTGCGCTCCTCCCCCTCTATGATGAACACGGCCTCACCCATCTCGACCACGCGCTCGATCACGTTGGTCAGGTACTTCGACCTCCGAATATCCTTGCCGTTCGGGTCAGTGTAGACCACCATGGCGTGGCCCAGCTTGTGCGGCCCCTCGTCTAGCTCCCCGATCAGCACCCCGCCCGTGAAGTCCGGTCGGGTGTGCAGTCCAACTCCCGCGCCCTGCAACCACGCGCATTCAAACATCCGGCACGAGAGGGGGCGGTCCTCGTAGATCCCGCATCCTTCGGATGTGAGATGGACGCACCGCTCCCCATTCTTCTTGCCTAGCTCGGGCACGGCCAGCGTCGTGCAACAGAGCGTGCAGGTCCCGCACTTGCGCTCGCTCATCGAACGGCCTCCGGAAGCGCCGCCAGATTTGCAGCCGCAAGGTCGTTCAGCGCATTCTCGATCGCGTTCTTCGCGCTGTACCGATCGTATGTGTCAGGCATGAGTACCTGCGGGGCCTCGATCACCCCGCTGTCGATGCAAGCCGGGATCACCCTGTCCACTCGGCAGTTATGCCCAAGCCCAGGGTCCTGTTGGAAGGGCGCCGAAGCATACGCAGCGAACAGGAACGTCCTGAACGTGGCCGCATGGCAGATCACGCTCGCCACCGCATCCGATCTCAGGTACTCACCGGCCTGCTTGACTCTGCAGCAGATCGCAATGTGCTCAGTCTCGGAGCGTCGATCGTTCGCACAGACAGCCGTAAGGCTGGTCTGATACCCAGCGTTTTCGAGTATCCGGATCAGCGCCAGCGCCGCAGCCCCAGACCAGAACAGTTGCTCGTGGCTCAGGTTGGCGTTCCCGCCCCAGCCCACCGCGATGTTTATGATGGGCGTAGCGGGTGCAACCGCACGCCTCGAGCTACGCCAGCATGAATCGAAGTGCCCGTCGTTCAGGCGCTCACGGTCGAACTCGTCGCCATCGTCACCCCAGTGTATCCGCCTCCGGATACCCACGGGCTGGGCCACGTTCTCCATGAGCCCATCGGCCAATTCCATGGCCTTCTCGGACCCTCTTTTCCAGCCCTTCAGGTGCAACTTTTTGATCGAGTCCAGACTCTTGAGTCTGCCCAGGTAGAAGGACTTCCGCATCCCCCAATTTCCCGCGCCACTCCAGTTCTGCTCGACCTCTTTCCGAAGCTGCGCGTTCTTCGCGGGCGGCTTCAACTCCAGCAACTCTGGGATCTCGTGAACGTCCAGACCCAGCACCCAGGTCACCTTGTCCCCGTGGTCGCTCTCGCCACGCTTGTGCATGATGTTCTGCATGGCTCAGACCCCCGCCTTGTTCTTCTCGTCCTGCGTCCAGCCACGGGTGTGGCGGTCGAGTACGACGCCCATCTCTTTGCCAGCGGCCAGCGCACGGCACATTTTCTCCAGCCCTCTGGTGCTCCAGATCCTACGGATGTTCATCTCGGTCAGCCTCTTGCGGATGCTCCAGTACCGCTTCAGCACAGGCTTCGCCTCTTCGGCGCCCAAGTAGGACTTCGCGATCTCGCCTTCAACTCTGTTGTCGTAGTCGAGTTCGATCGTGCTTCCGATGAAGCGATCCAAGAACGCACTGTCGAGCCGGTTCCGGCCAACGTATTCCATGTTCGGTCCCGTGCCCCAGGTGTTGGCGTTGCAAGCGAAGTAGAAGTCCTCGTGCTTGGTAGCGTAGGGGCTATCCATGCGGTTCGGGATGCTCAGGTGCGGGCTGCTCAAGCACTCGTTCAGGATCAAAATCACGTTGGGATTTGCAGCGTCAATCTCGTCCAGCAGGAACAACCCACCGTTCTCGTAGAAGTCCACAAAGCTGCTCTGCAGGTAGAGGAATTTCTCGGCCAGCGGTACGCCACGCCCCAGCAGCATCCCCTCGCTCATTCCTTCGGAACACGAGGAGAATCCGAAGCGAACTCCCAGCCCATCGGCCAAGTGCTGCGCCAGGAACCCCTTACCGCTACCCGCAGGACCCACGAGTAGAAGAGGCATGTCCATGCCCAGGCACTCGATCGCCTCATCGAATACCTTGTGCGGCGTGCCTTCGATCTCGTTGATTTTCCCCTTCAGGGAAACCTCGATCCGTCGCGGGGCGTCGATTTTCGCGAGCACCTTTTCCACGATCTCGTCCACGTTGACTTCGGGCGCGTCGGCCTCACGATTCTCGATGTAGACCTTGATATGCTTCCGGATCTCTTTGCCCACTTCGCCCATGTCCACCGATCCACCGCCGTTCTTGGCGATCCGCGCTTTCAGGGCAACGTGGCTTGCGGTCAGCGCCATGTAGAGTTCGGTCGATAGCGCGTTAACGTCGTGAGCCACGAGCTTGCGGGTCCAGGCATCCACATCTGTCAGGGATTTGGTGAGCGTGCCCACGGTTTCGATGTGGCCGATACGCATGATCTTCTCGTCGGCCATCTCGTTCGAGTAGGGGGCTTCGCCGTCCGTCCGAAGTAGCTGCAAATTCGATTCCGGCGCCTCTGGCGGTTCCGGCATCGGCATGTCCTCCGGGGGCTCCACTTTGCAGCAGCCCTCGGTAGTCCCGCGCTGCTCGCCACACTCGGGGCACGTAGGCATCTTCGGCGTGTCGTCCTCGTCCTCGCTCTCGCCGTCGTCGCCTTCACTGTCGGAGTCAGCTTCGCTGTCCGCGTCGTCGCTCTCGTCGTCGTCGTCGCCCTCACCCTCGCCTTCGGCGTCGTCGTCGCTTCCACCGTCACCCTGGCCGTCGCTCTGGCCGTCGTCACCTTCGGTGTCCGATCCGTTGTGCCCCTCGTCGTTCCGGCGCTCGTCCTCGCCCTCTTCAAACGCCTTCCCACGGGGCTTGACGGCCTTCTCGGTGCCGGGAACGGGCGTCCAGTTTGCTTCGCCGCCGTCGAAGTCGTAGCCCTTGTCGCCAAGCTCGGCGTTCATCGCGTCACGGCCCTGCTGGATCGCGTCGTCCACGTCGCGGGCCTTGAGATTCTGCTCGCGGAAGATCCGTTTCCGGGTCTGCCCAGCCTTCACGTATTTCTGCAGATACGTGTATGTGTCCAGGTTCTCGTGGTGGTTCTCGGGAAGCTCCTGATCGCCCTCTGGGCGTCGGTGCTTAACGCTGTCTTGGTAAGCCTGCCAAGCCGTCAATTCGGCGTCGTACTTGGCTTGCCCCAACACAGACGGCCCGTACTTCGGGAATGCTGCGTAAGGTACTGACATGAAATTTCGCTCCGGTGAAAGCTGCGATTTCTGCTGCGTGCTACCAATCTAAGCTGGTCGATCCGTCCTGTCAAGTCCGGCCTGCAAATTCACCTACTCACCTTCGGTGGGTTCCCGTATGCACCTATCGCCTCCAGGTACTCGTGCCACGCATCACCCGTCGCCTCCTGGTACGTGCGCCACCGTGCTCTGTTCTCCTCGCGTGACTCGGACTCCCCTGTGTAGCCCGCTATCCATGCGTCGTGGGCCTCACGAGTCTCGGCCTGAAACTTCGACCACGCCTCGTCCTTCGGACGGTTCGCCTTTCGGATCTCGGCGTTCCGCGCCTCCTGCGCCTGCTCGAGCGTCTGCGTCTGTGCCATCTCGTCCCCCTGTCGGTTGTGCCGGAAACTTGGAATCCCGGCCTGCGGTTTACAGCCCCGAAGGGCTGTCCTCACCTTGTTAGAGTCTCGGGGGATCTTGGGACTCCCGCGCTAGGCGTAGGGCCTCCATCGCTTCCACAAACCGCTCCTCGTGGCCTTCCAACAGCACGCGAATTTGATCGGGCGTCTGTTCGACCATCATCCCATCCTTCGGATGATTCCGGATCACGACATGCGAGCCGTTACCGTACCAGAAAACGGTGTCCTCGCCCTCGGGCGTCCTCGGGTCGGGCACCTTATTCGGGTCGTCCTCCCGTGGGTTCATGTACAGGCCAGTCTCCTCCACGGAAACGATCTCCGTGGGGTTCACCCCAAAGGCTTCGCCTGTCCTGACTTTCGTGAGCCAAATCATGCAGTTTCCTCCCCGTCGTTCAGCCCAGCCTTGACTGTCTCGATGTGGGCCTGTAGCTGGGCGAGCACCTTCGCCTTGTTGCCCTTGAAGCCAAGCTCCGATTTCGCCATTGCGTAGCAAGTGCGGCCCCTGGTCAACCGGAGTCCCTGAACTTCCAGCTTCAACCCCGATGCCATCACCATGAGGCGATAGAGGGGGATGTGCTCCCCCGTGATCGTGAAGCCTCCGTACTCGTGTGCTTCAATCATCCTTCGTCCTCCTCGTCCATGGTTGCGATTATGTGCCGCAACTCAAATTTGACTTCATCGCCGTAGCCCAGTTGGTCCGTGAGGGGATTGTTGGCGAGGGTGGCTACGAAACCGCCCTGCCCTATGCCCGTGACTTCAACCCACATGCGCTCCCCGGCGAACTCCTCGTCGTCATACTCGAAACCCAGCTTCACGTAATCACCTACGGTGACGCGCCCAGCTTCCTCCATGGTCGGGATCTCGAAAGTGTCGGGGTGCTCGGCGTTCCGCTCCCAGCCGTCGATCAGTGTGTACATGGCTACTCCTCCTCGTCGTTCAGGTACGCCCACATCTTCTGCCAGCACGGGTCGCAGAACCCCGTCTGCATCTTCTCGCGCTGGTTCTCACCCAACTCCGGGAAGGCGTCTTGGATACGATCGCCACGGGTCCACATCTGCAGGCTGGCCGACGACACCGTAAATTCCTCTACGATGCCGCAGTCGGGGCAGGTCGCTTGCAGCACGGTTTCCCGTGGGTTCTGCTTCACTACGGTCAGGTGTCTCATGCGTCACCCAGCCCAAGATGATCTAGGATCATCGCCTCGATGGTGGCCTCGATCTCGCCCAGCCCGCCATCTTCCATGCAGATAATCGTGTCCTCGTCCGTGTCTTCCTCCAGCCCGATCAAGACCTGCTCAGAGCCTATCGGCTCCCTCACCGTCTGCGAGTCCAGCAGTTCGATCGTGACCCTCAATTCGTGCTTCATTTGCGTTCCTCCTGCGTTATGTGTAGGTAGGTGCGGGGCGGCGCACCCGGATCAGTTTCCGAAGTGTTCCGCCCCGCCGAAAATTCAGTCGGTGGCGTCCTCCACCATCTGCGTGGGGTCAGCGAAAATCATGTCGAAGACATCTTTAAGCTCCTGCAGATCGTCGCCAGTCAAGGTGCGGTGCGCCCCATCGAACCAGTCCATGAACCAGTATTCCACACAGTGCGGCGTGTAGCCCCACTTGCTCGGGCTCACGTAGAACCGGAACTCGTCCGAAGGACCGCCCCAACTAAGCTGCCAGCGGAAAAAGCCTTCGGCTTGGTCCTCGAAAGTGTCCGGTGCTACGTAGTCAGCCGACAGGCCGTACTCGTAGAGTGTGGTTTCCTCTTCGGGGTGATAGTCCTCGTTCCCGTCGCGGTGCCACTCGGCCAAGTTACGCACGGTTTCCATCGTGCTGGCGAACTCGGCGCCGATCCTTTCGACGCACCGTGTTTCCCTGTCGCTCATATCAAATCCTCCGGCTTGCGATTTTTGCTGCTGTTTCAACGATACAACGGTCGATCCGTCCTGTCAACCCTGCTCTTACCAAGAGCCCTGCGTGCTACCCGTGCGCCTCGTTCTCGGCGGTCTCGCGATCGTCATCGTTGAGCGGGAAGTCCCACATCAACGCGAGGCGCCGGAACTCCTCCGCCGTCACCATGATCGTCGGCTCTGCTTTGCAAAGCTCGGCGGTGATCGGATCGACTCGGATGTGCATCTGCCGCGTGTTCCCGTTCAGGTCCACGGGGCCTAGAATCGTGACGTAAAGCGCCTCGTCGCTCATGCTTCCCTCCGGTATGTGAAGTGAAGAAAAACCACCCATAGGGTGAGGATCAAAAGCTCTTTCATGCTGCCTCCCGCGCTGCGTGTGACTGCTCGTGCTACTCTGCATGGGGATGTGAGGGTTCGACGCCTCACGTCCCTTAGAACGCCGTTCTGAGCCTTCGGCTCACTCGTAGTGAGGGTGGCACTCGGGGTACGATTCCGGCGCCGTCCCATCGTGCATCTCTGCAGCGTACCGTCCCCCGCAGTAAGCTACGCTTCCCGTGCTCCGCACGTTGTTGTGCTCGGCCTTGAAGTGCAGCGAGCGGTTGACTCTGCTGCAGAACTCCATGGCCTGCTGCTCCTGGCTCGATTTGAAGGCGCGAAGGACACGCACAAGCTCCCCCGTGTTGTACCACCACCCGCCTTCCTCCGGCCCACCGTAGGCCCTGTCGATTTCGTAGACTGCTACTACGTAGCCTTGCTCAGACATGATTCTCCTCGCTGCTGAAGGCGAAAAACTTCGCGTCCCGCCCAACCACTACGTGGTCGAGGCAGGGGATTCCGATGATGGCTCCCGCGTCTTTCAACAGGCGCGTGACCTGCCGATCTTCCGAACTCGGCGTCACGTCACCCGAAGGGTGATTGTGTGCGATTACGATGGCTGCTGCGTTGCCCAAAATCGCCGCCCTGAAGACCTCGCGAGGGTGTACGATCGAGGCGTCCAGTATGCCCGTGCTGATCGGCACAATCCCCGTGATTTCATGCCTTGAATTGAGCACAAAAGCGACGAAGTGTTCGACCGGCGAAGCCCCATGCAGCGCCTCCATGATCCGCGCCACGTCTGCAGGCCCCTGGACTTTCGGCCCGCCCTTGGGCATGGGGACTTGGCTCGTTTCTCGGACCAATCTGCAGGTCCAAATTTCCATGTTTTCCATCCGAACTCCTTGCGTGGTACTGCGTTGCGTTTTCCTGCGGTACTGCATGGGAGCGCGGGGCTTTCGACACCCCGCACCCCGTAGGGCGGTTAGCCCAGGTCCAACTCGATCGGCTGTTGAAGCCGCACAGCCGCCTCATGTATGCACGAGTTCCGGCGTTTGAAAGCATCGGCCAGAGCCTCTAGGCTCGCCATGGCATCGACCGGATCGTGCTGCATGGCCTCGTGCGCCACTTTGTAAATCCAGGTGTACGTAGCGTGATCGCCCATGATCCCGCGAATCTCGGCATCGGGGTCGTCCACCGTCGCGAGCCCGTTGTAAACGTGTCCGTTGAGTCTCATTCTGCTGCTCCTCGTGTGAGTGCGTATTTACTGCGTGTGCGGGGCTTCAAGATCCCCAAGGTCAGAGCAAAGCTCTGCGAGCCGCCCTTTCAGGGCGTCGATCTGGTGCTGCAAATCAACCTCGTCCGCAGGGTAAACCGTGCGCGTCACGAGGTTGTAGCTATCGGTCCAATGGCAATCACAGGCTGGGCATTCGTATTCTACGAAGCCACGTTCCCCATCTCCTCCGGAGAACTCGGTGTGAGTGTGAACTCCCCGCGTCATGCACTCGGGGCAGTCCCCGCATAGCTGCGCGGCATCCATCGTGGGCGTCCAGGTGTGTCTGGCCACCGTTTGCTCGTACATGCTGCTCATTCTCGGCCTCCAATCGTGCGTGATTACTGCGTGTGAATTGGAGCGCGAGGGAGTCGAACCCCCGCGCCCCGGATGCCTACGGCATCGTCGCGAGGAAAGCGATCAAGAACGGCCCAAACGTGACCGCCAGGCTCGCGAGAAAGACCTCCTGCCTGCGTGCTGCGTTACCCATGATCCTGCTCCTGCGTTTGCGTGTAACTGCGTCGTACTGCCCCTACGGGGCAAAGCAACGCGAGAGTTCGACCTCCCGCGCCACTATGTCGCGACCCTATTTGCAGAACATCTCGGCTCTCTCATCGTGCGCCCTAATCCACGGGTCCGCGTGATCTTGGCGCCACTCGGTGACGAAGCGAAGCCCCTCGCACTCGGGGATATTTATCGCGAGCAAGCGAGCCAGAAAAACCTGCTGCGATTCGACGCCGTTCTCGTAGGCTTCCTCGAGCGCGTCAAAAGCCGCGTCCGCATCTGAGTGTGTGCGAGAAGACGCGAGGGGCGTGTAGCCATGGGGCGGAATTTCATCGAATCCGAGAATCGTGCGTTCCCAGCATTCGGCCTCGGGCACGGGGGTTAATACCGCGAGGGTGTGCGAGTAGTCCGCGTCTGGGATCTCGTCAAATCCGATGAGTTCCCAGCTTAGATCGAGCGTGCGTGGGGAGGTTTTCATTTTGCGGTTCTCCTGTCGAGTTTGCGTTGTGCTGCTGATTCCAAGTTACACAGGCTGTTTCGTCCTGTCAAGAGTTTATTTCAGGGTAGGCCGTAA
>Ga0114923_10000766_pt1 | contig 23502 bp, 19 predicted proteins | sample SumtaG_FD_89578 | JGI IMG/M metagenome (GOLD analysis project Ga0114923, IMG submission 89578) | Deep subsurface microbial communities from Indian Ocean to uncover new lineages of life (NeLLi) - Sumatra_00157 metaG | ecosystem: Environmental > Aquatic > Marine > Oceanic > Sediment | place: near...
ATAGAAAACCTCGATAACACCCAATAAAACAACACTCGGGGGAAAAATCAGATAGCCCAGCAACTGCTAAAGTGCACAGGGGGTCTTTTTTTCTATTTTTAAAAAACCGGCTTTTTTGAACGCTAAGAAGAAATCGTGAATATGAGAACAACAAAAATTCTGGTAATTTTGTCATTAATTCTGGCGTTGCCGGCGGGAGCATTTGGGGCTGGGGGTAATGAAAGAAATCTCGCCGGGGAAAACGCAGAGCTTCGCCAGCGTGTGGAGAGGTTGGAAAGAGAGCTTGCGGAGTTGAAAAGAATCGTTCTTGCGCAGTCGGAGGCGCAGGAGTCCCCTACCGCTGCTGCGGCGGAGCCGAAACTGAGCGATATTGATATTGAGAGGATAGCGGCGCTGGTGCAGCGGGACATTTCGGAGGTGACGGGTAAGAAGCCGGTGTGGTCGGACCTTGATATAGAACTTTATGGGTATATCAAGGTGGACGCATCTTACGACACATCGCGGGTGACGACGGGCAATTATATGGTGTGGGTGGATTCTGAGGCGACAAACGACGAAGACAACGAATTCAATATGACCGCCAACCAGACACGGCTTGGGCTGAAGATCAGAGGGCCGGAAGAAGACGGAGTCGAGACGAGCGGGCTGGTGGAGGTAGATTTTTACGGGGGCGGTGACGAGAACAAGGCGCGAATGCGGATGCGGCACGCTTATTTAAAAATCGACTGGCCGGAAGAGAGATTCAACATTATCGCGGGTCAGACATGGGATGTTGTATCGCCGCTTTACCCGAGTACGCTTAATTTTACGATTCTCTGGGACGCAGGCAACATCGGGTACAGGCATCCGCAAATACGCCTGACGAAGGGCTTTTTGCTGGATAACGATGTCGAGGTTAAGCTGGAGGGGGCGATTTCGCGGACAATCGGGGATGACGAGTTATTAACAACGGTGGGCGCAAAGGCGGGCGAGGACTCGGGGTTTCCAACGCTTCAGGGCAGAACGAGTGTGAAGTTCCCGCTTCTGGCTTATAAACCAACCGAGATTGGATTTTCAGGCCATTACGGCGAGGAAGAATACGGTTCGAGAGACCTGGATACGTGGTCGCTGAACCTGGATGTGACCCAGCCGGTTAATAAATGGCTTACGGTCAAGGGCGAGCTTTTCAAGGGCGAGAACCTGGATAATTATTTCGGGGGTATAGGCCAGGGAGTCAGAAACCCAACGACAACCGCTAATAATGAGATAGCAAGCAAAGGCGGCTGGGTAGCGGCAACGCTCGGGCCGTGGGAAAAATGGCGATTCAATATAGGAGCGGGCATAGATGATGTTGATGCAGGGGATGTCAATGCCGGCGCCAGAACCTTGAACCGTACGGTGTTCGGCAATGTAATTTATAGTGTTAACAAGAACACGGAAATAGGCCTGGAGCTTTCGCACTGGCGTACAGATTACAAGGGGCCGGGCGATGCGGAAGATTTTCGGGCACAAACATCGTTCATATATAAGTTTTAAGGTTTAAGTGAAGCGGTTTTAATTGAAGATTTTGAAGTTTTTCGGAGAAAAAAATTAAATTCTGTTTTTTAAATCAGGCAGTTGGCTAAAATAAGTTTTTAAATTACACGAAAAGGAGTAATGCAAATGGCAAAAAACAGAAAAGAGAAGGCCATTGACTCTCTGATGACCGAGAAGCGGACGTTTCCACCGCCGGAAAATATAAAGAGTAACGCCTACATCAACAGCATGGAACAATACAAGCAGATGTGGGAGCAGTCGATAGACGACCCGGACGGTTTCTGGCTCGAGCAGGCGAAGAGCCTTGCATGGTTTAAGGAGCCCACCAGGAGCCTGGAATACACGTGGGACACAAAGGGCCGTAAAATCGAGCATACGTGGTTCGCGGACGGCGAGCTGAATGTCTCCTATAACTGCCTGGACAGGCATTTGGGGACTCCGACAGCGAAGAAGACGGCGATTTTGTGGCAGGGTGAGGCCGAAGATGTGGTAAAGAAATATACGTATGAAGAGCTTTACAAGGAAGTTTGCAAATTCGCAAACGTTCTAAAGTCCAAGGGCATCGCAAAGGGCGACCGCGTGGCGATTTACCTGCCGATGGTTCCGGAACTTTCGATAGTGATGCTGGCCTGTGCACGTATCGGGGCGATTCATTCAATCATATTCGGCGGTTTCAGTGCAGAGGCCATCGAAGGTCGAATTAACGATTCCGACTGCAGAATGCTTATCACATCGAACGTTTCACTTCGCGCAGGCAAACACATCAAGCTAAAAGACATCGCCGATGCTGCCCTTAAAAACACGCCCACGATAGAAAGCGTTGTTGTGGTAAAGGTTAACGACGAACCCTGCGATATCAAAAAGGGGAGAGATTTCTGGTATCATGACCTTATGGAGGGCGCAAGTGAAGAATGTGAAGCCGAACATATGAATGCGGAAGACCCGTTGTTTATTCTGTATACGTCCGGCTCAACGGGCAAGCCCAAAGGCGTTGTTCACACCACAGGCGGCTACCTGCTGCACATTACGCTTACATATAAAATCGTCTTTAATATTCACGATGACGATATTTACTGGTGCACCGCCGATATCGGCTGGGTAACGGGGCACAGTTATATTGTATATGGGCCATTGGCCAATGGTGCAACCTCGCTGATGTTCGAAGGAGTTCCGACATATCCGGATGCAGGTCGTTTCTGGCAGATTTGCGACAAATTCGGCGTTACTGTTTTCTATACAGCCCCAACGGCGATTCGGGCGCTGATGCGTCTCGGTGACGAATGGCCCGCAAAATACAAACTCGACACGATGAGAATACTCGGGAGTGTTGGCGAACCGATAAATCCGGAAGCATGGATGTGGTACTACGAAAAGATTGGCCGAAACAGGTGCCCAATCGTCGATACGTGGTGGCAGACCGAAACGGGGGGATTTATGATTACCCCCCTGCCGGGAGCACACACATTAAAGCCCGGAAGCGCCAACAGCCCCTTCTTTGGTGTTGACTCTGTCGTTCTTCGTGACGACGGCTCGGAGTGCGGGGTAAACGAAGGCGGCAAACTCTGTATCCGTAAACCGTGGCCCGGGATGATGCGTACAATGTGGGGCGACCATGAGAGATTCGTCGACACTTATTTTACAATGTACGATAACATTTACTTTGCTGGTGACGGCTGTCGAATCGACGAAGACGGTGACTACTGGCTGATGGGCCGAATCGACGATGTCGTGAACGTTTCCGGTCACCGTATCGGGACAGCTGAAGTTGAAAGTGCGCTTGTCAGTCATGAAAAAGTTGCCGAAGCGGCTGTAACACCAGTTCCGCACGAAATCAAGGGCCAGGGGCTTTACGCTTTTGTGACGCTGGTTGGCGGCGTAGAAGAAACCGAAGAGCTCAAGAAAGAACTCATCAAACATGTCCGAAAGGAAATCGGCCCCATTGCGACACCGGAGGCGATTCAGTTCGCACCGGCACTTCCGAAGACGCGTTCAGGTAAGATTATGCGTCGAATCCTGCGTAAGATAGCCGAGAGAAATACAGACAACATGGGCGACATAACGACACTTGCTGATCCAGGCGTTGTTGAAGATCTAATTAATAATCGTGGCCAGTAGTGTTTCGACCTGATTAAATTACCAGCCGGATGCGTATAAAAAAATAGGCGTCCGGCATATTTTAAATGGAAGGTACGTTGATGGCCGATAGAATTGAAGTACCAAGAATAGCAATCGGTGACCACGGCTGGCGTGTCACATTCGCTGGAATGGGGATTAACCTCGCCCTTGGCATACTTTATACATGGAGTGTTATAAGTGGCGGGATACCCGAAGAATGGGGTTGGAGCCAGGGTGACAAGTCATTGCCTTATTCAGTATGTTGTTTAATCTTCTGCATAGTTATGGTCCCTGCAGGTCGTTTACAGGACAAGTTCGGACCTCGTGTTGTGGCTGCCATAGGTGGTTTTCTCGTTGGTATCGGCTTTATACTGACAAGTATGACGACAACACCTTTGGGATTCGTCATAGGTTTCGGCATAATCGCAGGCGCCGGTATCGGATGCGGTTATGCATCCGCGACACCACCGGCTGTAAAATGGTTCTCTGCGGCTAAAACCGGAATGATAACTGGCATCGTAGTTTCCGGCTTTGGGCTTGCTTCTGTATACGCAGCCCCGCTTGCTAAATTTCTGTTGGTGCAATATGGTATTCATAAGATGATGCTCATTTTAGGCATCGGCTTTCTTTTCATTATTACCGGCGTAAAGACTATTCTGACACCATTGTGGTTCGGCCTTTCACAAATGCTTCAGACGCCTGACCCTGACTTTCTGCAGATTAAATACAACAAAGAATATATGGCAGCCAAAGAAGCCAAGGAAGTTCCCATCGATAAAGAGAATTTCAGTCCCAAAGAAATGCTCCGCACACCGCAGTTTTATATGCTTTGGTTTATGTATGCCTGCGGTGCCGGTGCAGGTTTGATGATTATCTCAGTAGCCAAGAAAATCGTAAATATCAGGATTAGCAGCGAAGCATTGGCGGTTGCTGCTGTTGTAGGTTTGGCTATCGGTAACGGCGGAGGAAGAATCTTAGCCGGTATGCTCAGCGATAAGATCGGAAGAAAACTTACACTGTTCCTCTTCCTGATTTTCCAGGCTGTCCTTATCTTCCTGCTAACACTGGCCAAAGAAGGCTCTGTTCTTGCCACTGCTCCAGCTCTTATTATCATCATTGGCTTGATTGGCGCAAATTACGGCTCGAATCTGGCACTGTTCCCTTCATTTACGAAGGATTTCTATGGTTTGAAAAACTTTGGTGTAAACTATGGACTGGTGTTTACTTCCTGGGGTGTAGGCGGATTTATGCTTGCCAAACTGGCGGGGTCGATATACGACAAGACCAAATCGTTTAATACTGCCTATACGTTATCGGCGGTGTTGTTGATCTTAGCTGCTATAATGCTCTTTTTCGTTAAGGCTCCAAAGCATAAACTCGAAGCCGCATAACGATTTTGCTTTTTCAGTTTGAGAAGTTTAAAGGCACCGAAGAAAATTCTTTGGCGTCTTTTTTCTTATCCTGATCAAAGACTATGAATTGGGAAAACAGCGTTTTTAATCTTTTCTATCGTTGTGTCTATAGCGGAAGTTACGAATTCCTGCTGCTGCTTGCTTACGACGAGCATTCTGTCTCTGAGGCCCCCCTGCCACTCGGTACTCTCAGAGATAACGCCGCCGACGCCAATACTCATATCGTGTTTGTCTTCGCCGCCTGCAAGTATGGTCCAGGCAAGCGCCCAGGCCCTTACGGTATTGCCTATATGATACCCCCCGCCGCCGGTAGCTAATATGGGTTTATCAAAGCCCCTCAAAGTGCTTATAATGTCAGCATAGACATTGTTAGTCAGATGCAGATGTGCAAGAGGGTCACCGGCCAGAGCATCGGCACCCAATTCGAAGACAAAAACGTCCGGTTCAAAGGCCTTAATTAGAGGTGCCGCTATGGCATTGAAGGCCTTCATATAAGCCTCATCATATGTTCCTATCGGCAGGGGTACATTTACACAATAGCCTTTGCTCTGTCCGGCGCCGATTTCATCTTCAAACCCCGTCCCCGGGAAGAGCATCTTTCCTGTCTCGTGAAATGATATTGTCATTACATCAGAGCGGTCATAAAACGCATACACGACACCGTCGCCGTGATGAACATCAACATCGAGATACAAAACTCTTTTGCCGGCTTCTGCGAGTACAGTACAGGCAAGAGCAACATCATTCATATAACAAAAACCGGCGGCCCGCTCGGGCATTGCGTGATGCAGTCCGCCCGAAGGGTTAAATGCCGCGTCAACCTGGCCTGATAAAATCAAATTGGCACCAGTCAAAGTGGCGCCGCAGGCCCACGCAGAGTAGTCATACATCCCGCTAAAGACCGGACAATCCGGCGTGCCAATTCCCATGCCGAGTGCATCAGGTTCAAATTTGCCTTCAGCAGCATCTTTGAGAGTATGCAGATAACGCGCGGTGTGGAATTTCTTTAAGACAACCCTTTCAGCCGGTTCAGGGACAACTTCGGCCTTGTTTTCTCCGGCAAGCAAGCCCATAGAATCCAGAATCTTTCTTGTCTTTCCGGCCCGGGTCGTGTTAAAGGGACTGTCCGGCGGATACGGATATTTTTCCAATTGCGGACAATGGATAAATGCGGCTTTTTTCACTCCTAACCCCTTTCTGGTCAAAACCCCACAAACAGACAAAATATTATTCTATTCTCAGAACAATTGCAAAGTTTTTTTGCCTTTTCCACCGTGCTTCTGCCCTGCTATAATTAATTCCGTAGTTGTACCAAGTATACCCGGTCAATTCTAAAGTATGTAAACCGGACTCGAATATGCAAAGCAGCAGAGAATTCGTAATACAAAAGCATATCGAAGCCAGCAGCCTGCACTGGGACCTGATGCTGGAGGCAGGAAATGTGTTGGAGACGTATCGACTCAAACTGCCGCCTGAGAAATTGACGCATCAGACAAGCCCTGCCACCAGGATTTTCGACCACCCGTTAAAATTCCTGACCTATGAAGGAAGCGTCAATAAAGGCAAAGGCACCGTGGAAATAGCCGAGACGGGGACATGTCAATTACTTCGTGAATCCAAGCATAAAAAAGAGTTTCAATTTGAAGGCAAAATCCTGAAAGGCAAATTCTCGCTAATTCATATCAAAGATAACAATTGGGAATTCACACCTGTTTGAAAACTTCAGGCATTGCCGGTAAGTTTGGGCAAGTCAGGCTCGACATGAACGGTAATATTGACCGGACGGGTTATCTTTTCATCCATGGTCTTTTCCAGGCGCTCTGCTATTTCATGAGCGGCCGTTACATTTAACTGCGGGTTTACAAGAATATGCAAATCGAGAAAGACCTCCCTGCCCACCATGCGGGTCCGTAGCTTGTGCCATCGACGTATAGAAGAGTCAGAGTTTATTACTTCTTTTATATGCGCGACGGTCTCGGAATCCACCGCACTTTCTGTCAATTCATGTACACATTCGCCCGCTACTCTAATACCAACAAGGATTACCATAAGGCCAACCGCTGTGGCGGCAATCTGGTCGCCGTAACCAAAGCCCAATTTCATCGCTATGAAACCTATCAGAACCGCTATAGAACTTAACGCGTCGCTGCGGTGATGCCAGGCGTTGGCGTAAAGAGCGGGACTGTGCGATTTGACCGCAATTTTTTTTGTGGCCCTGTAAAGCAATTCCTTCGTAACGATAGAAATGACAGCAACTACAAGAATGGCAAACCGGGCGGTTTTAATGTTGCCGAGCGCTATGTCCCACGCAGCATAGTAAATCATGGCCGAGCCACCCACAGTCAGAATCAGAGCGATAAAAACAGCTGCAAAAGTTTCTATCCGCCCATGGCCGTACGGATGCTCCTCATCAGGCTGTTTCGAGCCAAAATGAACGCCCAGCAAAACGGCAATATCCGTGGCCATATCAGAGAGCGAGTGAATACCGTCGGCAATAAGGGCAATTGATGCAACTGCAAGGCCTACCCCCACCTTGACTGCAGAGAGAATGATATTGCACAAAATTCCTATGTATGTAATAAATTTTATCTGCTTATTGGTGCTGGCAATTTTGTGATTATACATCTGTTCAACCAAGTACTTCTCTGCGGATATTCAAGACCGCATCCGAATATTTTTTCGCACTCTGCCGGTCTTTCGCCTCGACTATTATCCTCATGACCGGCTCGGTATTGCTGACTCGCAGGTGCAGCCAGCCGTCGTCAAAATCGAACCGGCAACCATCGGTCTCGTCGAGTTTTGCATCAGCGAAGGTCTTTTTTGCCGAATTAAGAATCTGCCTGGCCTGCAGCTTGTCCGCGACGAATTTGTCCTTACTCATATAATAGCCGCCGATTTCCTCCACCAGTTGGCTGACCGTCTTGCCCGTCTTTGCCATTAAGCCAAGCACAAGGCCAATAGCAACCAGGCTGTCGCGAATCGGCCCGACCCGTAAATCAATTACACCGCCGTTGCCCTCGCCGCCTATCACACAATTGTGCTCGAGCATTGCCGCAGCAACGTTCGCCTCACCGACAGCGGTACGGTAAACCCGCCCCCGCGCTTGCCTGGCGATGTCATCGACCATTCTTGAAGTCGAAAGATTCGTTGCAACACTACCGCCTTTGTCAGAAAGCAAATACTTCGCCGCCAAAGCAAGACTGTATTCCTCACCGATGTAGGTCCCGTTTTCATCCACAATCGCCAACCGGTCCGCATCGGGGTCCTGAGCAAAGCCGATTTCAGCCTGCTCCTTTTTCACCAGTTCACAAAGTCCTGTCAGGTTTCTCGCGGTCGGCTCCGGCCTGTGAGCAAATAACCCTGTAGGCTCGTCGTTAACCGCAGTAACCACACAGCCCATTTCGCCGAGCAGTTTCTTGGTAACACGTCCCCCTGCCCCGTTGACACTGTCCAGAAGAACTCTAAACTTCCCGGCCGCAATTGCCTCCTTGTCAACGATTGTCAAAATCCTGGCGATATGCACCGTGTCCGTCTGGTCATTGTTAGTAACCTGCCCGTACTTCGACTTATCGACAGTGGCAAAACTTTTATCAAGAAAATACTGCTTGATTTTCGCCGCATATTCGGGCGAAGGGGCAATACCATTTCCCAGCAACAGTTTTATACCATTATATTGAATAGGATTGTGTGAAGCGGTTATGACAACTCCACCACTGCAACCAAGATGTCTTAACATAATCCCAACACCTGGCGTGGTAACAATACCCAAATCGACAACATCAATTCCGCTTGCGCACAACCCCGCCGCTACAGCTGATTTCAATTCCTCTCCGCTGTGACGCGAGTCCCTGCCAATACAGACCGACAATTTTTCTTTTTTCCCCGTGTATCTTCCTTTTAAAAACTTCCCAAAGGCACGGCCGTACTCATCCGCAACCGAAGCCGTCAGGTTCTCACCGACGATACCTCTCAATCCACTAATGCTGATTATCAGTTCCTCGGGCATAAAGCCCCCTCAAATTTTCCTGGATTTTTCCAAAACTTTTCTCAGCCTGACCACAACAGTATTAACCTGTTTGCTCTTTAGCGACAGTATGTCCTGCAGGGCCTCGGCGATATAAGGCAGGTAGGTTTCAATGTAGCTTCGTTTTGCCAGTTCCTGCTCAATCCGTCTTTTTTTACGCAGATACATCCCAAGCTTTCGGCCACATTCCTGCACGGCCAATTGTATCTCTTTTATAATTTCCGGATAGTGCGCGATTGCCTCTTTACTTTCGGAGGTAAAGGGCACCCAGACCGAAGCGATATGCACCATCAGCATAATAGAGCCGGTCGGCAAAGCACCTCTGCTCTGGCTAAGAGCGTAATTGCGCCAGTTGATGTCCATCACAGATTTGTAAATCGCACAGCCTGACTGCTGATACAACAAAGGCACACGGTTGGCAATTCGCATAAGACGCATCAGCGGCTCCTTGTCCGGATTGCTATTGCTGTTGTTCTTTACTCCATAAGCCAGGGCCGCTTCGACAAGGAAGGGATTGCCCCTGTAAACAGCCGGCTTACGTGAGCAGGCGGTGTAAAACGCGGCATCCACAACAGCCTTAAGCCCGGCTTCGAGCTTCTCAGCTCCAATCGGGCCAATACAATCGGTCGAAGGCGACCGTATCTGCGTCTGGTTTATAGCATCGTGAAGGGACTCAGTCTGCTTGAGTGTAATTCGCGAAGGCCTGAGAGTCTTGCGGACCTTGGCCTTTTTACAAATCTCGCCTGCTAAACGAGGACTTACCCTCGAAAACTCACTCTGCAAAAAAGCTGATATCTGCTTTACCGAACTGTCGCGCGCCATCTTAAATAACAATCCCAGTTCAACACCGTGGGGGTGAGGTTTTATCTCGACCGGAATAAACGGCAACTCTTTGCTTTGCCTGGTATAGTCGTAAGTACTGTCGTCCGGCGCATTATATATAATCGTCGCATGGGGATTGGCCACCGCGCTTTGGGCAATGTATTCATCCACCGACTGCCTGCCCCTTTGGTATTTGCCCTCAAGTGTTATGGTGACACTGGTACCGGTGGCAAGCTCAAAGTCACACTCTTCGTCCAGAACAATAACAGGCTTGTTCTTTGCAGTGTCAATCTGGACGTGGTAATGATGGGCCTTCTTTTTCGGGCTGGTTCGCGAGATGATTTGCACCGGCTCACCGGTAGTAAGCAGACCATACATGCCTGCCGCCGATATGCCGATACCCTGCTGGCCACGACTCATCTTCAAACTATGAAATTTGCTCCCGTACAAAAGCCTCGCAAAAATATTGGGAATCTGCTGCTTAACTATCCCAGGGCCGTTGTCCCTCACCATCAAAACAAATTTGTTGTCTGATACAGGTTTTATATTTACCAGCAGCTCCGGCAGAATATGGGCCTCTTCACAGGCATCGAGCGAATTGTCAACCGCTTCTTTGACCGCCGTCAGCAGAGCCTTGCGGGGATTGTCAAATCCGAGGAGATGTCGGTTCTTGGCGAAAAATTCACTGATGCTTATGGCACGCTGCTTGGCGGCCATTGTCTCTGCTGTGGCAGCAACAGCAGATTTACGCCTCCTGCCGACCGATTTTACTTTTGACTTTGCAGCAGATTTTTTTCTTTTCTTCGGCGCCTTTTTTTTCTTCCTGGCAGCAGGCCTTTTCGGTGCAGCCTTACGTTTTACCTTTTTCGGAGCTTTGGCCCTTTTGGCCTTTGCCTTCTTAGGTTTCGCTTTTTTGGTTTTTGAACTTTTGACTTTTTTCTTCTTCGGGCTTTTTTTGCTCTCTGATTTCTCAAAAGCAAAGCTCAATTGCCCTGCCGGCTGACCCTTCCTTGCCGCCATTTCCAAAACTCCCAAAATATCTTCTGGACCTCATCCGCCGGTAGAAACAAAAAACCAGGCCACAATCACACTTCCCTGCTCAGGTCGATAAATCAGTCCAGTTTACAGACATAAAGCTCATTCACAAAGTCGAGCTTGCTAAGCTCTTTTACTGCCTTGTTATCCGGCTCCCTGTCAAGGCTGACCGCAAGAGCCGCCTTTTGTTCGTCGAGTTTTTGGCCGACACCCATCGTACAGATATTGATATTGTGTTTGCCGCAAATACTTCCCACCGAACCAATAACGCCCGGCTTGTCATCATTAAAGATAACAAGAACAGCTCCCTTTGGTGTCATCTCAACGTTAAAGCCGTCAATCTCGATTATCCGCAGTAGTGTCTGTCCGAAAACAGAACCCGTTACGGTACGCGTTACTTTGTCCGTGACAACTTTGGCGCTGAAGCTGGACGCAACGTCTTTGGCCTCAGGGTTCTTTGTCTCATCGATACTTATGCCCCGCTCCTTCGCCAAAACAGGAGTATTAACTATATTCAATGGCATCTCAAAATGTCGCTGCAGCAGACCTATCGCAAAGTTCAGCGTAACCGATTCCACAGCCATCTCTGCGATTGAGCCGCGGTACTGCACTTCCACTTCCTTTATGTGGCCGGGTGCGATTATACTTACAAGCTGGCCTATACGCCTCGCAAGCTCCGCATACCGGCCCACAAGCGGAGGTACGGCTCCGGCGGTCGACGGCGCGTTAAGAGCGTTCTGAACAGGCCCGCCCTTGAGAGCATCCACAAGAATCTGTCCCGCTTCTACTGCAACTTCTATCTGCGCTTCTCTGGTACTGGCACCAAGATGAGGTGTAACAAGACATTTTTCATATTCGGAGAAACGCATGTTCTCCGGCGGCTCCTTCGGGAAAACATCCAGAGCAGCACCGGCAATGAGATTTTTCCCCATTGCCTCATAAAGCGCATCCTCGTTGATAATTCCACCACGCGCGCAATTAACAAGACGCACTGTCGGCTTCATCATTTTTATCTGCTTGGTATCAATCATATTCAATGTCTGCTCATTACAAGGCACATGAACACTGATGTAATCGGATTCCTTAAATATCCTTTCAAGACTATCGCTAACCTCAATGCCCAGTTTTTCCGCGTCGGGCGGCGCAGCAAGCGGGTCATAACCCAGTATCTTCATATTGAATCCTTTGGCCATCTTAGCAACTGCCATCCCGATCCTGCCAAGGCCTATAAGCCCAAGCACCTTGCCATTGAGCTGGTTACCCATGTATTTCTTTCTGTCCCAGACACCGCTTTTTAAGCTGTTGCACGCCGGAACAACATTTCGGCTCATCGACAGCATCAATGCCATTGTGTGCTCGGCCGCACTTAACGTATTACCCCCGGGCGTATTCATAACCAGAATACCTCTGCGGGTGGCTTCCGGTATGTCAATATTGTCCACCCCAACACCGGCCCTGGCTATGCCTTTCAGCTTGCCGGAATTGGCCAGCACCTTTGCCGTTACCTTCGTGCCGCTTCGAATAATCAAACCATCATACTCGCCGATTATAGAAGCAAGCTCATCCTCACTGATGCCGGTCTTGATCACGGCCTCAACTGCCTCTGTCGAGTTAAGCAGGTCAATTCCTTCCTGTGCAAGTTTGTCTGTTATCAAGACTCTAATCATTACAACTCTCCCAAAAACACGTAATCAATCCCAGTCATCCCAGCTTATATGAGTTTTGTCATCCGCTATCCCGAACTTCTTCTTGGGGCAATCATAAAAATGCCTTATGATACAATGGCCCGCCGCAACGGCCAGCCTTGTAACCGCAACTTTCTGCCCCCCGCCCTCGAATTCGAAACCTACCCTGACAGATTTACTGCTTTCGGCCTGCGGCCAAAGCTTCTTGCCGGTCGAAGTCTCAAGAAGAACCGAACGGGTCGCCAGCGCGCCCTTGTGATAACCTGATTCGGCCATCTCGGAAAGCTCATAGCTTTCCACAACTATCAGCAGAACCATATCCGCCTCCAAAGCCCGGCCTATCGCCACTGGTGAAAGCAGCGAAAAGTCCGGCTCACTTGAGCGAAACTCCGATAGCCTCTCATACGAAACTATATTTTCACGGTCAATCCTGGTCTTCGTCACCAGATTCTCACGCACCGCATTGGTTATATAATACCGCAGGTTCTCCTGAGCATTCAGATATGCAGGCTGATTGACAAGCACGAGCACACTTTTATCTCTTTGCCCGCTAAGGTCATACTCTGCGGGAACTTCCCGCTCATGGCGAGTGGGCGTCGCCAGCACACCTATTGCCTGACAGCCACTGCAAAAAGCCAAAAACAACACAATTAAAACACCTGCTTTGTTCATTTCAATCCTGCAAAAAATCCTGCCCCGTCCTTGCTGTCATTTATTCATCGCCGCCAATGCTCGGGACAACGTTACCGCCCAGCCGCACACAACTATCACAAGCAAGGCAAAAATAATGTATTTTATTTTAACTTCGGCAAAGAACCTTTTTAGAAACCTGAAGTTTACCCCAAAGGCCGCCATAATAAAAGCCAAAAATACCGCAATCACCATTACACAGCACAAAAAAGCTGCCGCAGGCTGAATGTAAAACGCCTCGAAAATCCTGCCCTGTGCGAACGCCACCGCCGAAGTGGTTATCCCGCAGCCCGGACATGGCAGACCGTATATCTGCTTGAAACCGCACGGATATGGATAAAGCTCGATTTTATAATGTGCCGCCACTGCCAAACCGGCAAAAATACCAACCAGCACAAAAAATACCACCCCGGCAATAATCCGTTCGCGTAACAAAATGCGAACAAAAATTTTCGGTCTATTTACCTGTTGGATTTCGTCCATAACTGTGTTAGAATAGACCAATAAACCGGTTATGTCAAGGCCACGGACAGGAGTAAAGATATGGTGCTCGAACAAAGATTCCTTAGCAGACTGCTCGAAACCGCTATCGTTGCGGCAAGACTGGCCGGCCAGCGAGCGATGGAAGAACTCAACTTCATAAAAGCCTCCATCAAAAACAGCAATGAAATGGTTACGCAGGCCGATGTCAAATGCCAAAAGATTATCATCGACCGTATAAAGGAAAATTATCCCGACCACGGCTTTATCGCAGAAGAAGGCGAAAAAGGTAAAATGTTCAAACAGCCTCCACGAGGCTCCGAACCAATCTGGTGGCTCATTGACCCCATTGATGGGACAAATAATTTCGCACACCGCATGCTGCTGTTTACCGTAAGCGTCGCCGCAATGTACAAGGGCGAGCCCGTTGTCGGAGCGATTTTCGAACCGGCCACAGACGCCATGTTCACTGCCGTAAAGGGATGCGAGGCACAGCTCAACGGAAGAAAAATAACCGCCGGAAACGAAAAATTAACCGAGTTCTCAAGCGTCGGACTCGACAGCCACTTTGACCAGCCGCTGCCCGAATGGGTGGCTCAAATCATACACAAAACACGCTTCAGAAACCTCGGAACGACAGCCCTGCACATCGCGTATGTTGCAAAGGCAGGCCTTGTCGCGACTATAGTATGCCGGCCAAAGCTTTGGGACATAGCCGCAGGCACCGTCATCGCGCAAACCGCAGGTGCACTTGTTACCGACTGGAAGGGTGAAAAAATATTCCCCGTCGATTTAGACCGGTACCAGGGCGACGAATTCCGAGTTCTGGCGGCAAATAAAAAAGTACACCCCGAATTGCTGAAAATGATAAACCCCTGACTGAAATTCATCCGCCGTCGAATTAACCGAAATGATTTACTGCCGATTTTACCCCTGACGCCGCTTCCGCAAAAACAACAGGCCAAAACCAAGCAGTGGAAGTGTAGCCGGCCCGGGAACAGGGTTGGTATAAGGGTCACTGGTGGGGTCATACTGCTCCAGAAAAGTAACTTCATCCGGCTCTCCCCAGGTTACCCCGGGTGTACCTCGCCAGGCGAAATCATATACCAAAGTCTCACCGTCAAAAATAGCGAAGTCGTTGTATACAGGATAGTCCACGACATCGGCTTCATCCCACTGGTAAGCGAGCTCAAAACTAAATACGTGCCAGGGGTTGGACGAGTTATTTGTAATCTGCGGGCCATAAAGATAGGCAATTTTATTGTCCTCCGACAAGACCGTCTGCCACCCTTCCAGAACGTAATTAAACGGGAACGTAGAAGTCCACGCGGGAACATGATAAAATACCAGACTCTCTGGAACAGGGATTACGAGAGGGTCAACTTCAGGAACATAATACGCTACGCACGTAAAGGACTCACCCGGCTGCAGTGTTACTGCCCACTCCTCAACACCACTCGTAATCGTCCCTTGCGCACTGGTAGCCAAAACACAACACACCAACATCCCTGATAAACAAACAACAAACAACTCCTTCATATTCCTTAAATCTCCTTTTCCGAGTTCTCTCACACTGCGCAAATTCCACTTCTGCGCATCCCAAGCTGTACCTTTTCCTTAGGTGTTCCACGAGCCGCGCACATCCGACACTGCAGAGATTCTTCGAAAAGGCAACACAACGGCACAATAAGCGCAACACGTGTACCTAAAAAACCAGATTGTTCAGATTTTGTCCTGATGCGGCGTCTGCGCACACAATAACCGCCGCATCAGAACAAAGATTTTGAGTGTTCATCACTCAAAAGAGTTTTCTCAACCCCACAAACCGGCCGCATTTTAACATCTCTATACTACAATGTCAAGAGAAAAATTCCACGCTGCAACGAAATTTTACACAAGGCCTGAATTGCTTGATTTGTCTTATCTCGGGTCGCTCGCAGGCTGAACAGCAATCACCCTCACCCTGCCGCCCGACGGATAAACGTTGCTTCTGTCAAGTATCGCCATCGCCCTTTTTTGCGGGCCGTCGACGCCTATACGCACCAGTATATAAGCGCTAAAGACGTCGCTGCGGACCGTAACAAGGTCGCTTATCCGCGAGAAAATAACGTCCTGCTCTTCGAAATCATCCGGCGCATCGTCACCGGGAGTCAGGTCGGGATAACCAAGCAAATCGCCCCTCGGCGGCAGAGCATAATAATTCATACTGTAAGCGTCATAGCCGGATTCACTTATTACCGTCGCCAGCTCTCCTGTACTCGCGAAACCTTCCTCCTCCCGCAGGCCTTCTATCCCTGTCTGCGTCCCCCTGTCGGAATAGTTCGGCCCGTTTGGGTTCATATTGAGCTTGTCCCTGTATGCAACTATCGCCTGGGCGATTTCAGTCTCCATCCACGGAAGCTGCCGGATAACAAACCACGGCGCCGTATTGATATTTATCCTGCCCGGGACCTTCAGTTCGGAATCATCAATTTCAACTCCTTCACCTACACCATCGCCGTCATTGTCGTAACCATCCTGTGTCGGGTCCATGACCGTCAAGTACTGGAAAAGGTTTTGATAGTTCGGGTCAGCAAGATTAAGCCGCACATCAAGCTCGCTGTCAAAAGTGCCCCAGTTCCTGCCATAGACGTCGGCGCGGAAGAGCTTGCCTATCTCGCCGACGTTCCTGAAATCTCTGTTCTCCGGATGTGCCTGTATATAAAAATAAAACGGGGTGGGTGGTGCATAGATGTTTACTCCACCCAGCGTAACAGGTGTGCTCTCTCCGCTGTCCCACGAACGCCTTATACATCTGTGTAAACCAATGTCCCTCTGAACACTGTGTGTAATGCCGTCAAACACCGGAGAGTCAGGCAACCAGCCGCCCACGGAATTCGGGACCTCAACAGAATCAACCGCGACCCATTGATTTGCATCCTCAACCCACCGCTCCAGCAATATGTCCTTCAACGGTTCGAACACATTGGTATTGAAACCCAGGACAATTTGCTGAACTAAAGGAGCTGGGCGGTTCGGGTCAAAGTAGTTCGGGTCAAAATTCACAATTAGCGGCGCACACGGATCTTCAAATCTCACAATGTGAAAGCGCTCGCTGCCCGACCAGTTAATCGGTATCGGTATCGGACTGTTCGGGTTCGGATAATCTTCTATACTCAGCCGCCATCGCTGATTTGGGTCAGGGTACACATCCTCTTCATAAGGCTTATAAAGCTCTATCGCATATGACTTGCGAATAAGAAAGTCGAGAGGCGCACCCGAAATAGTTAACAATACGAATCTGTGCGCGAGCTCCGATATGTAAATACACGGCGTCTCGAAACCGTAATAAGCGCCGGGTGTGCCGTTCACATCATTCACTTCGATGAAACTTACCTCCGAATCGGTATCTCGAAAGTCAACGAGATTGACTGCTATCTGAGCGGCTGTCTTGTCTGCATCCGAAAAAGTCGGGCTGCTGTCCGGAAGACCCGCCCTTATCGCCCGATATATCATATTCATAGGCGTATTAGCGTCCACAATCGTGTTGATATTCAGCATCTTATCGCCTGCAGGGTTGATTATCCGGTCCATATTGTAAATCGTGCCTATGTGCCGGTAGGAATACGCATCTTCGATATTCGGGTCGTTGACTTCATAGTCGTAATAAACCTCTTCTTTCCAGGAAGTAAATGCATCTGAATCATCGACCGGAGTTCGCAAATAATTCAGTGCCTGAAACGCGCTGTCCCAGACCTCTTCAATGCGGCTGTCAACATCACTTCGATTCAGCGTAAACCTGTTCCGAAGCTCAAGCTCATCGGATATGTCAAACGGAGTATAATTGCCGTCCGGTATGTCATAACGCCATACAACTTCCCTTAGATAATTTTCCTGATCTTGAAGTTCAGAACCGAACCTCATATCATCCAGGTCATCAATAGTATTGGTGGCACTTCGCTGGGCCAAACCAAAAAGATTAATCTGCATCTGGTCCGAGCCGTCAATAAATTCACCGTCCGGACCGGGAGAGGCTGGGTTGAACTGATACGCCGTATTGACGTTCAGCATACCCCCCTTGTCGATTACCCTGACAGCGGCATAAATCGTCTCGCCCTTGCTCGAGGTCATGCCCTCAAGCTCGATCCATTTCGAATCCGCCACGCCGTCGCCGTCCGCATCGGCAACTTCATCGCTTTCCACTTTACCGTTGAGGTCCAACTCTATTTTATTGTGGTCTTTGACAATCTCGGCGGCTACATCCTCCTGCTCTGAACTGCCTATGTAACCGGTGACATCGCTTATCTGGCTCCATTTGTAAGTGCCGTTGTCATTATAAGGCTCAAGACTCGCGAGCCATCTGTCATTATCACCCGGATAGTCATAATATTCAGGAGTCGGTACCGTGTTGGCATCGGGTACGTCCATTGCCAGCTCGTTTGATATCTTTGCTATAACTGCCTCGACTGCTGAATCGAGGTCCCTGTTTTCAGAAATGCCCGACGTCGACATCCTGTCAATACGCGCCGTCATTAGAAACATCATGCCTATCACCGCAAGAAGGCTCGTAAGTACGACCGCCAGGATAAGTGCCGAACCGCCGCGAAATCCGTTTGCAAATTCTTTCTTTGCCATCTCTTCCTTGCCCCCGTCAATCTTCAAGATAAACTATATGGGTAAATCTTCTGCCCTTCTTTATAACCCCCCGCGAATCGTATATTGTAAAGCTGAACTTCAACGCTACCGGCATAAGTATTTCAGGCCAGTCAGGGTCAGCTTCAAGGTGCTTGTTCGTCGGCCGCCATTCGTTAAATTCCATGTCATCTTTAAGTGGATCTTCCTCGCCGACGTACTGTATCGTAAAGTCATCCACACCTTTGGCCATATACATTGCCAAATCATTATACATTGCCAAATCATTCGCGTCGTCAAGGTCCAGCACAACTTTCTCCATAAGAGCGTTCACATCGGCCATAGTAAGAACTGCAAGCTCCTCAGCCAGAGACTTTATGGAATATTCTTCCTTGGCGGTTAATTCGTGAAGAATGTCCCAGTTTTCATCTCCCGTCAGTATCGTCTGCCTTCTCACCAGGACCTTTTGCTTCGGGTCTAATATGTCTGTGCCATCTACCTCCGCCAGGCCGTAATATACGCACGCCGCGGTACCTGTTACTGTCTTAGTCTTGGGCCCGGAGGGTTCATTATACTGATATTGGCCCGTGGACTGAAAATCCCCGCTGGCAAAAAACAATATGCTGTCTTCACTGACCGTTTTTGTGTTTGAAGCATCGCTGGACAAATAATGCAGCTTGTTGTCCTCATACGACTTGGCCTCCCTTAGAAATCGTATTTTCCCCGGTGCATTGGCCATGAACCCCTTAAAATCGGCGTTGAGCTGGTCCGTTATCGCCCGCATTTTCTGCATTATCTCCATGTTCGCAGATGCAATCCGCTGCGCCTTGATACTTACCTTGAATACAATGGTCGAAAATGATATCACCATCGCCAGTATCGCAACGGCAACGACAAGCTCAATTAGTGTAAATCCCTTTCTCATTTCCATATAAGCTCAAAACTGAATTACCCTTTGATACACCGCTATACAGGGCCCCCTGCTTCCATTTTTAGGAGGCGGAACAACCCAGACCTCGTCTCCGCAGTCCTCACACCAGTCCTTATCAAGCAGGATAATGTCATCGTTATTGCCTGGATAACGTTCCAGGACGCGATAAATCCGCCCCGTCTCGTCATCCACAATTGTGTACCCATCGTTGATAAAGTTCTTCTCACGGCTGTCGTCTATTCTAAGCTCGTTATCTCTTAGCCCAGGCTGGCCGACCTCAACTTTGACCGGAACAGGGCGGTTTGTATACTCCGGTATTGGCCAGTCAACCCCGCCGCCTGTATTAGCGTCAGGCTCATAATACCGCAGGTGAGGTGCAACCTTCCTGCTCACAAATACCGTTACCTGAACCGGCGGATTCGGATTAGTATCGGAGTCGTACTCTTCGGTCAACCTGCACAGAGCAGACCAGTAATACTGCTTTCGCTTAAGATTGATATTGGGGTCCGAAGGATACGCGAACTCATTGGGCTCAATGGGTTTATTTCCATCTGTTGCCGGAAATATGTTTGCATCGTTGAAATCTTGAAGCCTATCGTCTTCCAGCTTGCCGACATCAATATCATCCATACTGTCATTCGGGTCGCCTTCAGCGTAAATCCTTATCTTCGCAAAGGCCTCGTCCGCGACCACCGCAGCGATAGTCCGCTCGGTCGAAACCGTCGAAAAGTATATCGCCACCGGAAACACGCCCGCTATGAATATCATCCCCACAGAAAGCACACCGATAGACAAAAGCATCTCCATAAGTGAAAATCCGTTATTTTTACGTTTCCTGCCCATTGTCCTTCTTCTTAATCTATCATTCTTCCCGTATAAGGACTTATATGTATCTTCGTATCCTTCAGGTCTTTGAGGTAATCCGTCCATCTGCTGCCTGCGTTGACCTTTTTAAAAACATTGCGGTCGTAAATAATAAACTCCCGCCTGCTCGGCTCCTGACCCAGTCCCCGATGAGCGTAATCGTCCTGGGCAAACATCCCTGTATTATTACCCCCAATGTCTACCGGCTCAATGTTTACCGGCGAGTTGAAGATGTCGTCTCTGGAATCATTCAGGTTTGCCGGTCTGAAATCACCATCTCTATTCCTCACCCTTACATCATGTATCATCAGCTTTCCCGAAGGTGAAAAGACAATCGAAAACGTCGTTGTATCTCTCAGTTCTTCAGGGTCATCTATCCTGTCATCGAAACCACTAATTGCCCGGTCATCGGAATCCTCTGGAGCATCGTTAGTATCTTCATAATTAGTTCTGTTCCTTAAATCCATCACGCCGATATTGTCAGGCAGCTTGAGAGGTTTGGTACCCGGCACCGCACGAAAACCATTTTCCAGGCCGGTATTTATCTTGTCGTGTATTATAAAAATCATATACTGGCTGCCCTCTTTGTCGTCAGGTTCCCATTTCTGCTGAAACCGCACGCCCGCGTATTTCTGTTCCCTGGCTGCTATCGCCCGCGCATTGGACAGTGCCGCGTTTATCATCCCGCGTACGCCCGCCTCGGTCTCGAAAGACCTGACAAACGTCCGTATCGCGGGAATACCAAAGACCGTAAGTAGAGCTATCGTCGCGATAACCACCGTCATCTCCGTAAGACTAAGACCGGATTGTCTCAATTTAACTTTCATTATTCGTTACTTTTTATATCATCCGGCGTACCGAACTCACCGTCAGGCCCCGCAGAGGTAAGCAAAGGAAATGTCCTCGGTTTATCCCTCTCAGGTTCGTTTGGGAGCGGAACTTCATCTTCTTCCTTTTCGTTTATATAATAGCTGTACCGAATCGTTTCGCCCCACGGATCTATTATCCTGTTCAAAGGATAAACCTTCCCATCGACCTCAATCCGCAGCGGGTCACCGTTCTTATCTTCGTTCGTCACCAAAGAAACATCTATCCTGTCCAGCACCTTTCGGCAATCCGGGACCTGGCTCAAGAAGAAATACAAACCCGCGCTGCCCGAATAATTCGGGTCATATTCCCTGTTAATCACAACCTCCGTACTCCCCAGTCCAAGTGCTTCGGCTGCCACGCTCTCAAACTTGTCTCTAAGAAAGTTGTTGCAGTCCAGCGGAAAGGAAAGGTCCGTATAATCCTCGTCCGTAGAATCATCGTCCTTATACTCATAACCGTAATCCGCAAACTCCCCCAGCGCGGCATCCAGCATTGCAAATGTGCTCTTTATAACACGCTCATTGCCGCGGTCCTCGAACCGCGACGCAAGAGTAATCACCATAGACGCCAGTATCACGATTATAGCTACGACAACCAGCATCTCCAAAATCGTAAAACCAATTTTCTGCCGGTTTTTTTCCATGGCTTCACATTTGCCGAATAAAACGCAGGTTCAGGCTTAATCGCCGAAGTTGCAGATATCGTCGTCCGTACCGTATTCACCGTCTTTGCCCGCCGATATCAGAATATATGAATCAGGCCGGTATGGCCAATCCATCGCCGTAACCTTCGGGTCCCTGATATATTCCGAATAGAAAAAACTAAAAGTGCCGCTCAGGTTCATAAGAGGCGGCCTGTCCTTGCTCGGATTGTTTATCTTGTCCTCCTCCCACTTCAAATTTATAAGCGGCAAATTGTCAGAAACGGTGTAAATCCGGTCATAAACAGACGCCGGGTCTTCTATCGTCTTTTTACTCGTATCCGCCCTGTAGTAAAGTATCGGAGTCCCCGCCTTGACTATGCTGCCATCAGCGAGCCTCACCTTCTTTACTGTATAAACATCGCATATCACGTAAGTCTCAGGTTCCAGAGGGTCGTAATAAGCATAGCGGCCGTCAAGCCTGAATACCCTCTCCAGAGATTCCAGGTAGGGCCCCCTGCGCTTTTTCAACTCGGCAACGTCGGAATCACTCATCGGGTCAAAAGCAACGTTAATAAAATACAAATTACTACCCGAAACAGTCTCACCGTCTGCCTGCCAGTCTGTATCAGGATTAAAGCCCAACAGGTCCATGCCCACAAGGGCCTCGGCGAGTTTCTGACCGCCGCAATAATCCATTTCGGGAGGAGCGATCTCATCTGGGTCATTCCAACTCGATGGCGGATAATCACCGTAATCACCCTTGAACGCCTCCAGGGCGAGGTTTATCTCCATAAATTGTGCTCTTTGCTGGGTCTCCTTCGCGATTGTATGCACCATCGTAAGAGCGGGAATCAGCACTCCAATCAATATCGCGATTACCACCATTACCGTTAGTATCTCCAGTATCGTAAATCCGTATTTTTTGCGTTTCACAGCTGTCCCCTTTATAAATAATTACTTTTTATCAGTGCCGACCTGCAGTTCTGCTGGTCGGCCATTTTTCTTTTAGTCCAGCCCGTAAAGCCAGCTTCGCGTCCCCCATTCGTCTGCGATATACGCAAAATCCTTAAAATCTATAAATCCGTCCTTGTTAATATCAATCCGCGTCGAACAGTCACCCTCGGCGAGCCAGTGCACCTGCAACATCGAAATATCAAACAAATCAACTTCACCGGAATCATCCACATCAACTGCCGGCAGCTCAACAAAATAGCAGTTGTTCGCGTCCCAGTTCTCCCAGTAACTGCAGTCAAGCCAGCCGGCGGTAAATAACATAAGGTCGTTATTGTCTATCACCCCATCCTCCGCCAGGTCATACTTCCACTCCGGATTATCACTCATCCAGACAGCCGCCAGCATTGCAAAGTCACGAAAATCAATAAAACAGTCATAGTTAAAATCTTCCGGCAAGTACCCGAAGCCGCCGCAGTAAGTGTCAAACTTCAAAAAATCCCACCTCACATAATCGGAATAATACATCCCCCCCACCTTGATACGCATACCTAAAGTCAGCGCATGGGAATTTGTGTCCTTATATGCCGCAAATACGTTGGCATCGATTATAATTTGGCCTTCGTATTCATTATCTTCGTCAAGTTCCAGGCCGTTCGAATCCCAAATATCATTACCGTCAATCTGGACCACCGCAACATGACTGCTCTGGTTCCACCCGCTTCCTAAAATACTACTTAATCTGAGGTCGAAAATTATCTGATTAACGTCTTCAAGATATACCTGCTGCGAAACCTTTGCCATGTCTCCCTCGGCCAGTGACCCAAAAAACTCCGAAGAAAGTGTTAATGAAT
>Ga0114923_10000767_pt1 | contig 23484 bp, 43 predicted proteins | sample SumtaG_FD_89578 | JGI IMG/M metagenome (GOLD analysis project Ga0114923, IMG submission 89578) | Deep subsurface microbial communities from Indian Ocean to uncover new lineages of life (NeLLi) - Sumatra_00157 metaG | ecosystem: Environmental > Aquatic > Marine > Oceanic > Sediment | place: near...
ATCCCGCCGAGCGAAGCGCGAAGGCGAGCATCCACGGCTGGCCGACCATGTCTTTCGGCTTGAGGCCAGAGCAACTACGGTTGGGCGACGCACCGCCCTCTACGCCCTGCTTCCTTCCGTCCAGTGTAGACCCGCCGCCACGTCCCCATGATGGTTGCGATGCGTAGCAATCCCCCATGTTGAGCCAGAGCGTGCCGTCCTTGCGGAGCAGCCGCCGGACCTCCTCGAAGACGGCCGTCATCCGCTCAATGTACTCCTCGATTGTGGGCTCAAGGCCGAGTTGTCCGTCGACGCCGTAGTCTCGCAGCCCCCAATACGGAGGACTCGTCACGCAGCAGTGGACCGACTCGTCTGGTAGACCCGCAAGCCGCTCTATCACGTCGCCGACGAGGATCCTGATATCGTTCATGCGATTTCCTGTCCGGTTATCCCCAAGAACCCCACCCTTTTCGTCTTGTCACGCCATCGCGGACGTTTTTTCGTGGGCCTCTACGTGCGCCCGGATGAACTTCGCCGCGACCCACGGATTGATCGCATTGCCGTAGCCCCGCAGGAGCCCCATATTCTCGGGTAGCCTTGGAGCCAGCGGGAATGTTCCGGGTTCAATACGGCACCACTCTCCACCTCCACTTGGCTTGCGACGCCAGCAGAGTTCAAAATCAGTCCAGAAATCATGCCCGCCTGAGCTCCCAGCGTACAACCCGCGCCGTTTCCGTTCCCGTGCTTCTGCTTCAGCCTGGCCAGCCGAGCTATGTGCTTCTCTGGGTCCGCGCCCACGTTCATCGCTTGGGCGTCTGGGCTGGCCCACCCCGCCAGCTTCGCTTGCCTCGGCAGTTTCTGAAACTTGACCCGCTTCCCGCCCGGCCCCTTGATGTATGAGTAGTCGCTCCCCTTGGAGTCGTTGACTGTTGGCGTTTGCCAACCTGCGAGCGCCGCTTGATCTTCCAGCTTCCGTAGCCCGCCGCCCGGACTTGTGCGTCTCGTCTGCGCCCCGCCGCTCGGGCACTTCGGGGTCTGCCATCCCGACAGTTTCGCCGCACCGTAGAGCGTCGGATTGCCCCGCTTGTGCGCTTGCTGATGCTCCGTGCTTTTCGGCGTCGGCCACCCACCATAGGCGTTGTCTGATATCTGGCGCGCCGACGCACGCAGCCGGAAGATCACCCGTCCCGAGGGCATAGCCAAGTTCTTCCAGGTCAAGCGATATTCCATCGAGCCATTCAGGTCCATCACCGCTCGCAGTCTGCTCTCCATAGATCGTGTCAGGACGGCACTCCGCAATGAGGCTGTACCAGACAGGCCAGAGGTGCCTTTCGTCCATCGCGCCCTCTCTTTTGCCGGCGCACGAAAGGGGTTGACATGGACAGCTTCCGGTCCAAAGAGGGATGTCTGGACTGACGCCAGCGATTCGCAAGGCGAGCGACCATCCTCCAATCCCGGCGAAGAAATGGCACTGAGCGTATCCGGCGAGGTCCGCGCCCCTGACATCCGTTATGCTCCTTTCGTCCACGTCGCCATCGGCGATGATGCCAGCCTTGATGAACTCGCGTAGCTGCGCCGCAGCCTGCGGATCATTTTCGTTGTAGTAAGCGCGCACCCTACTCCACCACCGGCCGCGCCCGCACAAGCCGCTGCGTCTTGTCAATCTCGTCGGCCTTCGCCCGAATCTGGTCCTCGTTCAGCACTTCCGTTATCGCCATCATCCGAGTGTTGACGCTCACCGACTGCTGCAGGAGCTTGAAGTTCTCCTTATACGTCCGCAGGAAATGCCGAGCCCAGATGGACCCGACGATGACCGCGCCGAACATGACGCCGAACGTGAACCCCCAGACAATGCCCGCCTCGAATCCGCCCACAGTACACCCCTTTCCTATCCTTGCGCCACAAGTTCCTTCAGCATGGGAACGCGGCTCAGTTTCTCGAGCGCGGCCCGCATTCGCATGAGCGCGCCGACCTTTGAGATATTCAAGTGCGCGCCAAGCGCCTCATACGTCCAGCCATCGCAATACCGCATCCGCATCATCTCGGCATCTCGCTTTCCGACCGTGTCATGCACCTTCGCCCAGATGAGCGCGCCATCAAGGCGGTCGTCTACATCATCGAAGCGACGTGTCGCGGCATGGTCTCGGAGGTCGAGCGCCGGGGCGTGTTCCTTCTCGGCGTGATTGTAGCGGTGAATCGAGAATTGCTCTATGCGAGGCCGGAACTCGGACCGAAAGAACTCCAGCGCCGCATACCGCGCCTTCGTGACAAGGAAGTTGACGAACACCCCCTCGGCAGGATCAAACCTCTTGATCGTGGCGAGAATGACAATCGGCGCGAGCGCGAGCACGTCGTCTTCCGTGTGGGGCTTCAACGATCTTCGGGAGCACATGCTGCTCAGCTGCTTCTCGACCATCGGCAGGCACGCGACCATCAACGCATTGCGGGCATCATCGGTCGGATCGTCCCGATACTCCGCGAGGCGAGCATTGATCGTCTTCGTCGTCAAGTCTAACCCCTATGCCATCAAGGCAGGTATCGCGGTGCGCGTCATGCGTCAACGGGCTTCGCGTAGTCTTTCTGGCCCTTGATGGCACGTATGTCCACCTTGCAGCACTCCGCTTCCAGGTTGAAGTCGTGGCGGCAGACATCGCAGACGCTTGTCGGTTTCGTGTCTTGCTTCTCCACGTCGGGCGGCCCGCACTCCGCCAACCCCATCGACCGGCGGACGTCGTTTTGGTCGGAGGCGTGTTGCTTGGCGGATTCGGCTTGAAGCTCAAACGCCAGCCGCATCGTATCTTGACTGGTATCAGGATATTCGCGCCGCTGCCCGACTGACACATACTTCAGAATCTCGCCCAACGCCAAGTCCCGCAACCGTTCAACCTCAGTCATCCGCCACCGCCTTCCCGTCAACACCCTACAGGCTGGCGGTAGTCCTGTCCATAAGAAAAGCCCCGGCATCCGAAGACACCGGGGCTCATTCGTCTGGGTAAGGCTAGGCGAGAATGTAGGCGCCACTCGGGCGCCCCGCTCTCACCCCGACGCCGCGGGAACCCTTCATGGTCTCGTGGCCGAAGAGGTCGTCGTGTTTATCCCCGCCTGCATGGGCGAGCGCACGCGTCTCTCTCATGGTCTTCGGGTACGTGTCGATCATAGTGAATTCGTGCGACGTGACCTGCTCGAACTCTCGTCCGATGCCGAGCATGTCGTTTGACGCGTCGGCGCACTGCGCCGCGCCGGGAACCCCGGCAGGGCAGAGCATCGTCTCCGCATCGGTCGTGACGTCGCTCCCGAGCTTCGGGACGCACGCCACGGCAACCGCGATGAGCAACGCGACAACAGCAAACACCCTCATACAGCACCGCCTCTCTTGGGACTTGTCCCATCCGCCTCCGTCATGATCACGCGGGCACGATACCACGATGAGCGACGCGCTGTCAATAGAATTCGCAAACAGTTAGGCCGAGCCCCGCGCTTGGCAAGACCCGACCAAGCCCTCTCATTTTCCGCGCCCGGGGCTTTGGGCGCGGTGCCGAGCCAGCTTTCGCCTCCCGGCGCGAGCCAAAAGCCTATCACGGACAGGAATGCGGTCAAGCGTTTTCTGATATTCTCCATCCGTATCCCCAGCCTTCAGTATAACCCTTTGATTCCCCGGACAGGCCACGCATACGCCCCTCAATCTTTTCGCTCTTTTCCTTGTTTTGTAGTGGTTTTCGCTTGCGTTGTAGTCGATAGGTGGTATTGTATTAGTGAATGGAGGTGGGCGATGGGGACGACGGCAACGACGCAGGCGCGGGGCGCGCCGACCATGGAGGTTTGCGAGCGCTGCGGAAAGATGTTTGCGCCCACGTCCGAGTATGACGGGATCTGCGAGCCTTGCTACGCCGAAGAGTGCGCCGAAATCCGCGCGGAGCAGCTCGCCGAGAGCGCGTGGCTACGGTACGCCGAGAATCCGCCAGTGGTGGACGACCCGCGAAGCTACTAGCTGCCGGACAGGAAAGGGAGGCGGAGGATGGGTGACCAGACTGCGGGCGCAATGCTGTGCCCGTTTGACAACGTGCCGGGTAGCGCTGGCGAGTGTTACAAGGAGCAGTGCAGTTTGTGGGTCGGGCAGTGCGCGTTCCGCGAGATAGCGCTCGCTCTTGCCGGCATGGACGCCAAGGACGAACACCGGCTTGCGAATGAAGCCGCCGCGCCAGCGAAGGGAGCCTAACATGACCTTCGCAGCCTTCAAGACCTACGTCACAAACGTACTCGCAAGACTCGTCAAGGTCTGCATCCAGCACAGCATGACATCCGCCCGCGCGTTAGGCGTCATGCGTTGGGCGCATCGGCAGACCTCGATGATCTGGGATTCATTCGAGGCCGACGAGCCGATTCAGGATGTGGCGGACGCGTTGTTTCGGATGGGGACGACGGAAGCGTAGGGGGAGTCATGCCGAAGATCGCATATCGTAAACAGAGCTTTCGCGGCGAGTCGCTTGACGCCATACACCACGCCGACCGCATTCTATGCGAGTATGCGGCGCAGGGGTATGACTTGACTCTTCGCGGGCTGTACTACAAGTTCATAGCCCGCGATCTGTTCCCAGATGACCGCAAGTGGATACAGCGCAAGAGAGATAAGAAATGGATACGCGACCCCAGCGGAACGAAAAACGCCCAGCCGAACTACAAGTGGCTAGGCGATAAGGTCAGTGACGCCCGTCTTGCGGGCCTGATTAGCTGGGATCATATCATTGACATGACTCGCCGCCTGTCTGGGTTGCGGCAATACGACACCCCAGAGGATGCCGTTGTGTCGCTATCCAGCACATACCACATCGACATGTGGAAGAATCAGCCATATTACGTTGAAGCGTGGGTCGAAAAGGATGCTATGGTCAACGTGCTTCGCCCGGCCTGCAACATCTGGGATGTTCCGTACTGTTCTACGAGGGGATACACAAGCCAGTCGTCCTGCCACGAGGCTGCGCAACGACTGATAGCAGCCGGGCAACTTCATGAGGACGGCGTGGTCATCTTGCACCTGAGCGACCATGACCCCTCTGGAATTGACATGGCGCGCGATCTGCAGGACCGCCTCAAGATGTTCCGCTGCGGACCGATCCAGTTTCGGAGGATTGCGTTGACGTTCGACCAAGTCGAGGAGCGCAGCCCGCCGCCAAGCCCGGCGAAGCTGACCGACCCACGTGCGGCAGGTTACATCGAGCGTTTCGGTGACGAGTCATGGGAGCTTGACGCATTGGAGCCCCAAGACATCGACACGTTGATTCGGGATGAAGTCATGGCCGTTGTGGATATGGATATCTGGAACGAATCCTGCGAAGAGGAGAAGCGCGGCCGATCAACGCTCTTGCAGGTGGCTAACGGCTGGCCTGAGTTGACAGAAGAGATCGACCCCGGCGCTGCGTTGGCGTTGGTCGAGTCGTATTGTGATCCTATTGAAGACGGACAGGACGGTGACTCATGAAGCGTTTCACCCTCGGCAACGAACACGCCGCCGGCTTCTACATCCTCGACGGCCGCAACATGTCAGTGGCCTACCTCGACGCCAAGGCGCGCGACGAGGCCCAAGCCTACGTGGACGCGGCGAACCAGATAGAGGATATCCGCGTGAAGCAGGCGGTTGACTTGGCGGCGGCAAAGGCGCGGCTGTATGCGTTCCTGAAAGGCGGCAAGTTTGCTGCATGAACTGAAGACCTGGCCCGTCATGTTCGACGCCGTCAAGAGCGGCGAGAAGACTTTCGAGCTGCGCCGGGATGATCGGGACTTCAACGTCGAGGACCACCTGCTCTTGCGCGAGTGGGATAGCGTGGGCGGGTATACCAAGCGCAAGATCCTCGTCCGCGTGACCTACGTGCTTCGCCAGGCCGAGCGTTCCGGTCTCGCGCATGATTTCTGTGCGATGTCGGTTGTGCGTATCGAAAAGGGGAGCTGACGATGGCAGAGCATACCTGCATTCGTTGCGGCAACGCTACAGACCCATGCACGCATCGGTGTGCCTGCGACGATACGGCGGACCTCACAAAGAGACTGCTGTATGCCGAGTCCGCACTCGCAGCACACGATGACATCGAGTGCGATACCTGCGAGACCAACTCGGATGCTATCACGGAACAGAGAGATGCCCTCCTCAAAGCCTGCGAAGCCGTCGCCTCTGACGTCAAGGCAAGAGGTAACGCAACCATTACTGGCAAGACGTGGGCGCTCGTGCAAGACGCTCTCAAGGAAACGAAAGGATAGCCATGATCGAGCAATGCGCGTGGTGCAAGCGCCTCCGCGTCGACCTGGAGGACATGGTCCACGAGGGCGAGCAGGAACCCGGCCCGGTCCAAGGCAAGGCGTGGCTGAAGCTCGCCGATGAGACACCGCTTGCGTCATCCTCGGATAGCACGGGATGCCTCGTGAGCCATGGGATGTGCCCGAGGTGCGCCAAAGGGCTAAGAGTCGTGGAAGATCGACAGGATCGAGGAACGGAAGGAGCGAGGTAGTGCCGAAGACCAAACCGAAGCGGGTGATCGTCAACTCCTTTGAGGTGAGTCCCGAGCTTCACGACCGCATGAAGCGCGCCATGGAGACCCACAAGGGTTTGCGGTGCGTCACGAGGAAGCGGAGCCCGTGGCTACGGGAGGCGGTTGAGGAGAAGTGCGAGAAGTCGGAGAAGAATGGGAAGGCGAGGAAGTAGCATGGCACGTATAGTTGACGCCGACGAGGCGCGCGATTCCTTGGAATGGCTGCAGGTCAAGCATGACGACGCAGATACCCCGTGGTGGGTGATGGAGCTTCTGCAATGCCACGAGACGCAACCAGACGGCTCTATAAGCGAACGCGTCTATGGGGAGTGCGTTGCGAAATGCCTGACCTTTGTACTCGCGAGGTCTATTGTCCTGAAGCACAACGGCGGGCAGCTAGTTCACATAACGAGGCGTGAGCCTTGGCCGTAGCGCCGCTCTGTGGCCCGGCGCGCCTTCAATCGTGGAGGCGCGCCAATCTCTTCGGATCGGTGGCGATCGAGTGCCCCAGCGCCACGGCATCCTTCGCGTGTTCCGACGCGTTTCCGAGCCCATAGATCAAAGCCACGTCCCGCGCCCGCCGTTCCTTCGTCCGCGAGTCCGCCTGCTTCTCGTGCCCTTCGACTCCCAGCGCCTGAAGAATTCTGCCGGCACCTTGAGCCTGAAGACGCATCGACCTTTGCCTCTCTCGAGGAATCGTCTGCCGGTCGTTTGTTTCGTACCAGACCTCGGGCTCCCACCCACCATGAGAAGTAACAGCGGAAAGGATCGTCTTTGCGCAGGTCGTGGCGTAGTCGGTCAGCATCCGCTTGCCGCGCGTCACTGTTCCGTGGTCCACAAGGCGTAGACCATCGAAGACTGCGAAGCCACACGCGGTGGAACTCGGATCGAGGGCGACTAGGATCATGACTTCTCGGACGCCTCCACCGCCTCGCGCAACCGCTCCATCAACTGTCTGTCTGGCGGACAGCCGCGCGCGCCCTCGGAGTCACGGCCCGTCCACTCGCGACAGACATCCTTCGCGGCATCGACCATCGGCCGCGCCCCGGCAACCTCTGCCTCAAGCCAAACGATCAAGTCGAGAATGGTCCTCCGAACGCCACGGTCGCCCTTTGGCTCGTCGTCTTGCAAGACCTCTGTTATCATCTCGCGAGTGCCCGCGTCCTCCGCCGCCAGTGGTTTGCCGCCCATCCAATTTCCCTTCCCGTTCCGTGCCTCAGAATCCGCCTATTCGTGCTTGCCAGACCATCGCGGACGTTTTTCTCGGCGACGCCGACGTGGTCCAGACGGTGTCCGCCTCACCGCTCGATCACAGGGATGTTGCCCAACCGTCTCGCCAGCATCCGCGCTTGGCGCAGGCAGTATCGCCTGCCTGCCTTACCGGCCATCGCCCCTTTGACGCGGAGCGCAAGACCGTCATTGGGGCTCATCACGTCGGACTCCAGGTAGACGCCCCACCAGCCAGGCTCCCCCTGAATCACGAGTCGAGCGTACCCAGCCATCCGTCACCTCCCTTGTGCAGCACACCCACCGTGTGCATGGCGGTGTCCGCTATGTGAAAAACGGCAAGTCCTTGAAGCACCGCTCCGGTGCTTGCCGCCCGGATCCATGGCAAGCACTGCACGCACACAGGCCCTTGCAGTGCGGGCACTCTGGTAACGCCTCGAATACATCATCGTTGCGGACCGTAATTGACAGCCACTTCTCGGGGCCATGTTTGCACCCATAGCGCGTCTGCCCCGCCTCATCCCGGGTTCCCTGTCTGTCTTCTATAGCCTCTTGCACAAGCATCAGTAGGTTACTCAAACCCGCTACATTCCCGTGTATGAGTACCTGCTTTGCGGAGGCAGGCGGGCTCGCCTGTGATACCTTCAGGGTCGGGAACTGTCGCTTCGCCATGTCCTGCTCCTTTGCCACTGTTGCCCCACCATCGTCCGCCTCATCACCCATCGCCCGGCGGATCACACCCGGACCCGACCTCAGACAACAGCGCACCGATCTGCTCGGGCTCGCCGCGGGCTCTGTCGGGCGTCGGATCTTCGTCCGGCGGTGGATGCTCCGACTTCCCGAGCGCGGCCCACGGGGCTCGAATCCTCCCGGCCTTCCACGCGGCGTCGATCATCCGTACCGTGGCCTCTGCGTCCTTCGGTCCGTTAGCCGCTAGGATCGCTCCTAAGCGCCGCACGCCACCATCCCGCCCACCTACGGGCCAATGCCTCGCAATCGCCGTTAGGCGCCGCCAGTCGGCTTCGACAACGTTACCTGGGGTCGGCAGGTCGTGATCCGTCGCCGTGCCCCCCGGGTCATTTCCCGGCACGCCGTTTGCCTTACGTCGTGGACGGCGTGCTTGTATGTCTGCTTCTACGTCTAAGTCTACGTCTACGTCTGGAAATGATCGTTTATCTATCGTGGAACGATTAGGTAATGATCGTTTCTCGGCCGGTTCCGTAAGTGTGGCGTGCTCGGCACGTTGCGTCTGGGGGGGTGTCTCAATCTGGGATATTTTTTCTGGAGTCGATTCTGGGTGCGAAACGGCTTCGGATATTTTTTCTGGGATCGTTTCGGCCTTCGGTCTGCCTTGCGGGGCGTGCTCCGCGAACGCCTCGACGTCCAGGCGGTCCCCAGGGTTCGCATCATTCCACGCGCGGGCCTCTTCGCGCTCGTCAATCCATCCGATCTGCTCGCCGTGCTTGTCGCGTTGGCCGATGATCCGCAGCCGCCCGTCAGGCAGTTTCGCTACCAATGGCCGCGGCACCTCGGATGCCAACTCCTCGACGGCCTTGCGCGTCGTGCCGGCAGTTCGCCCGCGCAGTCGCGCAATAACTTTTGGATCCGAGTATTCGAGCGGAAGGAATTCTCCATGATGTTTCAGGACTCGCGCGCAGAACCACCAAAAGAGAGCTTGAGCAGCGTCGGAGCGTCCGGCGTACTGAGCGTCATTCAGGACGAACTCAGTGCCGCCTCGCACCCATAGACCTTTGACGCCTTTTGGCAAGATTGATCCCTACCAGACTGTTGACGCCAACACGACCGGCACGCTTGGAGTCGGCCTGGCTAGATGCTCGCGCACTACTTGCCGCAACGGAATTGGATACCCGCCGCTCTCGTCGTCTGTGATGGTCACCTTGTCTTGATCTGTCAACTGCGGCTTTGACAACTCGCAGTCCGCGCGCTCTGCTTCGTTCGCGCAATACGTTTCATAGAAGCATCTCGTAGCATCCTCGGGCTTCTCTGCGAGAATCCAATGCCTCTCGCCGTCATCGACTTCATAGACATGAAGGTTTGCGACGTCGGTCATCATCTTCCCCAATCCTTTGCTCGCCTGCCTCGTCGGCACCGCGTGGCGCTAGGCCAGTGCTCTTTGTTGCCCGTGTAGTTCGCGGGTGCACCCGTTATCGCAACTCGTGCCGCGCATATGTTCGCCTGGGTAGTATTCGTCCCAGCCGCTATCGCTAAAGGCCTTTGCGCACTCTATGTGCATGGCGCTGGATTGAAAGTCCATGTCGTGGATGCCAGTCCAGCGCGAGTACTGCTCGCCCTTCGGTATCTCTTCAAGGCAGTAGTTACACTGATGCGCCTTGCGGGCCACCGGAGTCGTTGACGATAGGGTTGTGCTCACGCCGCGCCCCCCTCCACTACTGGCAACTTCAACTCCCTCACCATCTCGCGGGGCGTCTTCCACCGCTGCCCTGACTTCTCCGGCAACTGCCCCCGCCTGTCCTTGTCTGCCTGGAGCCCCGTGCATCCATAGAACGGGGTCTTGTCTACGTGTTCGATGAAGCGTAAGGATTTCTCGAGGAGGGCGATGCGCTCTTGCGCGTCCTTGCAATCAGATTCCCATTCCGCCGCGCCTTCCTCGACGCCGTGCGCTATCAGCTTGGCTTCGTCGGTTTCCCGCTTCAGCCGCTCGATGTCATCGCAGGCCGTCAGCACCATAGAGTAGAGCGTGTTAGGCGTGCCGGGCTTGCCATAGCCTACCGCCTCCAAGCGATCAAGCAGGTCAATGGCGTTCCGTTGCGGAACACAGGTGGCGTTTCGGTCTGCGAGTTCACGCCGCGCCGCCTCAAGCGCCTCCAGCCGACTCGCCGCCAAGCCTTCCCATTCGGTGGCGCGTTCGCGTTCGCGACCCTCCAGCGCGTCCATACCAGCCTTCGACATCAACCATGCGCGTATGTCGATCATCTCGTAACATCTGTAGAATGATTTGGCATAGATGCGGGTTTCGCCGAGGTTGTGCTTGTTCTGGCGTATGTAGATTTCGCAGGCGTGTTCCGTGAAGGCTACCATGACATCGCGCCAGTGGTCCTTGTAGTACACCTTCCGCGCCCCAGGCGTGGCCTCCGTCGTTTCCTCGCAGTCATCGTCAATCCAGACATAGTCCACGGCATAGTCCGGATGATATCCGTATTCTCTCCGCCTCTCCTGAACGCAGAACATCGGCTCGGCGGTGCATCGGTCGTCTTGCGTCTTGAGCCGTGCCGCGATTGCCAGTAATTCGCAGTCGAGCTTCATCCAATCCCCATTCTAGCATATCGAATGACACAAAAAAGCCCCGCAGCGGTGCTAGGTCGCGCCGGAGGGCGCAGACTTTCCGCTGCGGGGCCAGACTTCAACATGGTGAACCTCCGGCTTTGACGACCTAGCGCCAGCATTCAACCCCAAGCCGCGCGACCTGTCAAGACAAATTCAGGAAAGCCTCCCCAGCGAACGCCGCGGCTTGAACTGCTTCACCTTGCCGAGAGTTGAGAGGCGATCGCCAGACAGGCCCACAAGTTCCCCGGTGTTTCGGTAGCGCGTCGCTTCTCCGATCACAAAGCCTGGTGCCATGCGCGCGGGCATCGGTCCTTCGGTGTCGCCAAGTCTACAGCTAGGGAATAGCGCCATCCACATTCCCAAGTTGACCACCCGCGCCCTGACCGTCTTCGCGAGCTGTTGGCCGCAGATGGAGTGATAGAGCGAATGGCAATCGCGGCATGCCGGTACTTCGCCCTCATCTGCACCGCCTTGGGACTTCGGCCACGGGTGGTGAGGATCGCGCGCGAGCTTGCCGCAGCAGATGCAGAGGGTTGTCACTTTGCCTTGTACCCGTTCCGCCCCGCCCAACTCAAGCAGAGCCGTTCGATCAAGGCCCCGCGCGTGATCTTCCGCTCCTCCGCTTTGCCGGCGAGGAAGTCCGCAAGCTCGGCCCGGGACCGTGTCGTCGGGTCCAGCTTGTTTGACAGCTTGTCCCTGCGCCTGTGCGAGGGTATAGCTTTCCGGGGCATTACTCCACCACCTCGCCGTCCTCGATGACGACCGCGCCCTCCGATGGGCCAGCGTCCGGCATCACCTGGGCCTCGATGAGCCGGAACCCCTTCTTGACGGCCATCTCCGCGACCGTGCGCTTTGTCTTCTTGTCCATCTTCTCCGCGTCGTCGATGAGCACGACCTTCAACATCTTATTCTCGTTCAGCTCCATCGAGACGGCGCACGATATTACGGCAGTGGCCGATTTGCCCGCCTGGCTGAACGGCTTGCCCTTGTAGGTGACGACGCCTTCGTCGCTGAAGCCGAGGCCCTTGACCGGCAACCGACTCTCGGCGTCGACGAGCATCTGTTTCTTGTCGACGTCAAGCTGTTCGATATGCGCTGTGAGGTCGTCGGCCTCTGCCAACGCGGCCTTGTAGTCCGCTCCTGTCTTGGCGTGCTTCGCGTTGCCGCGGACCTTCGCGTTGATCGCGTCGGCGTCGTCAATCTGGCCGCGCACGTCGTCCTCGTTCATGGGCGCGAACTCCGCGAGCTTCTGTATCGTGTCCGACTCGGCAACCTCGGCGTGGGCGATCTCTGCCGCAGCGGCCGCCAGCTTCTCCTTAGCCTCGACCAACGCAGAGCGCATCCCGCCGAGTCGAGACGAGATATTTGCGAGGTCCGTGTCCAGCTCAGAGCCTTTCGCGTTGTGCTTGCTGCGGCGGTCCAGCTCGGCCATGAGTTCCGCGACGACGACCTCATCTTTCGGAGCGTCTTCGTGGAAGGTGGTCGCGCCGTGCTCGGCTTCAAGCCTCTTGACGTCGCGGTTCACTTCAGTCCGCTCGTCAAAGAGTCCCTTGCGCTTGCCGTTGATCGGCACGAGGTCAAGGCCGGCCAGCTCCGCGAGGATCTGCTGCTTCTCCGCGTCGGGCATCCTCTGGAACTTGAGGGGATCGAGCGCGATGCAATCCATCAGGACTTCGAAGATCGTTTGCGGACTGGCGAGCGAGTGTCGCTGGCCGTCAATTCTCAGCGTCAGCTTCGGTTTCTGGCCGCGCTTGAACTCACGAGTCGCGACGAGCTGTCCAAACTTCTCGACGCCCAGGCTCGGGTCGTCGATGTCAACCGGGCGCTCGATGTCGAAACGCGAGACGACCTTGCCCTCGCCGTGATCGTCGTGGATGGGGTCGGCGGGGATGACCGAAGCGCCCGCTATCGACATCTCGATACTCTTGAGGGCAGAAGTCTTACCCGACTCGTTCTCGCCCTGGATCGTGACGACGTTGCCGTGTTTGTCCATGTCGAGGCTGAATGCGTTGATGCGGAGGACGTTCTCTGCCCGGACCGATGTCAGCTTGACCGACGTGACTTCTATCAGCTCGTCCGGCAGGTCCTCTTTCGTCGGTTGCTTCGCCTTGCGTTTCTTCGCCATTGTCCTGTCCCCTTCGTGTATTCCCCTAGAGCAAATCCATCGCCTTGATGAGGCGGCGACACTCATCCTTGAGCGTCCCGGTCGTTGTCGTCGAGATTTCCTTTCGATCCTCGCCCGCCTGACGCGCGAGGTCACTGTAGAGCTTCACGACCGCGATGCGCTCCGCCCGCATGTCGGCGTCCGTCTTCGGCTCTGGCGCGTCCAGCACCGCGAACCGTGCGTCACGCGGCGGCTCATCCGCGACGGCGCCGAGCGACATCTGGCCGCTCTTGGATGCCGCCGGAGCGGGCGCGGTAGTGTCGTCAGATGACTCCGGCTCCTGGCGGACGCCGCCTTGCTGCGCGCCCTCGATAGGCGTTGACGATTCGGCGAGAGACTCAGACAAGGGTTTCTCGTCTGGCGAGGGAGCGGGGAGGCTTGGCGTCGAAGAAGCCGTTGCCGACTTGACCGCCTCCTTGATCTCGTCGCGGTGCGGCGGGATGACCTCGACGTCAATATCTCTCGGCCCGATGTCTTCCAGCTCCGCCACGGTCCGCATGCCGAAAAGAATCTCGGGGTGGTAGACTCGGATGAGATTCATCGCCGCGCGGTAGCGCAGCATCATCTCCGGCATCACCGTCCACTTTGACGGGATTGTCCCCTTCCCGTTGCGAAGCGTCACGGGCTTCGTCCATCCGGCGCGGTTCGCGTCGGCAATGCTGCATGACATCTCGCACTTCTCGCCGCTCTTCGCGTCGATCCCCCACGCGGTGCATTCGCGGTCCTGGCCGTGCTTCTCGCCGGTCATCTTGTACTGGATCGGCCCCTCGAAGACGCAAGCATTGTTGACGAGCGCGATTGCCAGCTTCGACTCCATGCCCGGAGTCCCGTAGACGACATAGACATTCTGCATGAATCCGAGGACATCCGCGCCGTGCTTCAGCGCCATCGCGATCACGATAGCGCAGTCGTTCTTCTTGTCCTTGTAGCGGTCCGGCACGAGGCCGGAATTCGAGAAGACCTCGGCAACGCGCATCAGATTGTCGATGCCCTTTGCCGCCTCGACGGACCATATCCCGCCCACGCCCGATTGGATCGTTTCGAGCGCGAAGCTCTCCTGCTCCTGCTTCGGCTTGGCCTTCTTGCGGCTCTTCTTCTTCGCGCCCGTCGTCTGTCCTGTCCCCTTCGCCATGTCCCACCTCGCATTCTGTTGAGAAGCATACAGCCCGCGCCGCCCATGTCCAGCATATTCCCGGTTTATTTCTTGCCCGCCCGGACCTTCTTCCAGTAAGGCCGGACGGACCGGGCCGCGCGCGTCTTGATGGTGTGCTTCTGGATCGCAGCCTTCACGTCCTCGGGGAAGAGCTTCTTGACCGTGGCGAGCAACATGCTCTCGTCAACTATGACGCGGCTCGACTCCGTCGCGGCCTTGAACTCCTCTGGATGTGCCATGTCTATCTCGTGGAGCGCGTCCTCCAGCGTGAACCGCGACCGCTCAGGCCCCGCTTTGTTCGTGACCTTGCCGACGTCAGGATCGAATATCCCCGCGTTATCGCCGATGGCCGTGGCCACAAGAGCCTTTGCCTCGACGTAGTCTTGCTCGGCGACCTTCGTGGCGTCGTGCGCCGCCTTCATCACGGCGAGTAGTTTGCGCTCGTCGGCATTCGCCTCAATGACGTCGCTCTTCTTCTCGGGCGCGAGAAGATCGGCGGGCGGCACCTTCTTCTCGATGTGCTCCGTCCAGAAGTGCTTCTCGCCCTTGATGAGCAGCTTGATCGTTGCGTCATCGCGGTCAATCGGGAAAACGGCGAACTCCGTGAGCGAATGCGGGCGGCTATTCTGAAGCTCGACGAACTCCGCGACCTTGCTGACATGCATGCCAGCGCGGATCATGTGCTGGAGCGCGCGGAACATATCGTTGTCGGCGAAGAGCACCACGAACTGATTCCGCTTGGCGCCCATGACGGCCATCTCGTGCTGTGCCTGGATGTAGTAGTCGATTGGCACCATCGGCGTCCCCGGGTCGCCGAACTTGTGACGAACCCAGGCCGAACTGGTTTTGACTTGGACCGCCGAGTTGATCCCGTCGTCAATCGCGTCAGGCGTCGCGGCCATGAAGGCGAAGTCTTTTGAGACAACCCACGGCCCCGGCAGGATCTTCCGGTCGACGCTACGCTCATAGAGGCGGATGACTAGCGGCTCCAGCTCGAGGCCGCGCTCCATGACCTCAGTCGATTCATCGACGACCGCGCCGATCTTGCTTTGGTATACCTGATAGGGGGATCGGTACGGCGACTTGCCGATTGCCGCGGCCGCGTCCGATCCGCCGAGAAATCCCCGTCTTTTCTCAAGCCATTCAGATTTTGACATTTCCGCTGACTTCATCACTCCCCGTCCCTTCATTCGCCGCCCCCATACTCGCCAGCGTCGGCACAATCTCATCCACCGTGCATCCGAGCATCACGGCGATCTGCCGCAGCTTGGCAAGCGCCGCGTTCCGCTCTTCCCGGAGTGCGTCTTCGATGGCGTGGCCTTCGTCTTGGGCTGCGCGGCGGCGGTATGTGGCTATGACTTCGAGGGATTCGTCTTTGGGCATCAATCCACATCCCTCCTCGCGTCAAAAGCGTCCTCGCGTGCAGCCTCCCGCGCGTCGTCCTCGCATCGCAGCCTGTCCTCTTGACATTCGCAGGGGACCGCGCCGCCGCCCTTGCATGTCCGGCATGTCGTGCCGTCGTACATTCCTTCGCCGCTTCCGTTGCAGTCGGGACAGGTGAGTGTGGCTTCGTCGTGGCAGAGGTTGCAGTCGGACATCACTTCCTCATTCCCATAGAGATAGCCAAGGGGGATAGAACAGCGGTCCACCGGCTACGGTGGCATATCCTACCCCCCGAGGCTTGCGGTTTATCGCCCTCACCGCCAACGGGTTTAGTTACCGACTTTCCTTCGTCGCGGACCTGCGTGTTTGGCTCTGGAGTGGTGGCCTGGCGCAGTATGCGCCGCCCGCCAGGTCTAAGCCAGGCTACTTTATCCGCGCGTTCACGGAGGCTGCGAACCCTCCGGTGGTCGTTGAAGAAGAGGGCGCCGGGCAAGCCGCGCATTGTGGGCCTCCCTGGGTTTTGTACAGCGCACTTTCCCAGTGCCCCGGCACCCAAATCCACACGGTCCCGGAACCAGAACGTACCGGCATTGGCCCACTCTTCCCATGTGACTAGAGATAGATCAGCGACGGCGGGATTGGATACCCGCCGTGTCCCCCTCGGCCCTCTGGGGTCTATTCGGACGGACCGGGGCTGCGCAAGACCCCCCGCCGCGCGCGGCGCCGCGCCGCTGATCTCAAAGGAAAGGGTCCGGCCGGTCGTTGGCGGACACCCGGGAGAAGCCGCCCGGATAGGCGGCATCGGCGTGGCATCCCCGACCGGACCCATACTTGTGTGATACATTGAAGCTCCCGTATCCGCCAACTGTGAATATCTAATCACATGGCGCACGGGCTGTCAACAGGTATTTCCTGGAAACTTTCGTTTGCTCAGGAGAAACCAAAACTTAGGGCGCGATCTTTGGATTACCTCTAAGGCCTTGCTCGGCCTCTCTCGCGCCTTCGATCCGAGCGATCCGAACGCGGTTGTCTTCGATCCGGTTCCGCATGGAATCGCGCTTCTCCCAAAGCTCCTCTATGTTACGGACCGATTTCTCGGCGAGAACGCGGGATTCCGTAACGGTACAGGACTGCGAGGCGCGGCGGCTCCACACGTAGATAGCCACGGGCGCCGCGACCGCAAGGATGGCGAGCCATTCGGTGGGGATGCTAACGACTACCGCGAGACTACCGATCACGGGTCAACTCCAAGAGCTTCCGTGTATTCTCGATGAGCCGGGACAGGTCGGCCTCGTGGATGAGCATATATCCCTGTGGTTCAATGGTCCGAAACGTGCCGACACGGTCCGAGCCTTCGACCACGACACGGACCTTGCGATCTGCCAGCCGCATGACCCCGTCGATGTTCTCGGGAACCTTCGTCGCGCGCGCGTAGAGGACTTCAGTCCTCGTCAAGCATCCCATACAGGTCAAGCAGACGAGAATCAGGATCGTCCTCATTGTCGATATCCTCCAGGGCCGGGACGGGGCTCCGCAGAACCCCGTCCGGCCTATTCCACAGCTTGACGAGTTCGCCGAAGAGCGACCGCAGAATCAGGGCTAGGAATTCCATCACTGGCCCAGCTTCGCGATTGCCTTGCGTTTCTGGACGGCGGCGGAAATCTTCTCGATGATCGTGGAGAAGGTATATCCTTCGAGCACCTTGCGCCCGGCGGTGCTGAGTATAGTCTTGGCGTGCTCAAGGGCTTTGTTCCTGAGCTTCGCGCGCTCGTCTGCGGTCAACTTGCGATCCCCGGCCTTGTGTTTCAGGTCACGGCCCATCTCTTCCCAGGAATGATCGACGCCGACAGTCAGCGCGTCCATGACCTCCTTCGCCCGTTCCTTGCTCGCGAGCTTTCGGACGATCCAGCCGACACCGAAGATGAAGATGGCCTTCCAGCCGACGCCTATCAGAGACACAATGGCATCGCAGAGCCCGTTCCAGTAGAATGGCACGTCGATGACGACCACTCCCTCCGCGAGATTCGTCCCGACCGGCGCGGCCTCCGGCGACACGTCTGCGGCGACAGCCTCCGCGACAGCCTCGGGCGTGACCTCTTGCGCGGATGCGGAGAGCGACAGGCAGAGGACGGCGAGTATGACGGCTATGGCCTTCATGATGGCCTCCTTTCCTAATAGAATATGAACACGTCTTGAGTATCGCTTCCGAAGATCATGTACGCGACCTCTTCGGCTGTATCCGCGATCCACGGGAGCAAGACCATGTTCGATATCACGACCCACCCGCCAGGCGTATGCCATAAGAGCGCAGCATGCCATCCGCGAGAGCTTTCAACGAACACCCGCAGAGTTTCGTACCCTCGCAGAATCGCTTCCGCCAACGCCATTGCGTCATCACAGTCGCCGCTCCCACGAGCGGCGGACACCCATGGGATAGACGTGAAGTCGAACCATCCCCCGAGCGGGTCCGCTTCGTCCGTCCACCATTCGATGTGAGGCCACGCTCCTGTTTCGGCTATCTCTACGCGCGTCTCTTCGATTCGCCGCACGCCTTCGTCGCGGTCGTCCAGGTGCATCGAGGCTTCGAGGCATCCTGCCGAGCCATTCCAAAGCGGCAGTATGACTAGGAACCAGAATCGTTGCATCGGTTCTCCGTTACGGGTCACGGCGAGTAAGCATCTCGAACCCAAGCGTCTTGACCGTGATTGTCGCTGCGCCATTAGGATATGATGCGTAGATTTCTATTTGACTACTGCCATCAACTAGGACTCGGCCGCCACGCCCCATACCTTCTACTATCCCAGTATCCGGGTTATGAGTAATCCACGGAGCATTCGCGCCAGCCAAGCCCCCGTTGATCTCAATAGACATGAGAGATGGCACGCCTCCCGCAGCCGCAGCCGTCGAATTGCTGAATGTCCCTGCAACCCGCGCAATGCTGCCGGGTGGCGCGGACAGTGTTTGCGTTGACTTCGTGGTTGATGCGGTCGCGACTGCGTTCACGTCGGCGAAGAAGACGCCCCACTCGAAGATAGCTCCCTGTTGGGTATACGCGTAGAGGTTGGCCGACCCGTCCGTCTTTACGGTCGCAATCAGCCGCTTGCTATCGTAGTCCGTCGGCATCGTCGGCGCAGAGAACGACGTCAAGAACAGCGCGTCCACCACGCCGGTATCGGATCGCTTGATGAGCCAGATTGCGTAGAGGGTATTGTTAGCAACAGAGCCCGCGTCTATCCCGCCCGCGTCGTCTCCGACAGCCCATGCCGCGTCGATCTGCTTCGTGAGGACGGCCGCTAGAACCATGTTCGTTACGTCGTCCGCGCTGCGAGCTACGCCAGCCGCGATGTCAATGTCATGGTCAGCATCGGTTCCGTTGCTCGTGATGAGCCCAGCGATGTCGTTCAGGGGCAACGGAAGCTCGGAGGCAGGCACCTGCTTGTCAACGCCGCTCTGCTGAACAAGTAGCTTGTCGGCTGCCACGACATTCGAGCCGACGTCCAACTCTCCAAGGCGCTTCGCCATCGGACCACCTCCTACAGACTGAAATTCACTTCGAGGTCTTCGCCGTCATAGGTGCTACCCGTCAAGATGAATGCCTCGTCGTCGTATGTGCTGCCTGTCAACTCCAAGGCCTCAGCCACGATTACCTTGACGCCAGTGGGCGCCGATGCTTCGAGGGCGCTAAAGAGGTCAACTGGCAATTCGCCGGTCGTCGGCGTCAAGCGAATCTTCCCGGGGTAGATAGGCTCATACAGTATCCCCGTTGCAGCCGCCAACTGGATCATCCGTTCAATCAACTGCTCGGGCGTCCCGCTCGCCGTGATCCGTGCCGCCTTCGCATGCAGGGCCAAGCGATAGTTCACGTCATTCTGGCCCGCGCGCGGCTCCGTCAGAATATCCCCGATGCCGTCAAGCTGCGCCCCAATCATCGTGTCGATATTGAGCAAGTCGAGCATCGGAAAGACCGCGTCTTCGATGTCCTGCACTTCTGCGGCAATCGCGCGGACAAGGGCGATCATCAATTCCTTGCCAACGAACTGCTCGGGCAGCCGCGCTTGCGCGCGATCCTCGTGGTCCGTGATCTGCGTCACCATTACGGAGCCTCCGAGACCGGGATGCGGGCCGTGTCGAAGAGCAAGAGCGTGTCTGCGTCGACCGCGATGTCACCCGCGCCATAGCCCGGTGTGTCGCCCGGGTTCGGCGTGACGTCGATGGTCACGACCACGCTCTGCAGGCCCGGCACGGTCCAGCACGCGGCTTCCAACTGTTGCACGAGGAGGTCTTGCCCCGGCGCGAAGTCAGCGCCCAAGGCGACAATCGCGTCCTTGATCGCATCCGCTCCATCGGTCGGGAATTCACTCTCGGAGTGCAGCGTGTAGACGACCTTGACCCATGCGTATTCGTTCACGGGCCGCGAGAAATTGATATCCTGATTGTTGCCCTGCGAATCCACGACCACCTCAGCCTCACTGCCGAATGACGCGATGCCCGCAGGCTGTACCTCCCAGAGCTTGTCGGCCACGGCTTGATCGGTCCCGCCCTGGACGATGGCGTGGTATGAGTGCGCGGGCTGGCCGCTCACCACGGAGTCAGTGCGGTTGCTTATGATCGTGACGGATGAGACGCCCGGAACCTCGTCAAGCAGCCGACTCCTGATAGCCTCGTCGGTCGCGTAGCCCTGTCTGGCGGACTGGATGCGCAAGCGGAGCTCCACGTCTGTCTCGACGTCGCGGCCGACAATCGCATCCTCATAGTTCGTGACTGAGGCAAGGCCCGCAACCGGCGTGTCGATGACGGTGATCGTCCCGGCGAGCCCAAGAATAGAGCCCGTATTCTGGGCGGTCGTGGCGATGGGCGATGCGCGCTCAGTGATGTCGAGAGACCCGGCGCCAGTGGCCGCGACCGTGACAGAGTAGCCGGACTCCAGGTCGGTGGAGCGGATGAAGAACGATCCGTCCGCGTTGTCGGTCGCGTCCATGACGACTGAGTTGGTATTGATCTCAGTAACCAGAGCGTCAGCGATCTCAAGAGCCGTCGCGCTCCCGTCGCTCGTGATCTCATGGTCAACGCCATTGATGGTTACGGTGTAGTCTTGGCTGTCGTCCACGCCATCCACGTCAATGACGGCATTGATGGCGTTCGCAATGTCGATGGTAACCGCCGCGTCTGACTCGAAGACCTCCGCAGTATCGTCAACGGAGAACTCAGTGGATATCGGAACCACGGTGCCTTGCGTGCCCGTCGCCGCGATAATCGACGTGCTGTTGCCGGCGGCGATCCGGGCCAGCCCCACAAGCTGCGCCACGTTGTCAAGCTGCGTGCCCTCTGCGCTGGCAGGATAGACGCCGAAGTAGACCGCCTCGGAAAGCTCCCAGACCGTGGACAAGCGTTCGGCGGTGACGCCCAAGAGCTTCCCGAAGACCCCATCTTCCGCCATGTTGATCGGGCCAAACGTGGCCTCGAGTTCGGTCCGCAGACTATCGAGGATGTCTTGCAAGCGCTTCCTGACAAAGCCATCTGAGGTCAGGCCGTAGCTCATACCAGCGTCTCCTCAAAGTCAACAGGACCATACACCGTATCCACGGTGAATGCAACGGAAACTGTTCGCGTGGCTGCGTCGATGCTCGACGCGTATGTCAACAGGCGGTTGACGCCAGCGGTTGCGATGATCGCGGCGCGGAGAATCGAGTCAACCACCTCGACGGGCACGCCCTTTTCGAGGATTTCCTGATACCATGGGATTCCGGCATCTGCGTCGAGGAACCACTCGCCCTTGAAGAGTTGAAGGATGACCTTCAGGCGTTGCGCCACAAGCTCCGATCCGGACACCGTGGCGAGGTCGCGGTCCGTGAAGGTTAGGTCATTCGTCGTCACGTCCAACGCTAGATCGACGGTCGGGATGATCTCGCCCATTAGATGGTCCCCGTAATTGTCTTGATCGCGGCGCTCGCGGCGATAATGTCTGTCGCAACATACGGAGGAGTGGCGCCGGCAAACCCGGCGACCGCGTCGTCAAGTGCCTTGGCGACCTGCTCTAGAAGCTCCACCGTTGCGTTCCCAATGGCGACCTTCTCGTCTTCGAGCTTGACCTTGGTAGACCCATCCTTGAGCACCGTGCCCGTCTCGCCAGTCGGCCCATCCTTGAAACTGAAGGCGCCCGGAATGGCGAAGGCATCTGACATCGCGTGCGTGCGTGCGTCGCCAGCATCTACCTCCGCGCCTTCGGAAAGCCAACGGTCAATCGACCACTGAGCGAAGACGATCAAGACGGGGTCGCCAGCCGCAATCGGAAGCGTGAGGCTGGCGGTGCGCGTTCGCGGCAAGACGACAGGCACATTAGAGATGACCGGCGGGGTGAGTATCGTCCCATCCGAATACCTCAAGCGCACGAGCGGCCGCACTTCGGCCTTGCCCGTGGTCAAGTCATACTTGACGACCTCGCCGGGAATCGCCGTATTCATGGCAATCGCCTTCGAGTCTATCATCGCCTGCATGACCTCGATGAGGCTAGGCATTGCTCGACTCCCGAACGCGAAGCGTTGACGACCAATCGCCTTGATGCGTGTCACCCGCGTGCGTTACCTCTTTGATATGGTAGATGCCGCTCGCGTCGGCAATGTCGCTCACGATTTCGACGCGGTCGCCCGGCCCGAGCTCCGGTCGGAGAAGCGCCTTGACCTTCCAGCCAGATGATTGAGGCGCTGGCGTGATTGTCGATGTGTCCACGTCGCGCGTCGGTATGCCTATCAGGCCAGTCTTGGCGGAGAGCTTGAAGACAGGGCTTCCGTTGTGCCCGAGCTTCGGGGCAATCTGAAGCTCATTGTTCTGGAAGCTCCACTGAGCATTGATCTTTCCCATGAGCTTGTCGAGGATATCGCCGAGCGGGCCCATCTCGGAGAAGCCGTTTGCGAAGTTGGCATCGTCAACCTCGATGAGACTCTTGAGCGTCACGCCCGCATCAGCCGCGATCTTCGCGATGATTTCCTTGACCGACGTGCCTTCCTTGAAGGAATACGCCGACTTGACCTTCAGAAATTCCACGCCATCGCCGAGCCGCACGACCGTGATGATGTCCGGGCCAGCCTGTTCCGTCACGATGTCCAGGATGTCCGCGGTGATGACGAGACGGCCCTTGTATTCGTCTTGACGGTAGCCCGCTTCAAGCTCTAGCGCATCGCCGATGTTCCGTATCTTGTCCCGGCTGAATTCCGCGAGGTTGAAGATGGACACGGTGCCGGAGTTCGGCGTCGCCTCATTCGATTTCGTGATGCTGAAGACAACGCGCATATCCTTAAACTCAAAGGCTTTCGCCCCGCGCGATCCGATCTTCACGGTGGCGAATCTGTCAAAGTTCGGCACGTTCGGCCTCCGGAATGTAGATGAGATGCAATCGCTCGCCCAAGTCGCCGAAGACGATGGGCTCGCCTGTCTCTGTGGTGTCGATCACCATGAGCGCGCCTTGCGGCAACGCGGCGATGTGCCGTGTGTTGTGGAGCAAGTCATAGTCAGGCACGACCTTGATGGCGCCATGAATCAGCACGTCGTCACGCGTCCAGAATTCCACAGTCCAATACTGGCCCCGGTAGTTCCACTTGAAGATGAGCGTGAAGGGACGCGAGTCGAGGTCTACGTCGATGGAGTATTCCGCGACGGCGCGGAGCGGTATCGTTATCACTCTATGACACCCACTCCCTGCAATGTTCGGTAGAGCAGGGACGCCTTTGCCGTCTCGCCTTCGGAGTCAGTAGGCGGCG
>Ga0114923_10000768_pt1 | contig 23466 bp, 18 predicted proteins | sample SumtaG_FD_89578 | JGI IMG/M metagenome (GOLD analysis project Ga0114923, IMG submission 89578) | Deep subsurface microbial communities from Indian Ocean to uncover new lineages of life (NeLLi) - Sumatra_00157 metaG | ecosystem: Environmental > Aquatic > Marine > Oceanic > Sediment | place: near...
ACAGGTCATTGTCGATTTACACAAATCCGCATCCAGCGCAACAATTCGCTCGTCTTTCTTCGCCAGTTCCAAAAGTGTTTCGCCGTAAACTTTTCTGCAATTCTGCTTGTTCATCTATAATCCCTTTTTCACTACTCAAACAACTGCCGCGCGGTCTCATACTGCTCCTGCGTCATCATCCCGTGATGAAAAGCCGCCTTGCCCTCCGCAAAAGGCACCCCTTTACCCTTAACCGTATTTGCCACAATCATCACCGGCCTGCCCTTTACTTCGTCAGCCTTGTCCAACGCATCAGCAATTTGTTTGACATCATGGCCGTCTATTTCCATCACCTCCCACCCGAACGCCTTCCATTTTTCGCCGTGCGGATTCGTATCATAGCGCTCGACGATAGGCCCCATCGCCTGAACCCCGTTTTTGTCCAGAATCGCCACGAGATTATCCAACTTATAATACGACGCCGTCATAGACGCCTCCCAAATCTGGCCCTCGGCAATCTCTCCGTCACCCAGTATGCAGTAAACTTTGTAATCACGCTTATCAAGTCTTCCCGCAATCGCCATCCCGCAGGCCATGCTAAGCCCCTGTCCCAGTGAACCTGTATTCGCCTCAATACCCGGCGTCTTCGACATATCAGGATGTCCCTGAAGGATAGAGCCTAATTCCTTAAGCGTTTCCAACTCTTCCATGGGAAAATAACCGCACTCAGCCAAAGCCGCGTATTGTGCCAGAGCCGCATGACCTTTGCTTAATAAAAACCTGTCCCGCTCGGCCCATTTCGGATTGGCTGGGTCATGCCGCATCTTATGAAAGTACAAAACAGCCACAATATCAGCCACCGAACACGAACCGCCCAGATGTCCCGGCTTGCCCGCTCCTATCATCATCACAATATCATAACGAAGTTTCTTCGCTGTCTTTTCCAGCTCCGCTGCTTTTGCTTCAGTAAGTGACATAACCATCCAGCCTCTAAAACAAATCAAACTCACACATTTTGCGCCTAACTCCTCGAACCGCTTTAACAGAGATGCTAAAATGCGATTAAATTATTTCATTAGCACTCTACATCCATTTTCTCATCTTCTGCAAAGAGGTACAATAATATCAAACCACCTTGTAATATGCAATAACCCTCTTTTTTTCTGATATTCAACCGTTCAAATCTTTGCTGCCTTCACAGTACACTAACAAAGGTATTTACCTGCAAATTCTTTAGCCCTGGCTGCCAGCAACTCCCGACAGTTTGAAAGAGCGTAATCCAAAGACATATCTTCACTCTTGCACCCTGTCGCCGTGACTATTCCAAGCTTCTGGTATTCCTCTCGTTCAATCTTGACCTGCCCGGCGATAACCGCAACCCGAACGCCGAATTGCCTCGTCAGCCCGGATACTCCGCTGACCACTTTGCCCATTAATGACTGCTCGTCGAAACACCCTTCGCCCGTAATTACCCAGTCTGCCAACCCAAGTTCGCCGGCAAGATTACTGCGCTTCATAACAGTTTCTATCCCCGAGGCAACATCCGCATTCATAAACACTATCGCTCCAGCCGCCAGCCCACCCGCCGCGCCGCCACCGGCCACGTCTTTAATCTTACGTCCAAGCTGCCCTTCAACTACTTCTGCAAGATGCGCGAGCCCTTTCTCAAGCTCTTCCACCATTTGCTCCGTTGCGCCTTTCTGCGGACCGTAAACCCTCGCCGCACCCTCTTCGCCGCACAAAGGATTATCAACGTCACAAAGTACCTCTACCGGAACAATTTTAAAATCCGCTGGTTTGTTTATCTTCGTTATCTGTTGCAGCCCTCCCCCGCCCGACTGTACGGATTCGCCTTGTTCGTTAACGAACTCCCATCCCAGCGCCGTCGCTGCGCCGACACCTCCGTCAACCGTAGCGCTTCCACCGACAGCAAGAAGAATTTTATTCGCTCCGTAATCCATCGCCGCCTTGATAAGCTGTCCCGTCCCGTACGTCGTTGTCTTGAGCGGATTCATTTCTTTTCTTCTAAGCAGTTCCAAACCGCTTGCACAGGCCATCTCAACTAAAGCTGTCCCGTCTTCTTCAAACCACGCAAACCCTGCTTCAACTTCCATTTCTGCAAGCGGCCCCGTCACTTTTTTCTCCACCCACTTACCGCCGCATGCCTTAATTAACGCCTTGGCGGTCCCTTCTCCGCCGTCTGCCATAGGTTTTATAACCAGTTCCGCATCCGGCACGCATCGTCTAATCGACTCGGCCACAATCTCACACGCTTCGCACGAGCCTATTGTGTCTTTGAACGAATCCATCGCGACGACAATTTTCATAAGAGTCAGTCCCTGCAAAACAACCCTCTGATTTGTAAACACGCAAGAGTATAAGATATGATTTTTCCAAATGCCACTCTTTTTGGTTGCTAAAACCAATACCGCTGTGTTAGACTGACAATTTCTTGTGGGCGATTAGCTCAGTTGGTAGAGCAGCTGACTCTTAATCAGCAGGTCGAAGGTTCGAGTCCTTCATCGCTCAGTTGTCACTGCCAGCCCTCAATTCCTCACCACAAACCACCGCTCAATTTTCATATTTCCAAAGCCCAGGTTTAAGTTCCTTCCCGACACCTTTTCGATCATACGCCCCCACCACACCATTGCCGTCTCCGTCTACTAATAGGCTTATTACCCGTTCCCCTTCTTTGTTGGAAAGAGTTAAGTAGCCGCCATTACCTGAAATCCTTAACTCTTTGGCGGTTGGATATGCCACTCTCGTACCGAGCGTAACCTGCCTCTTTCCTCTTGAGCTATTGAACAACAATTCTGTCATTGCATCCCCAAAAGCCATAACTTTAAATCTTAATTGGGATTTGGAATCGAAAAGACTAAGCTCCGAGTGTTGTTCACTGGCGCTTATCTGAAGTCGTTTACTGTTTTTGGTGTCCATCATCGTCAGCATCGGGCAAGAGGTGTTACTCATTACAATTCCGGGGTTACCTTTCTTGTCTTTGATTATCAGTTCTTGCGCACTGATGCTATAAACATCCAATTCCTTATTCTTATCTGCTCCCGCAATTAGAAAAACTGCAAAAACGACAACAAAAGCTATTCCAAACATTCTCATATACCTGTTCTGTTTTTCCACCTTTTGGAGACGTTCATTTATTTGGTAATCTGATTCAGACATAATTTCCCCTTTCTTTTTTATCTGAAACCCTCTTTTTTTCTGCCTCTTTCATGGCCCTTTAGTCTACCCCCAGCCTATACAAATCGCAACAATTTCCTCTATTGTTTCTTGATTGTCGGCTTAATCTATTATATGATTTCAACACATCCTGAAAGCAGGTTTATTCAATAAAGGTGATATAAACGAAAACAGTTTGATTCTGGAGAGTGGATTGATAGATGAACAGAAAAAAAACGTGGTTTTTGCGGTAGTATTTTCAGCCGTAATTGTTTTACTATTGGGCTGGTACATACTCATTTGCTGCCAATATCCCTATTACTTTATCTGGGATATGGATTTTATCACCTGCTTAGATACAGTGTTAATCCAGAGCAGGTTGTTGCCTGACCATGTCGGTCACCCAGGCTTCGGGATGTATCTACTTTTGTTTTTCACGGAAAAAATTGCACATTTGGTCGATGTTGTGTCAGTGTTAAACCTTGAAGATATCGCCGTTTCGCTCAATCCACTTGCCGCGATGGCGGAACTGACGGATTTCGTCAGAATGCATTCTCCTTTTTTATCGGTTGGTATCGCTCTTTTGTTGTGTATGGCAATGCACGTGATATTTGGTATGTCCCGATGGTATCTTATTTTCTTCCTTGTTTTTCTGGGTGTGCAGGAGTCTCTTGCCTACCATTCAAGCATGGTGCGAACGGGGCTTTACAGTGTTTTTTACTGGAGTGGTGCCGTTCTGATGATGGCGGTGGCTGCCAAAGCCACCGGCGAGGTCAAAAGATATGTGAGTCTGTTGGTAGGAGGGCTTCTGTTGGGATTGTGTTTTCTGACCAAAGTACAATCGCTGTTTTACCTTGCTGCGGTGCCTGTCCTGTTTATGCTTGCATTTTACGTTTTTCAAGATGAACGGACACAGCGTCGCGCGGACATAACAAGGAAAGGATCATTTTGGGTATTGGCACTGAGCCTCTTTAACGTTGCAGCTTTTCTGGTCTTAGGTATCGCTTCGTATTCGACTCCAATACCGAAGGGGATCCCCACGTGGGCAGCGGCCTTTCGCGTTACACCGGTAGCGGCGACGTTCTTTTTGGCGTTGCTTTTGCTGTTTCTTTGCCAATTTTATTTGTGTGTGAAAAACAAAGTATCTTCAGATGCTTTTAGACTTTTTTCTTTCTTTAGCGTCATGGGAGCCGGATTTATTTTGTCCTTTGCATTCTGTTTTTTCCTCTATTCGAACGCAACTTTGTCACTGCAGTATATGCTGCTTAATTTCAAAATAGTCTTTTTGAGAGTCATCCCCAAGTCGTCCTTGGGGATTGCGGCACCGTCTGTTTATATCTCCAACTTTTTGCTATATGTGCGTTATAATCCTATACGATTTATTGTGCATGTTGTTTTGACCTTGTTCTTGGTATTTGGGTATCTTCGCAGATTTGTCCGGATAACGAAAGGCCAGCTAACGCTCTGTCTGGTTGTTACGGTCCTTGCTTTTGTAAATGTTGTTGTTATGACGCGATATAGGCTCAGAGACATCATCTGGGTGGAAATGCTTCTTAACTTCCTGAACTTGTTCTATTTTGCTGTTCTTGTAAGCCGGGCCAGTCGCTATCGGTTGGCGTTAGCAAGGGTTGGCGGCGGTTTGTTAGTGATGTTATTGTTAGCAAATTGTGTTCACGTATACAATATGCCTGACAGGATAGATGCCAATTATAACTGGTACGGATGGAGAACACATAAGTTTTTGGGTGCTGTTCGTGGACGAAATCGGCCGAAGTATTCAGCGATTATGCGAGAAAAATATAATAACACCACTGCCTGGGTAGCGAAGGCCAAAGCCGTCGACCACAGGCGAATCAGAAGAACAGTTGATTTTGTATTTAAAAACCAGGCCATCACTCACCGAAATATCGGAATCGTCTTCGAGGGATTTAGTGCCTGGAGCTCGGATTTGGGCTATAAAATTACAAAAGTTCCGCCCCCCCTCAAAGGTGCTGTATTGGTGGATAATACCTCGGTTGAGCTCAAAAGCGAGACTTTTTTCAAAGAAGAATATGTCAGAAAACATTCCGAATACATGGATAAAGTTAAGAAGTCTTCTTCGGCGGCAAGGATATCGGTTCTGACTCGGCCTGATTTGAAGGTTTTTTTGTTTGTAGATGCAGGGGACATTTCAGGGCTTGTGACAAAAGAGATAGTCGAGACCCCGTATAAGATTGTTTTGCAGGGTGCCAAGCAGTCCATTGCTTTGCAAGGCTTGGAAATAAAGAACTACAGCGAGATAGACGTGAATAAGCTCTCGGAGAAGTTTTTCTTCGTAATTCGCGGGATATGAAAGATTTGGGCAGTTGCGATACAGGAAACCCGCAAACAAGACTATCGAGGAGCTTCGACGAGTCTTGATATTGGATTAGCTTTGGTCGAGTCGCAGCGGCCCAAAAAATCCATGCCCGTCAAGCTGATGCAGTGGGCTTTTTCTCCAACACGACGAATATGCGATAACCGAGCAGCGGCATCAAGAACGAAATCCAGTCATCAACCTTTACGAGGTGTTTGAACAGCCAGTGGGGTACGAAGGCATATTGTTTGAAGCCGGCAGCAGCCTGAAAGTCAAAAAAGCTGAAGATTTCCCTGTGGATTATATCGAAATCCGGCTGTAAGGTCTCCCACTGCTTGAGGTCGCGATTGAATACAAGATTGGCAAGAGCGGAATTACCCTGCCAGGGGTCAGCTTTTTTGCCTGTCTTGTCGACGCTGGCGTGATACTCTTTGAAATTGATATCCTCATGATGCAGTAGCTTGTAACCAAAATAGGAGCCCGGCGTTATGTACGGCTCGATAAGAAACACCCGTCCGGCTGGCCTCAGCACTCGAGCAGCCTCTATCAAGAAGGTGTGAGGCTCGGACACGTGGTGCAAGAGGTCTAAGCAGATTATCCCCCCAAGACTATCTTTTTCGAAAGGCATATCCATACAGTCAACCACTTTGTCTATCCAGGGCAGCTTGAACACATCGGACAGGATGACCTCAGGCAAGAAGTCCTTAAGCAAGCCCGAGCCGCTGCCGACTTCGAGCTGCGGACCGTCGACGAGGAATTTTTGGATTTTCTTCACCCAGCGTTGATATACGAGGCGAATCTGCGGCTTTTGGGCCCAGACTTTTCTGCGTGCATAGTATTCATCAAGTTGGTGCTGGTCTGAAACTTTCATAGTGTACCCAGTCTAATTCGTTGGCCGGAATTTGTCCCATGATATAATCAAAAAACCGTTATGTCAACTTGTCCTGCAAATAACATTTGTGAGATACAGTCGGGGGACATTTTCGGATGATGTGTTTGTATTATGTGGTCGGTACTGTGTATTGTGGAGGTCACGGCTTGGGAGTTAGCTGAGTACGGAGTAATACTGTTGGTTCTGCAGAAAATTATGGACAAGTAAGTCAAAAATCAGTATAGTCTGGAACCGACGTGAATTTGCAATATAAGCAAATTAAGAAGCTTGTGCTTTTGATTTGACAAACGTACTAAAATATGTGCAATAACGATGCGAACAGCTGACAAAAAGAACGTTGAGGGAATTGGGGCAGGTCGTGACATTGACTTGGGTCTGGTTGAGTTACAGCGGCGGAAGAATCCGGGCTATTACGGGGAGATTAACTGTGCGTGCACGTTTATCGTTCCCGAAGGGGTCCGGGTGCTGGAGTTGGGCTGCGCAACGGGTCGGCTTCTTGCTGCGACTCGGCCATGCTATGGTCTCGGTATAGACATTGATGAAAAGAAGGTCGCCGCCGCCCGAAAAATCCATGCCGGTCAGAAGAATCTGGAGTTTCGTGTTGGTGACGTGGAAGAGACGGATTTTTCCTCTATGGAGCCTTTTGACTATATTATTATCTCCGACCTGTTACCTCTTTTGCGGGATGTTCAGAAAACGCTTACCTTGCTGCAGGAGGTTTGTACCCCGCGCACCCGGTTGGTTATTACTTATCATTCCAACCTCTGGCGTCCGGTGCTGGCACTGGCGACCCTCCTGCGTCGACGCTTGCCGGACCCGTCATATAACTGGCTTTCGACAGATGATATAAAGAATCTGCTGGCCCTTTCCGGTTTTGAGGAGGTTACCCATTCCGGACGGACACTGTTGCCCATGCGAATACCAGGGCTGAACTGGATAATGAACCGCTTTCTGGCGAAGATGCCTGTATTTAACTGGTTCTGTCTGACGTGGGTGCTTGTGGCGAGGCCCTGCCCGGCGGCTGGCCACGGCAGAGGAAAACGCGATGAGCCGACAGTCTCGGTTCTTGTGCCGACCCGCAACGAGAAGGGTAATGTCGAGGCGGCCTTTACGCGCACTCCAAATATGGGTAGATGGACTGAATTGGTCTTTGTGGACGGCAACTCCGACGACGGAACAGTGGAGGAGATTGAAAGGTGCATTGAAAAGTACGGTCGCCAATGGCACCGGGTGTTGCTGCTGCACCAGAGCGGCAAGGGTAAGGGGCAGGCGGTCCGGCAGGGATTTGCCGAGTGCCAGGGCGAGATTTTGATGATTCTGGACTCCGACCTGACGATGCCTCCGGAGGAACTGCCAAAGTATTACGAAGCGATTGCCTCGGGCAGGGGCGAGTTTATCAACGGCTGTCGGCTGGTTTATCCCATGGAAAAGAAGGCCATGCGTTTTCTAAACATGATAGCTAATTATGCTTTTGCAATGCTCTTCACCTGGCTGCTCGGACAGAGAGTAAAAGACACATTGTGCGGGACCAAGGTTCTATGGCGCCGGGATTATGAGCGAATTGCTGCCAACCGCGATTATTTCGGGGACTTCGACCCCTTCGGTGATTTTGACCTTCTTTTCGGGGCTGCCCGATTTAACCAGAAAATCGTCGATATGCCGATTCGCTATTGTGAGCGCAGCTATGGGGACATAAAAATCAGCAGATGGCAGCATGGCTGGCTGCTTTTGCGCATGAGCTTAGTCGCTTTTTGGAAATTAAAGCTGCCGTAGGACAAAACGGTGAAATTCATTATTGATTTGACTCTGACACTAAAAGTACAAATTTGACCTGCGTCTTAAGGCCGCCCCTTCAATGGACCTCTTTTACTATTAACTTGCCCTTCTTATTCAACTCCACCTTCTTGGGGTATATCCTGACAACCTTATAATCACCTACAATGTCCCCCTCATGAACCACTTGTCCGTAGACAATCGCCGACGGGTTCTCTGCGTTGTAGATTATGCCCGTCACCATACCTTTATTGCTTATCAAATGTTCCCACCGCGCATAACAATGTTCCAATAGCAGACAACCTTTCTTCGAAGTCCAGATATTGTATACCAAAGTTAGCACAATTATGTTTGCAACCAGCAAAACAAAAAACTGGGCTGCTGTCTTGGCCTTGTTCTTGGGCTTCTTCGGAATAGAAACTTCTATCTTACGACGTGTCACTTCATTGTCTGCAAGTTCTGCTGCTGACACCATGTACTTTAAAACCATTATTGTATCCCGTAATTACAAATATTAAAACTCTGAATATATCTCGGACGATTTTTCCGGCAGGTTTAGACAAAGTCTTACAAAAAAACTACATAATTCCCGAAATTAGCCCAAAAAACAACAAAAAACAGAGCCAACAAGTCTATTAAAACTTGCAGGTTCTTCTTGATTTCTACTCCGGAACACTTTATTATATAAAAACCATGGCTATGCGGAACGGATTAAATTCAGAAAGCAAATGCGGGTATAATACCCCTTATATTTCTCCTGCCTGTATGATGATACACTGCCTCATCGTGGCCGTGGTACTCCTCTGCTCGCCGACTAGGGCCCAAAACCAGCTTCAAAAAAGAACAGACCGAACACGAAACGTACTTGTAATTAACTCTTACCGCCCAACATACGATTGGGCAAGACAAACAGTCAAAGGTATTGAAGATACCTTCACGCAGTATAAGGACAGAATCGAACTTGAAATCGAATATATGCACTCCAGATACTTCGATGACGAAAAACACTATAAGAACCTTTATGAACTCTATAAACACCAGGCTAGCAGCAGAAAATACGATGTTATTATCGCCGCAGATGACAACGCCCTTCGTTTCGTACTCCAGTACCGAGACGAACTTTATCCCAATGTCCAATCGTCTTCTGTGGCATCCAGGAAAGTGACAACCTGGTTCCAAAAGGCTATGACTTCTTGACCGGAGTTTATGAGGATAAAGTTTTTGAACCAATGCTCCAACTCGCACTAAAGCTCCATCCCTCCGCCAAACAGGTTGTCATAGTAAGTGATGGGACTGTTGAACGCGCAACGTTCCTGCACGAACAACGACTCAAAGTTATAAAAAACTACGAAAACCGCGTACATTTTGTCACCCACTTCCTCCGGAAACTTACTGCTGAAGAACTCCTGAAAAAAATCAGTGGCCTGGGCCAAAATTCCATTGTCATATTCACCGATCCCTTCAAAGCCCCGGAGGGAAACATCTATTCATTCGAAGATAACGCCGAAAAAATTTACCAGCAGTGCAAAGCCCCAATCTATACTATGTCCGAAGAATGGCTCGGACTCGGGCCGGTAGTTGGCGGACACATCATTACAGGCTTTCTGCAGGGACAGGCCGCCGCTGAAATTGCAATGCGAATACTCGATGGCGAAAAGCCCGGAAACATACCTCCTCCGCCCCAAACTCCAAACGTGCACATGTTCGACTACGTCCAGTTGAAAAACTTCGGCATCCCGCTCTCCGAACTGCCCGAAGGAAGCATCATAATAAACATGCCGAAATCCTTTTACCAGCAACATAAAAAACTCGTCTGGTCAACCATAATTGCAATCGTAATCTTAATATCTGTAATTGTCCTCCTTACAATAAATACTCTGCTTAGAACAAAAGCTGAGAAAGCCCTTAAGGAAAGCCAGAGACAGCAAAGTGCCATACTAAACACAATACCCGATATCGCATGGTTAAAGGATAAAGACAGTAAATATATCGCTGTGAATGAGCAATTCGCCGAATTATGTGGAACCAAACCACAAAACATCGCCGGAAAAACCGACTTCGATGTTTGGCCTGAAGATTTGGCAACCAAATATATCACGGATGATAAGGAAGTTATCCAATCCGGGAAGAGGAAGAGACTCGAAGAGCAACTTCAACTCAAACAGGGCAAAAGAATTTGGATGGATACCATTAAAACCCCAATCTATGACGATAAGGGACAGCTTGTAGGTACCAGCGGCATCGCAAGGGACATCACTGAACGCAAATTAGCTGAAGAAAAACTAAAAGAATCCGAACAAAGGTTCAGAACCATCTTCGACGGCGCAATAGATGGACTGCTCTTGGCAGACCCCAAAACAAAAAAATTCTTCGCTGCTAATCAAGCCTGCTGCAAAATGTTGGGCTACACAAACGAGGAACTCACAAATCTCTCGGTAAAAGATATACACCCAAAAGACCGGTTCAAACACGTTCTACAAAACTTCGAAAAACAGGTCCGAGGCGAAATCGAACTCGCCGAAGACGTACCCGTAAAAAGAAAGGATGGCAGCATCTTTTATGTCGATATTAACACTGCTCTTCTAAATTTGGCCGGAAAAACATACCTCATGGGTGTTTTCAGAGATATCACCGAAAGAAAACAGGCTCAGGAACAACTCGAACTTTACCGTGAAAAAATGGCCCACGCCGAACAACTCGCCTCCCTTGGAACTTTGAGTGCAACATTAAGCCACGAACTCAACCAGCCGCTAACCGTCATCAGACTTTATATTGAAAACTCCCTCGCAGAAATGGATAAAACTCAGCAGCCTCCCGGTATTACAGACGCACTCAAAGACAGCCTTAAAGAAATCGAAACCGCCGCCTCTATAGTCGACCGATTCCGAAACTTTGCAAGACAGTCCTCGGAAAAAAATATCTGCCAGGTGGACATTAAAACTGTCGCACAGAGAATACTTGCCTTGCTTAATGAAGCCGCGCAAAGAGCAAATATCTCTCTAATCTGTAAAGACATGGACAACTTGCCCCCTGTTTACTTGAACGAGAAGGACCTCGAACAGGTCTTATTCGCTCTCATAGAAAATGCTATATGGGCTGCTGACGGCAAAAAACGGAAACACCTGACCATCAGCAGCAATGTGAAAAACGGAACGCTTGAATTAAAATTCGTCGACAACTGCAAAGGTATTCTCCCTGAAAATCTTGACAAAATATTCGAGCCTTTTTTCACCACAAAACCGCCGGGAGAAGGTACCGGTCTCGGACTTTCTATCGTCCAAAGAATTGTCTCTGAATATGGCGGCAAAATCCGGGTCGACAGTAAACCGCATAAAGGAACCACCTTTTATGTCTCTTTGCCCATACAACATGATGAAGTATAATAAGGACAACAAATGAACTTTAAAAAACAAAACATATTCTTTGTCGACGATGAACCAACGGTCAGAAAAGCCGTGGCGATGACTCTGGAAAGATTGGGTTACAACGTTACATGCTTCCCAAACGCAAATGACTGCCTCGAAAATCTGCAAAAACAAAACTGCGACTTGTTAATCACGGATGTCAAAATGCCCGGCATGGACGGTATTGAGCTTGTACAAAAGACAAAACAACTCAAACCATGGCTCCCCGTACTCATCATAACCGGATATGGTGACATCCCCATGGCCGTAAGGGCCGTAAAGGCTGGAGCCCTCGACTTCATTGAAAAACCTCTAAAGAGCAAAACTTTAGCTGACGCAATCAACACCACGCTGAGACAAAACAGCTTTACAAGCCTCATAAAAGGAAAAGCACTCACTAAAACTGAAGCTATTGTCCTGAAAATGATTCTACGGGGAAATACTAACAGGGAAATCGCCACTACCTTACACCGCTCAATCAGAACCGTTGAGGACCACCGACTGCACATCATGAAAAAACTAAATGTAGAAAATGTTGTCGACCTTGTAAAACGCGCCGCTGCTATGGGAATCACTGAAGCGGAAAAGTCACCCTCGACTTAGAAAATTCAGACACCCCTAATACAAACTCCACAAATACAATAACTCCGGCGTACTTAATTCATACAGAGTCTTGCTGTCAAAATTTAAGATATTACTTTTTTGAGAACGCAAAATGCTCGACAACGAAAAGGGCCTCTTGTACGCAACCACCTGACCATCTTCTATACCCGCCAACGTCATAACCTCTTCTATCGCCTCGTCCAGATAGCCTATACCGTCTATCAGCTTCTCGTCCATCGCTTCCTGAGCATTGTAAACACTGCCGTCAGATAGACTCCGAACCTCTTCCAGGCTCAGCGACTCCCTACCTTTAGCCACAATTCCAACAAAACGCTCATAAGCCGGCTTAATCAGCTTGTCCTGAATATATTGTTTTTCCTCATCCGTCGGTATCCGGAAAGAACTCGGCCAGTCTTTTTTCATGCCTGATTTCGAAATTACCGGCTGTATACCAAGCTTCTCTTCAAGAAGCTGCTCTAAAACCAGGTAACCCATTATAACTCCCACAGAACCCGTTATCGTCGTAGGTTCCGCCATCACTTTATCACACGCCATCGAAACATAGTAACCGCCTGACGCCGCCACGCCCTGCATAAACGCAACCACAGGCTTTTGGGTTTTCTCGCGGTAATTCAGTATCTCATTATAAATTTGGTCACTGCCTGATACCGTGCCGCCCGGTGAATTCACTCGGACTATCAAACCTTTTACATGATTATCCTTTTGCACGGTTCTCAACTGTTGGTAGAAATCCTCCGCCTGCTCATGGTCTATGAGCCCTTGAACGTCTATCAGAACAATCTTGTTCCACCGACTGCCTGAACGAATAACTTCCTCGGTAAAAACATCCTGTGGAATAGACCTAAACATCGTCACAACACCAACCAGCAACACGAAAACAGCTCCCATTGCCAGCATGCATAGACCTATAACAACAACCACAAAAATCTTCCAGCCCGTTCGCTTTACCTCTTTTTTTACCCCTCCTTCGCCGTCACTTGGAACGTAAACAGGCCCGAATTCGTTCTTATTTTGTTCAGAATCCATAATTAACCCTCATTATTTGCTTTTAAATCAAATTTTAAAACAAAATCTGCACGAAGTCAACCACCAAAAAGACCTTCCCGAAATACCATGACTTTGTTCAAAAACGGCATTTATTGCTAAATCGACCGCCACAACATACCGATAGATTGTACGAAAATTAACTTATGTGGCGTCGGTTTACGGGACACCTCCGTTTGTGCATCGCGGACTTGGAAAAATCGCCCCGGAATTGAGCGCAATACCCGGGAAACTTATGACCAAAAAGACGAATTGTTATATGACCATAAGTAAAAACAACACAATAAATGCAGCCACAATCGCTCATGAAAAATCACACTCAGATAAAGACGCGGCGAGGTAAAAAATGAAAATAGGACAAAAACTGATTCTGGGGTTTGTAGTCATTGCTTTGCTTGTAGGCATCGTCGGAAGCATCGCTATAAAATACAACACGCAAATCCTGCTGGATGTTGACCAGATATTGCTCAGTAACTCAAAAGAACTAAAAGCCGTCACAGAAATAGGATACCATATCCAGGAAATACAATCTAAAACAAGACAAATCCTAACTCTTGACCCTCATCAGGCTACTAAGCAGAAAAAGAAATTAAATTCCGCTATTATTGTCAGTGTCTCCAGACTCCAGCAGTTCAACCTAATGTGGGAAGACGCCATAAAGCTCGGACTTGAACTCTCAAATAAGAAAATCTCACAGAAACTGGCCTTGCTGGAATTAAATAAACTAAAAGTTAAAATCGATGCTTTGACTCCTATGGTCGACGAAACTTTGGTGCTCCAAAATCAACAGGGAAACAACGTCGCCATGGCCTTCTTCGAACAACAGGTTGAGCCTCTGCTCAGGAAAATTTTGATAAACGTAAAGGAACTCGAAAAAACAACAAGACGGGCAATCATCACTGAAACTGAAGCAATCAGGCAGGCCGTAAGCAACAGCATCGGAATCGCTATCATCGCTACCGCAATCGGACTGATTATTGTAATAACGGCAAGGTTCTACATCCACAAGACCATATCAAACCCAATCACAAAACTTAAAGAAGTTGCCGCTGAAATTGGACGTGGAAACTTCAATGCAAAAGTAAATATAAAATCAAATGACGAAATAGGAGACCTTGCAGACTCTTTCAACAAAATGAAAGGCAAATTGAAAGAATCGCACATCAGCCTCGAAAAAACAGTACAACTGAGAACCTCAGAACTTACCTCCACTAGCGCAAAACTCGAAGAGGAACTCGCCCAGAGACCCCTCGCACAGCAAAACTTGCACCAGAGAATCAAACAGCTAAACTGCTTCTACGGCCTCGCAAAAGTCGTCGAAAGACCTCAAATCTCACTCGACCAAATCCTGCAGGAAACCGTCGACTTGATATGTAAAGCTTACCAGTATCCCGACAAAACTAGCGCGAGAATCACTTTCGACGGTATAAAATACAAAACCGAAAACTTCGACAAAAGCGAATTAAGCCAATATGCTGAACTCAAAATAAGAGGCGAAAAAGCCGGAACCATCGAAACTTACTATATCGGGGAAAAACTCCAGAACAATCAGAGCCCGTTCCTGAAAGAAGAAGCCGACCTCTTAAATGCTGTCGCAAGCCAGCTCAGCAGAATCATCGAACGAAAACAAGCCGAAGACAAACTCCTGTTAACACGGCATCTCATCGACCAGTCCAACGACTGCGTCTTCGTCATAGACCCAAAATGGGGCCGATTACTTGACGTCAATGACACCGCCTGTAACAACCTCGGATACTCAAGGAATGAACTGCTCGACATGACTTTTAAAGACATCGAAAATATTATACCGGACGACAACGCCTGGCGGGATTACGCCGACCAGCTCGAAATCGAAAGAGACCTCATAAAAGAAGGGGTACACAAAAGAAAAAACGCAACGACCTTCCCCACTGAAACCAGCTTCAAATATGTAAGCCAGGAAAAGAGTGACTACATCCTCGCTGTAACAAGAGACAACACAGAAAGAAAAGAGGCCGAAGAACAACAGGCAAGACTAATTCAGGAATTGAAGGACTTCGCACACATCGTCTCACACGACTTAAAAGCTCCGCTCAGAGGTATCAAGACACTTGCCGACTGGATTGCCACCGACTATACCGACAAACTCGATAAGGACGGAAAAGAGCAGATGGGACTCCTGCTTGCAAGGGTCGGAAGAATGCACAACCTTATTGATGGTGTGCTCCAGTATTCAAGAGTCGGACGGGCCAAGGAAGAAGTCATAAAAATCAACCTTAGCAAACTCGTCCCCGAAATTATCGATATGGTCGCGCCGCCCGATAACATCAAAGTCACCATCGAAAATGAACTGCCCACAATAAAGTCCGAGGAAACTCGAATAATGCAGGTCTTCCAGAACCTTGTCAGTAACGCCGTAAAATACATGGATAAACCAAATGGAATCATTAAAATCGGTTGTGTCGAAGAAAACGGCTTCTGGAAATTCAGCGTCGCCGACAACGGGCCTGGTATTGAAGAACAACATTTCGAAAGAATATTTAAAATATTCCAGACTTTAAACTCGCAGGATAATTTTGAAAGCACAGGAATTGGACTCACCGTTATAAAGAAAATCGTTGAAATGTACGGTGGAAAAATCTGGGTCGAGTCAAAAGTCGGACAGGGCAGTACTTTCTACTTCACCTTACCAAAGTCAGAATTAGAAGAAGAGGAAATTGAAGATGAGAAACTCCAAGTCAATATTGCTAATTGAGGATGACAAAGTTGACGCTATGACGGTCAAAAGGGCTCTGAAGGACCTCAGGCTCCCTCATGAACTGATTCACTCTGAAAATGGTGAGGCAGCTTTAGTCTACCTGAAAGCTGAAACATCAAAGCACCCGGGCGTTATACTTCTCGATTTGAATATGCCAAAAATGAACGGCATTGAGTTCCTTAGAAACATAAAAGCTGACCCGAAACTCAAAAAAATACCTGTGGTTGTGCTCACGACTTCCAGAAACGAAAGAGATGTCATAGAAAGCTTCGAATTCAGTGTCGCTGGATATATGGTAAAACCTGCCGACTACAAAAAATTCATGGAAGCGATAAAAATCATTCATGATTACTGGTCGCTAAGCCTGTTACCAGGACAGAACTAAAATATGGAAAATACAAAATATAAAATCCTGCTTGTCGAAGATAACAAACTCGACCAGATGGCTTTCCTAAGAATGGTCGAAACGGAAAATCTTCCCTACGATTGCACAAAGGCCGACTCCGTCGCCCAGGCTAAGCAACTGCTGCAGTCCGAAGAATTCGACATCGTTGTCTCCGATTACTTCCTCGGTGATGGTACCGGCTTCGATGTACTCGAATCCGTTAACGACACTCCTCTAATACTCGTCACTGGTGCTGGTGATGAAGCCATCGCTCTAAAAGTCTGGCGAGCAGGGGCCTACGATTACCTTAGAAAAGACATGGACAGGCATTACCTGAAAACCGTACCGATAACCGTCGAAAATGCAATAAAACACAGGAAAACCGAACAAAAACTGCGACTCCTCTCCGAGGCCGTCATGAGCACACAGGATAGTGTCTATATCACCGATGAGCACGACTCTATCATTTTCGTCAACAGGGCATTTTGTCAAACCTATGGGTATGACGAAAAAGAAATTATCGGAGAAAAAAGTGGCATCTTAAAAAATGAACAAAACGGTGAATCCTCACGACAACTTATATACCACATCAGAAAAGATGGAACAAACTTCCCCGTCTCACTTTCCGTCTCTCCTATCAAAGACAATAATGGCAGCGAAACTGCTTTCGTCGCCGTGGCCCGCGACATCTCCGAACGAGTACTTGTCGAGGACAAAATAAGAGCTATAAACTTAAAACTCACCGGCGGAAAACACCCTAGGTAACATAAAAATCCGCTTCTCTGTCCTCCACCAACAACATCAACTACATCACACCCAAATCTAAAAGTACTTGACTTAAAACATTTTTTTTAATAACCTTGTATGCCGAATTAATTTACTCAACTTAATTTAATCGGAGGTTCGACAATGACACGTTCTTTGCATACTACAATGGTGCTCTTTTTCACTGTTATGACAGTCTTCTCCGGCACCTGCCTTGCCGAACCACCGGTCAAAATATGGCAGCAGCCCGAAATAATGCCCACATACCTCGTTAACCCTCCGGGACTTAACCCCCGCTTCTATAATGGCCGTGCCTATCAGGGTGCACAGGGACGCATCTACCCATATCCTATATATGAAAGCCTCTCAGATAAACGCGTCGAAAGAGCGTATGACATGGTTTACCTCGAAAACCAATACACACAAATTTGCATCCTGCCTGAAATCGGAGGACGACTCTTCGGTGGATTCGACAAAACTAAAAATTACGATTTCATTTACCGTCAGCATGTTATAAAACCGGCTTTAATCGGTATGCTCGGGGCATGGATTTCCGGCGGTATCGAATGGAACTTCCCACATCACCACAGGGCTACCGCTTTCATGCCCGTCGATTACATTATGCAGCAAAATCCCGATGGTAGTGCTACTTGCTGGATTGGTGAGGTTGAAATCAGACACAGAATGAAATTCATGCTCGGTATAACTATGTACCCCGGAAAATCATACTTCGAAATTACCTTCAAGCCCTTCAACCGTACCCCCTTTGTGCATTCTTTCCTATACTTCGCAAACACCGGTGTACACACCAGCCCGGAATACCAGGTAATTTTTCCTCCCAGCACACAGTTCGGAACATACCACGGAAAAAACCAGTTCCTAAACTGGCCTATCTCCCACGAAGTATACAACAGAATAGACTACACCACCGGTGTCGACGTAAGCTGGTGGAAAAACCACCCCGAATGGACCTCCATCTTTGCATGGAACTATGAAGATGACTTCCTCGCCGGATACGACCATGGAAAACAAGCAGGCACTGTCTGCTTCGCGAACCATCACCTCGGAGCAGGAAAAAAATTCTGGACATGGAGCACTGGCCCACGAGGACAAATGTGGGATAAAGCCCTCACCGAAAAAGACGGCCCCGAACTCGAACTTATGATTGGCGGGTACTCCGACAGCCAGCCCGATTACAGCTGGTTTCAGCCATACGAATCAAAATCACTAAGACAGTACTGGTACCCAATCAGAGATTTGGGCGGCCTCAAAAAGGCAAACCTCGATGCCGCTCTGAACCTCGAAGTCAACCCCGATGGAACCGCAAAAATCGCCTTCAACACAACCTCGAAACAACTCAATGCCACCGTACTGCTTGAAGCCGGAGAAAAAACAATTCTAAAAAAACAAATCGACATAAGCCCCGACCTCCCCTTTGCTAAAGCGGTCCCTCTACCCCACAACACAAACAAATACGACCTGAAACTCTCCCTAATCTCAAATCAGGGCGAAGAGATTATAGCTTATATTCCCATTGAAAAGAAAAACCTGCCAATGCCTGAAACCGCAAAACCCCCCCTGCTGCCTGAAGAAATTCAAACTATCGAGCAGCTTTACCTCACCGGCATGAGACTCGAGCAGTTCTACAACCCCTCCTTCCAGCCATACCCATACTACGAAGAAGCCCTCAAAAGAGACCCCGGAGATTACAGGGCAAATGTCGCTATCGGAATACTATACCTAAAACGTGGCTTGTTTGAAAAAGCAGAACATCACTTCAAAACCGCTCTCGACCGTGCCACGGGAAACCATACAAAACCAAGAGACGGTGAAGCATATTACTACCACGGCTTGGCCTCCAGATTCCGGAACAAGGACAAACAGGCCTATGTCAGTCTCTATCAGGCCACCTGGAGCGCTGCTTTCCATTCACCCGCTTTTTATCAACTCGCTGAAATCGACTGTGCTCGCGGTCAATATCAAAAAGCACTCACCCATCTCGAACGCTCAATCTCAACAAATAATAAAAACACAAAGGCCCTTAACCTCCAGGCCGCCATTTTCAGAAATCTCGGACAAACTAAAAGGGCAATCGAAATCGCACAGAGCGTTTTGGAATTTGACCCTCTCGACTTCTGGGCCGAAAACGAACTGTACCTCGCAAGTAAAGCCCTCGGCCAAAAAGAAAAAGCCGACCAATTACTCCTCAACTTAAAAAAGAAAATGCACGGTTACGTCCAGTCTTATCTCGAACTCGCCGTTGACTATGGAAATTGCGGCCTCTACGACGAAGCCGTCAACGTACTCCAAAGACTCGATACCTCTGACGGCAAAACCGGCGACACCTTCCCCATGATTTATTACTACCTCGCCTTTTACTGTGATAAAAATCAGGACTCTCAAGAAGCTCTTAAATACTATGAACTCGCCCGGCAAATGCCCCCCGACTATTGTTTCCCCTTCCGTCTCGAATCCATCGAGGTACTCAAATCCGCAATAGACAAAAATCCCTCCGACCCTCGCGCTCCTTATTATCTCGGAAATCTCCTTTATGAAAAGCAGCCCGAACTTGCCATAAAATACTGGGAAAAAGCCTCAGAACTCGACGACTCCTTCCCAACAGTACTACGAAATCTCGGTCTCGCTTACTACAGAACACAAAAGAGCAGCCAAAAAGCTATACAAAGCTACGAAAAAGCTGTCTCACTTAATCCCTCCGACCAGAGAGTACTCTACGAACTTGACGTCATCTACGATGCCGCAAGAACAGACCCCGAAAAAAGACTCGCCCTCCTGCAGGAAAACCACGAAGCCATCGCAAACAACAATGTCTGTGACGCCCTCGCAAGAGAAGTTGCCCTGCTCACACTGCTCGGCCGCTATGACGACGCCCTCGATGTCATTGACAATAATTTCTTTAGGCAGTGGGAAGGTATCAGCAAAGCGTATGGCTCTTTCGTCGATGCTCATCTGCTAAGAGGACTCCAGAATTATAACGCTAAAAGATACGATAAGGCCCTTGAAGATTACCTCGCCGCACTCGAGTTCCCAAAAAACATCAACATCGCAAAACCATACAGCGGCGGACGCTCCTGCCAGGGCTACTACTTTGTCGGCACTGCATACGAGGCCATGGGTGATACCCAAAAAGCTATGCACGCCTACCGGCAGGCTGTCGACAAAAAACAAAGCGCAGGGCTCTCGGAAAACTACTACTACAGGGCTCTGGCACTTGGAAAAGTCGGACGCCAGGCTGAAGCCAAAAAAATCTTCGACGCACTCATAAAACTCGGTCGCGACAGACTAAAAGGCTCCGCCATGGACTTCTTCGCAAAATTCGGCGAACGGCAAACAAACGAAGACAGACTCGCTGACGCTCACTACCTCCTTGGGCTCGGCCTGCTCGGCAATGGCCAAAATCAAAAGGCAAAAACCCAATTCGCAAAGGCCGCACAGCTTAACATTAACCACCTTTGGGCAACAACGGAACTGGCACAGATTAAATGAGTAAAATCAGCCAAAGCAAACTTGCTCTTCTTTCTATAATGATTGCAGTTTCGCTCTGTACATTCTCCGCCTGCACATCCTCTGCTCGAAATCCTGCCAAAAGCGAAAGACCATGGCAGAGCCTTTTCAACGGCAAAGATCTCTCCGGCTGGAAAGTAAAATGTACCGCTCACAACAACCGAAAGAATTTTTTCAGGGTCGAAGGCTCAACTATACTCGCCGATTCTATGGCCGACCCGAACCACGATTACATCTGGCTCATCACAAACGAAGAATACGCCGACTTCACGCTTAAACTTAAATTTCAGGCATACCGTGACAGCCCCGGCAACAGTGGAATCCAAATCAGAAGCCGCTACGACGACAGCACGCAATGGCTCGACGGCCCGCAAATAGACATCAATCCACCCGGCCCATGGAGAACTGGAATGATTTGGGACGAAACAAGAAATAACCTCCGATGGCTTTACCCCGACCTACCAAAAGACAAATGGGTTAATGAATCTATGGCAAAACCAAACCTGCGGTTCTATTATAGCGATGACTCCCCCTCCTGGAATGACTTGCAAATCACCGCCGTCGGCACTAAAGTCACCGCAATATTAAACGGCTCCACCATCACCGACTACGATGGCACCGGCGTACTCGACGACGACCTCCACAAAAAATACAACGTTGGCCTCTCCGGATTCATCGCTCTGCAGATTCACAAAAACGACAGACTAAAAATCCGATTTAAAGACATCCTTATAAAGGACCTTTCAGAATAATCCCACCGCCTGTCCTCCAAGGTCTTTGTAATCAGAGCAATATTCCTTCCGCTTACACCCCTTACACTGCTCTCCTCGCCATATACCGTCAAAATGCTCCATAACCGCACTCACTATTTTCTTTTCATCCGTAATTATCCCTGCCTCGAAATTCCTCTTGTCCTTACTCTTCGCCCCCATCCCCGCACCGGTAATATTCGCACTTCCCACATAAGCCCACTTCCCGTCAACCACCACCGACTTAACATGAACACGCGGACAAAGTATCTGCTCCAGCCCCCCTGCCAGGTTCTCATACTTATCAAAGTCCTCCCGAAATCTCGCCCCCGGCTCCTTCGCGTGCAAAAGACGCACCTCCACACGCCGCCCCACCAAATCACTCAGCACTTCCAGGAACGGACACTTCTTTCCCCCTTTGTCCACATACATATCTTTCAAATCCGACGTCGCAAGCCACAAAAACTTCTTCGCCCCCGGTATCCGCCCGCACACCACCTTCTCATATATCTGCCTGTCTGTTACAAACTCTAACATCTCTAAACCCTGCTCCCCCCTGCCAAACTTAAACTTCAATCGACAAAAGAACCTCCCTGCAAGTACAGTGGTTCCCGAGATGGCACAACGCCAAACTCGAAACCGAAAATTCCACCGGAAAACTCCCTCTTTTTGATTCCCCATACCCTACTGTTATATGAGGAAAAAATTTCTCAAAGCTCGATTTCTCCGCATAATCCTTTATCCACTTCAGCGTCGACTCCGCAACTCTGCCCCCGCCCCATATCATCTCCCTGCTCACTTCGTACCTGAAATAAGGCACCATCGCCTCCATAATTTCTTCATGAAGCCCCTGCAACTCCTCACTCCGCTCAATCTCAATTGACGATACTTTTTCACCCACCGAATTCGTCCCAACGCAGGTCCCGACAGCCCGCAGAAAACCACACCTCTTCCCCGACGCAATTTTGCCCAGAACACCCCCTATTTCATCAACGTCACTCTCCTCGATACACCCCATCGCCAGCGAAATATGAGGCAGACAATTCGCCTTGTTCAAAACTATCTCCGACCCGAACCGTGACACCAATTCCCCGTTTGCCGAAATCACCGCCTCCATCATCGACTCCTCTGGCAGCAAAACTATATCCACCGATATCTTACCCATCTTAACACCAGCCACTGAAAAACGCCAAAAACTAACTTCTAAACACCCGAATTCTAAATACTTTACAAAAAATAGCAATCCAAAAACATCCACCGCCACCCCCTTCTATTAAACCAAAAATTCGCAACGACTAAATTATTGATAATTTTTTACCAAATTCCGAATTTTACCTCAGCCACCATCTTGTTCGCAAACGTATAAATAAGTGAAAGGATTAAAACTTAACTCGCGGGCCCAAACAGGACTCCGAGAAAAAATAGGATTCCGAAGATGAGGAACATTGAAAGACTTACTAACATCCTGCTGACGCTGAACAATCGCGTAAATCCAAAGGATTTCGACGAAGCGGACAGGGGCTTCCTCGCTGCCGTAAGCTGTAGGGACATCGCACTCGCCCAGCAAAATCTCCTCGCCTCCGGACTTGCTCCGGACCAGCTCTGGCGCATCTGGACGCAAAACAATAGAATCCTGCCCGACCCCGCCGCAAAACTACGCGCAGAACTGCCCGCAAACCACATCCTCCAAAGAGTGCTCGCTGAGCACGAAATGATTCTCTGCTTCATCGCCGACCTCGACGAGGTCGCTAACGAAATTCAAAACCTGCGGCTCGCCTCCAGCACAAACTCTGATATCAGAAAACTTGCCCACATCGCCAGGCATCTGGTCTATTCCGAGCAGCATCACGAAAGAGAAGAACAAATTATCTTCCCCCAGCTCAGAAAAAAGGGTTACCACAGACTGCTCAAGGTCATCGACGACCAGCACAGACAAATCACCCAAAGATACCGCGAACTCAAAGAACTCGTCTGGCAGGTCGATTCCATTAACGTTGACGACTTCAAGAGCCAGCTCCGGGAACTCGTCGCATACCTCGTCGTCGCCCTGCGCATACACATCTTCATCGAGGCAAACATC
>Ga0114923_10000769_pt1 | contig 23463 bp, 27 predicted proteins | sample SumtaG_FD_89578 | JGI IMG/M metagenome (GOLD analysis project Ga0114923, IMG submission 89578) | Deep subsurface microbial communities from Indian Ocean to uncover new lineages of life (NeLLi) - Sumatra_00157 metaG | ecosystem: Environmental > Aquatic > Marine > Oceanic > Sediment | place: near...
ACCCCCAACAGTTGTGCCTGGCGCGCCTTTTGCGACACATAATGTCCCCACGCTTACATCCCCACCACTTCCTCCTGCTCCATTTGTTGCCCCTCCCCCACCACCCGCACCTATACTTACACTATCAGTTGAACCACTAAAAGAATTGGCAAAGGTAAGAGAAAAACCCCCTGCACCACCACCACCCCCTGGTTGCCCTCCTGTTTGTGTCCCTGGCCCTCCTGCGCCAGCTCCAATACATAAAATCAAAGCTGATTTTGCGACTGTATTTCGTGTCCATGTTCCGTTTGCTGTAAAGACTGTAAAAGCTATTGGCCCTAAAGAACCAACGCCTGAATCAAGAAGGTTTTTACCCAGAATGTCAGCAAATGCGGGGATATTCCCCACGACAGAACTTGGAGGACCGGATGCAAACTGGACATTACTTTGTATTTCAAGAACAGGCCCGGTTGAATTATAAATAAGTTCAAGTTGCTGGGCTAATTTCACTCCTCCGGATTGGATATTTTCATCATGATTCTTTTTAATAGGAACCCCTGTAGGTGTGGCTCCTGTAACGGTGAGATCCATATTCCCCGTGTTTGTGGCAACCGTTTTTAAAATATATGTCTGACCATCAATGAACGCTGAAAATGGAGGACTGGCTTCCGCAGTGAGTGAATTTGTGCCTTGAATATTGGTTAATTTTACAGGGGCACCTGTGCCTGGGGTTTCCCCTTTGTCCAGATCCTGAAACTGTTCAACACCAAATTTATCCAATTCAAACTCAGAATAACGCTCACCCAACCAAACCTTTGCAGGGACACCATTTACTGCAGTCCTACCATCAAGACCTGTAGAAATAGGATTCGGGAGTGCAGCCCCACCCTCTAACGCTCTGGTGGCCCAAATATCTATTCGGTCACCGGGAACGTTTACAGGATCGCCATTGACCACGCCAAAATATATTTTTCCCCCAACATTAATGGCGCCTGATTTAAGGAATCTAACTGGATGAGTATTAAATGTTTCAGACATAATTTATTTCCTCTTTCTTTTCGTAACCTGTTTTCCGGGTTTTGATTTTCCCCTTGATTTTCTTGCCAGATCTAAAGCAATGGCAACATTCTGTTTATTGGTTCGTTTCCTGCCAGCCTTGGTTTTGCTCTTTGAAAGCTCACTGATATTTGCTGATATCGTTTTCTGTGATTTACCTTTTATTAATGGCATTTTATTGGCCTCCTGCTTGTGGTGCAATGGCCCTGATTAATGTTTCTTCCAGGGTTCGTGGTGCTAACTGTCCGGTTAAAGGAGTCAATTGAGGAGCTATATTTTGAAGACCCTGAACACTTCGGCCCGTTAAGGTTTCTGCCAAGGCTTCTGCTTGTGCCGGTGGTGTAGTAAGCCTTCGGACTGCACCGCGAGTCAGATTAATAGCACCTCTCACCAGATCACCTCCTGATAATTGCCGTGCGCCTTCAAGAAGTGGTGCAGGATCAAGAGTTGCCTCTCCTTGTGCTGCCAATCGTTCAGCCGTTTTCGAATTGCTCAATACATCAGTAACAGCCCTGAATAATTCCTTCTCATTTTCAAGGAACTTCGTATAGTTGGCAAACATCTTCCGATCCCCAAAAGCTGTCAGAATCTTTTGTTCCAATGCAGGAATATCTAGTAGTTTCTTGGTGGCATCTGCCCTCGATACAGTATCCCCGATTTTAGCTTTCATTGCCTGTGCTGCTCCTACCCTGAACAGATGCCGCATTTCGGGTGTCATTTCATTTAGAGCTATTCTGAGTTCTTCCGGACTGCCAAACTTAGCCTTAGACATAAAAGCAGCGCCTTGTTCAAGTGCTTCCTGATTAGCAATCTTATCCCCTGCAAGCAATCGAGCCTGAGAATAATTACCCCCTGTTACATCTGCATTATCCAATTCCTGAACGAGCTTTCTTCTTAAAAGTGTGATCGCCCTGGATTTCTCTGTAGGCTTCCCAAATGAGGTTTTTGCCAAAGTCTCCAAATCAAACAACTCCTTTTTAACCTGGTCAAGGAATTGTAATTTAAAACCACGACCTACACCACTTCCAGTAACTATCCCTGCTTCTTTGGCTTGTGCTGTCAGTTCAGGGTCAACTTTTGATAAATTGGTCTGAAGATTCCTAAGCGTTGTCCTGGCATTACCCATAGCCTGTCTAGCTGCCGGAGTCTTTAAAAGCCGGTTGATAACAGGGGATTCTATAACTTGATTCTGCTTAAAAGCCTGTTCAAATAATTTCCCTGATTCATTTATATTTGCCAGTTGTTGTCTTTGATTAAAGAAGTTTTCAGGAACAAGTTTATTAATATGCTCCTCGATCCTTGCTATTTGACCACCTTTAATCTGGCCTGTTTCTGGATTTCTCACGCCTTCCTGACGATCTATTAGTTTTTGAAGAATCTGTTTTTTCCCTTTTCCGGGAATACCAAAAGCCGTGAAAGCTAATGCTCTACTATTAGGTCCCATATCCAACAAAGCGGCTTCAGGACCAAGTTCATCCAATCGATTCAATGCCTGATTAAGAGTGAGTCCATCGCGTTCTAAGGCTTCTGCTGTTTTTCTCAATGCAAGGGTTCCCTGTCTTTTATCCGAAAAACGGCTTACTAGATTAAGAATTCCAGTACCAGTTCCCTTAACACCAGCAACCGCACCGGGAATGACAGCCCCTATTGTTCCACCTAATGCCGCACCTTCCGCCGTTTGAATAGCTCTTTCCTGTATATCACCTTGAGATTCTCCAAGAGCCTGTGCGCCACCTAAACCTGCACCCCCACCAGCACCACGCCTGATAGCCTGTGGAAGTCCTTGGGACTTTCCTATGAAACCACCCACCTTTTGACCCACCGGATTGACAAAGCCACCAATAACGGAAGCTGTGATAGCCAGTTTGGGATTGTCGGCTCTAAATTGTTCCCTTTGTTCCTTAAGAGTAGGTTCTTCTGATTCACCAAAAATACTTTCCGCTACAAATTTACCAAAATCAGAAACCTTTTCACTCAATCCAAAAGTGGCAGTATTAAGGGCTTCGCCTGTAAATCCAGTTAATCCTTGGCTGATATCTTCAAGCAGATTAGTTTCAGGAGGAGGGGAAACTGTCACTTCACCCCTTGCAACCAATTGCTCAAAAACTTGTTGTTGGGCCGCGTTTAATTCCTCTTGCCTTCCCTGATCGGCTACGGCCTGATAACCTTGAATTGTCGGCATTATTAATCCTCTATTTAACTGCTAATAGTTCATCAATTGTCATTTCACTAAATGGCTTTTCAGTTGCTATTGTTTCAGGATTTTCCGTAGCTGTTCCTTGAGCCGTTCCAGAAATTCTCCTTTGTAATTCCGCATCAAATTTGGATTCATTAAGTTGTCCAAGTTCAACTGCATTTCCAGATTTATCAAAAGTAGGTTTGACTGGATTTCCAAACCTGTCTTCATTAAATCTACCGGAAGGATCAATCAACTGTAGAGTCCCAGACAAAAAATCATCAAACATTTCCAATTTTAATCTAGCGATTTCAGCGGTATCAAATATATTAGGCATAAACCTAATGCGAGTATTGTCAACTTCTGCGGGTGGCATAGCAGCCCCAGTTTCACCTCTAGTTATTCCCTGGATTCCAAATTCCATTTTATTTCGTAATTTTCGGCCATCTGAGAAAGGACTATTAAACCCCGCATTGAATAAATTAGTTCTATTTAGTTCTATGCCTACTCCTTTTTTATCAAACTTATCGAAAATTAATTCTCTTATCCCCTTTGCTGCTTTTTGTGCAGTTCTTAACATTTGTACTTTAGCAGCATCTCCGGCACCAAGCCGATCCGCTTTACTACCAGGAATGGGTTTAATACCTGTTATTTTCCCAGTTTCGTCTTTATCAAACATAAAACTTTTGGGAACTTTAAACCCGGCCAGACCCTCATTTATATTAATTTGCGTTCCTGATTTGGTTAAAGATTCCCTTACAATTTTCTTGCCTTCGTCAGACAATGGATCGATGCCAATTGACCTGAGATTTCTAATTAAAGTGGTTTCCTGTTCTGGTTTAGGAGGAGTTGCGGCAACACTCGCAATTTCTTTTCCACCAGGACCAAACCGTACTTGTCCCGCACTTAAAGTAAAGTCTGGTGCAACTTCAGGGGGTGCCAAACGATTATCAACCAGCTTTGTCAAGGACTCACCAACAGCCAGGTCACTGATTATTTCCCCCTGTAATTCATCGTCACTCATATTCCGCATTCTGAGCAGTTCCTGATCAATATTACCCGTATCAATGATTCGTCTGGACTGTTCATCCTCAAGGAGTTTGTTCCTGGCTTTCCTTGTTTTTGCCCGGTCCAGTTTCAAGGCGAAACGCTGTGTATCCTCAATATCTTTCTTTGCCGCTAACATTTCGTCTTCTCTACCTGATTTAAATATATTGGATAATTGTGCAAAGGCTTCTCTTCCTCCCTTAATGCCGAGCAATCCCACAGCAAGCTTACGTTCTGTGTCAAGAACAGATTGGGTAGCAGGTTTAACTCGACTTGGTTCTACACCAATAGAGCCCCCTGGAGTAATGCCTTCTCCGGCAACAATACCCTGTGGTGCGGTGAGCGGTGGCGTACCACCCCCTAATTGCTGTTGCAATACATTCTGAATACCCTGTTGAGCTTCCAAATCATCCAGGCGTTGCAATTCTTTTAAAGCAATTTCGCGTTGAGCCACATCAATATTGGTGTCCTGCGCCTGTTGAAGGAGAGCCAGCTTCTGTCTCTGATTGATTGCCTGATTTATTCCAGAAAAATCCAGTGCCAATGTTCTGGGGTCAAAATTCTCTAATGTAGCCATATTAAATACCTTAAGCTGTAATTTGTGAGGAACCACCCGGTCCAGGAATAAAGCTGGAACCTGTTGAAAAAAGATTCAAAAGATTATTAAATCTCTGTGTATTGATCTGCTCATCAGTAAGAATCCCGGAACTCTCGGCTTGCCCGATTCCAGTAATATTAGCACCCTTTCTTCCTGATAATTGCTCCCTTAAACGGGCCAGCAAACTTGTCAAATTTCCTGATAATTGACCCTGTTGGCCAAATAACTGATTTCCAATTGACCCCGCTGGCTCACACCCTGGAATCCTTGACCAGAAAGGAATTCCTGCCTTCCTCTTAAATTACCTGCCAGTTGAAGTGCCAATTGTGGCCCTATCTCGGAAAGTTGCTGAACCCCCAAACCCGAACCACCTAAACCAGACGCGGATAGTTGCCCCTCGGCTCCCCTTCTTTGTAGATCCTGTAACGCCTGGAAAGTCCCCCCTCCGGTAATTTGCTGAAGGATTTCATTAAGTCCTTGGGCTGTTGAGCCTCTTTGCAATTCACCCAAAGCCCCTTGACCGGCTTGGATAAATGGATCAAATCCAGCTTCAGTTTGCCCTTGTTGCCGTAGGAAATCTTCTCTAAGTTGTCCCTGCGCTCCTCCTATTTCTCCGGATGATATATCAAATTGCCCTTGCAGTTCTACATTCGCTTTTTCACGCGCGATTCTTTGCTGTTCTGCAGCCCTGCGTCCTATATTGCTACTACCTCCTATCCCTAGTGATTTTCCAAAACCCTTCACAACACTAAATAAACCCATAATCTTTTCCTCTTTAAATTAACTTACAATTGCGCGATCCGTTACCCTTCGCCAATTCGTACCATCAGAGAAAGCGGGAACACCACCCCCCGTTTCATCACTCACATAAATCATAAAACCTGTTTTTTGTGGCGGAAGAGTTGCGACTGTATAAATTGGCAACTCAATTCCAGATACACCCAAAAGACTTTCATTTAATGACAATTCAAGATCATCAAACCACTCCAGAAGCTGATCGGTTGCAAGACCTTCCTTATCAACTACCGGATCACTTCTTTGGGGATTTGTGGTAATTTCGTCAGCCATAATTATTCTCCAAATTCAACGACAAGATAATCCGAATTAAAAGTAAGGTTTCCAGTGGTCACAAGTTCGTAAGCCATGAAACCCTCATAATTACCCAACCCGCCAGGATCATTCCAGATTAACTTTTGATCATAATTTCCTTTTAATGCCAGTTCTCTATAAACTGTGGGACCAAAAAGGACTCCATTATCACTGGTCCTCAAACCTACTGATTGAGCCTCACCTTCATTGAATCCCTGCGATACACCCAGTTCAAGGCTCGCCACTGTAAAATCGGCTCTATCAGGATGGCTTATGGTTCCCTTTTGAATTCTTGTTATGCGATTACCATAATCAAAATTAATGTCAGTAAATTTTCCAAACCTGTCATCCGATCCGGAAAAATATTCGTTATCTATTTCGACAATATAACCGCCGAGCCACGGACGGGAAAGATTATCAACAACGGTGTCAGTGGTTGACCATCGGCCCTCAAAAAATAAAAGGGAGTTGCGCCTTAACTCAAGCGTTTCAAAATCATAGCTGTTAAGCCAATTGATACGGCCTGGAATGGTCTGTGATAATTCCAGTTCCGTGTAAGTGGTGAGGATTAAATCAACGGCCTCATTTGAAATTTTAATGACCTGACTGCTACCCATTTCAAATATACCTGGACTCTGACCTCGTTTTCTTCCTACAAAAATAAAGCTTTGATCGGCTTCTACCAGTCCCCCGATAAAACCGATATCAAAAGAACCTCCTACTTCTCTGTATGGAGTGGGGAATACTCCTGTGTCCTTATATCTGATCGTTTCATTTGACCCCGCTATATATAGATAATCTTTTAGAACAAACGCTACTCTTGATTCCAGGGCAGATTTTAAAAAGCTCAAGGCGTTAATAGTTCCCCCTGCGCCCACATCCGAAAACTTGAACACAGTTCCATCAGCCAATACATAAACAAATCTTTGCCTGTAATGGGTGACACTTGAAAAGGGAGCAAAATTGGCATTACCGGACGTATCAACCAGCATGTCCGTCTTGTCCAGGGTATAACTCTTTCCTCCCTTGACTATGATTACCGCTTCGTTATCCCCGATAGCCGAATCAATTTCCTGTGGACCCTCGATTGTACCGATAACAGAAAATGCGCCGGTTTTCCGGTCCGTGAATTTCCTCAGTTCCTGAGAATAGACATAATAAAGATTGCCGTTCCATTCAAAACCACCACGGGCCACACCCCCCACACTCGCAATAAGAGGAATACCAGGACGCGAAATAGTCAGACCATCCCCGTTATTGAGCATATTTCTCAACTCGGTATTGGTGCGCGGGAGCTTGTCAGTTCCCTCTAATCCTATGGGTAGACTGAGTTCTGGCATTTAATTTCTCATATCAAGGGATTATCCTTCTATCTGTTTCGACATCGGATAAAACAAAATCAGCGTTAGCAAATACAGGTGGTTTGATTCCTCTTGTATTTCCAGCGCCCAGCGGCATTGTTCCAGATACAATCCTGTCAGCCGCTTCTTTGCTCTGGTACTGGTCTTTCACAGTCTGCAGGGAAATGGCCGCATTTGCCAACAGCGTTGAATTTGCCACCTTACCCACTGATGGTGCCAACCTGACAGCAAGATTAGTGGAAATGGCTGTTTCCAGACCCACCGGGATACTGGTTTCATCACTGACAAACTCAGTTGCCGAGAACCCGAAATCCATATCATTGTCAATCCATTCCTGCATCATGGCCTGGAACTTGCGCCTTCCAAACTCTATGGCAAAAGAAGAAACAGGTTTGACCTGTGAATGAACGACCAACTCTGTATAAGCGTCTGTGATTAATTCCGTTGCAGAACTCATTGTTTACACCTGTAAAGTTGTTGCGGCTGAAGATGCAGCAGCTTTTTCCGCTTCCTCACGTTTGGCCGCTTCCAATGCAGCAGAAGTATTATCAGTCGGTTTCTGGGCATCACCAGGGTTATCAAACCATCCATCAGCTTCAGCCTGTTCAACTTTATCATTATCAAAAAGTTTTGCTTCGGTCCCTTTGTACATACATGATTGATCCATAATTAAATTCCTTTCGTTTATGAATTTTTATAAACTCTTCCCAAATTTTTTCATAGAGGGCATCCGATTTCCTCATTTCCGCAATAAATCTTGGTACTTTTTTGTTATTTGACATAAAAACTCATTTTAAAAAGAAGGGGGTGAGCGTCCCCACCCCATTCAATGTTTAGATTAGGTTTGGCTACCCAAAATGACACCACATTTCTGCGGTACCAGGATATTGGCAGCACACCAGGCCGTGAGTCGATACTTCGTATCCAGGGTGAGGATATCTGTATTTCTCAACAGAATTAACTCGATCCCTGAATCCGTTATATCCCGAGCAACAGCAACACCACTCCCTTCCATATCCAAACCAGAAAGACTGCCATGCACAATCTCGACAGCATCATTGGTAAAGAAAACGCTGGCTCGTTGCGTAACAGTATTAAGAAAGACGATTGCCTGGTTGTTAGCGGCACCCGTAGTGCAGTTGGCATATTCTGTCTCTGCCTGTGTGCCACCGTCCAGCGCGATAAGAGCCGGAGTGATTACCCAGGTTTCGGCACCTATTCCATCGCCTGTGGTAGATACGATGCGGAAAGTCTGGAGTTTCCCAGTGCTTTCCTTGGTGATCATATTCACACCAAATACACCGGCAATAGTGAAGGCATCGCCTTCCTTAACCGCATTGGTTCCGGTATCAACAAGCAGATTCATAAAGCGATTATCGACAGGTTTGGCATTCGGTGTGCCGGCATCATTACCCTGTGGAATATGCTTTTGAACTGCAACTTGATTGGTTAAATAGCCGGTTCCACTGGCACCGCCAGCCACAACGATATTGGGCATCGTATTACCTTTGAACGTATCAAAACCAGCAATCATAGGAAGCCGGTTACGCTCCAAGGCAGCTATCGGGATTTCATTCAACGTCCGAGGACTTACCTGGAGTTGATTGGCAACCGCATTGCTGATGAAAGGTTCCAGAAACATACTGCGAGGTTCCATCATATCAATACCGCGAATAGACATTTCAGCCTCGCACTGACTGAGCTGGGTATAACTCGTAAGTGCCGCAGATTCCTTGATAAAAATACCACCCTGTTTTGCAGTAAGTTCCTTGATTTTCTGATCTACATCAGAGGAAATCTTGCGGATAACCCCTTTCAGTTTCCGGTCCCTGGAAGTAGCATCATTCAAATCATTGGCATTCAATTTGAACGTGCTATTAATAAAGTCTGAAGGTGCAGCTACATTTGAATTCAGACTTGAAGGAACAGAAAGTGCCGTAACATCAGTAAAAGCACTGACGGTTCGACCTTGTGAAGATGCGGAAATATCGTCAGTAGGACGCCATACCGTATTAGAAGATTGCTCACCTTCTGTCTCAGGCATTTTGTACTTGGGAACGATTTTCCCCATCTCATTTGCATTGTTAAAGGTCTTGATCAAATCATTGAAAAAGACTTTTATACTTTTTGGTAATGAACTTGCCATTGTAGTGCCCTCCTGGGACTTTGATGGACCATCCGTGGTCCACTACGTTTATGTTTTAATACCCGTTAAACCTTCTTGATTCCGACGCCTCTTTTCTCGGCCTGGGCTTCAATCTCCCTGGCTCTGGCAAAGTTGTCAGACTCAATTGCGTTGTCAAATTCCTTCTGCAGATTATTGGTCGATACAGGAGGATTGCCATTAGCAATTTTACTTTCCGGATCAGCAGGTATTGTGGATTTGGTTTTAACTTTTACCTTCGCAGAAAGTTTCCCCAGTTCCATTACACATTTAAAAGCATCGCCATTATCAGCAAGTCTCCGGATGCGTAGTGCCTCATCAGGGTTTTTCCCTAACAAATAGGCAACTTCAGGGGAATTATCACAGTTTTTAACAAGCTCGTTGAATACATCATCACCCAATATCTTGATGGCGTTATCTTCCATCTCCTCAAAGTCAGACACCTTCAAATCCGAAGCCCTTTCATAATGCCTGGACTTACTTTGCTGAAGGTTATCCTGTTGAGTGTGCAGATTCTGGGAATTGGCAGACTGTTTCTGCACTTCCTGAATCTGCTGGTTGACCATCTGTTGATTAGATTTCTGGTAGAATTCATTAATCTCTTTAATGTAAAGAGGATCATGCACTCCGTCCGGAAACCTGTTCAAATCATTGGGATCAGGTTGAACCAATTGGGGCGCCTGGTTGCCTTGAATTGCTTGCAAAGCATTCTTATAGGCTTCCAGTTCTATTTCGGCCTTCTCTGCCCGTTCGTTTGATTCAGCAATCTGAGCGTTCTTTCTGTTTATCCTGTGACTAAACTTGTTTCTGCCTTTTTTTGAAGGTTTCGAACCTTCATCTCCTTCTAAAACAATTTCAGATTCTTGATCTTCTTCTTTTTGGGAAGGTTCACCCGATTCATCAGTTTGCCCACCGTCTCCAGTTTGCTCACCTTCTTCTAGGTTGGTATCAGTATCTAATTCTGTTTCTTCTGGATTCGCTTCTAATTCTGTTTCCATGATATCTACTCCTTTCAGAGTGGTTACGGTTTAACGCTTCGTTGAGCGAAAGTTACTTCTTATAAATTTGTCCATGAAAATCCGGTATGTTTATTTTTAAAATAATTGCCAAGGTCGTTCTTTTCAGAATCGGAAAGTGCCTTATCATATACAGCAAAATCATAGAATTTATAATTCGCCGGGAAACTACCACCTGTGCGTCCACACATTGTTAGGCCATTCTGCGTATTAACTCCAGCATTCCCAGTTATGGTTGATCCCCCATCCAAAACAAACTTAGAGGCGGCGCCATCATAAGTTAAAATAAAAATATGTTTATTCAGGTCAGGCGTGCCAACATCAAATCCTGTATTACCGAACAATTGCCAGTTATTAGTACCCATCGCTAAAAAGGCATTATCATCTTGTCCTGTACCCGTATCAAATACCCAAACGATAGCTTGATTTGTCACAGCTTGAGCGGCAAAAGCGTAAGTAAGAGGTTGAGATTTGGCTCCTCCCGCATAAGTTGCAACATCCAAAAAATGATCAACCCCGTCAAAATTAATGAATGGCGTTGGATCTGTAGTCGTATCATAAAGCGGTCTGTCGGCAGCATTGGTCTGGGTCACATGATTTGCATTTACACTTTGATCGTTCCATTGATCGACATCCCCGCTAACAGTTGACACGTTTTGCCCAGCATCCCACCAACCAATAATGTTGCTTATAGATAAGGGATCGAAAGCCGGGACTACACCGGCAACCTCTGGGCCAAAAGCATTTCCAAACGCATTGCCAAAAGCATCACCAAAGGGTGGCCTGTTATACGGAACTGTGTTAAAAAACTTTGTCATTTTAAGTTATATATCTGTCCAGGTTAACCCGAACTTGTTTGCTTCATAATTTCCGATCAAATTCTTTTGAACATTTGTTGGTTCGCTGTCATAAACAAGTGCTTCAAAGACCTCTATATTGGAAAATTGACCTCCTCCTCCAGCAACCGCTCCAAAGTTAAAACCTGATAAAGTTTGACTTCCAACACTCCCGTTTAGGATATCAGGAAGTCCTTCATAAAACGATTTACTACTATTCACATTAAAAACGGTCATATTTAATCTTCGCGTGTTTATTGGGCCAGGATCTGAAGGACTTGTTGTAAACCCTCCTGCAAAATAACCTGTTTGACCTCCGGTTGGTTGAAATTGATTTCTATTACCTGAAGCTATGCCAGAATAAAAACAACCATTGTTAACGATAGACGGTAAGGAATAAACAATAATTATTGTATTGGGTTGCGTTAATGGAGAACCAAAAGCCATCGTCTCAATAAAATTATCACTCCCATTAAATCGAACAAAAGGTGGTGATCCCGCCACGAATAAAGGTTGATTGGTCTGTGTTGCCTGCGCCAAATCATTCCCATTTCCGCTTTGGTCAGCCCAACCCGCAACATCCGATCCAGTTCCAAATGTTATTCCGAGAGCCGCATCATACCAACATATAAGATTGGGTACATCAGCAGGAGTAAATGCTGCAACGCTACTTTTCCCGAAAGCCTTCCCGAATGCAATTCCAAAAGCATCTCCAAAAGGGGGCCTGTTATATGGAACTGTATTGAAAAACTTTGTCATGCTCTCGGTCCCGTATTAAGGAAAACTCCTACTGCTGGGGTTGTTGCTATTTTAGTCACCCCAATAGTCATCGGTGAATTGATGGCTACGGTGTTGGTGGTTGAGTTAAATATAACAGCCGATCCAGCTTGTTCTACGGGTATAAAAGTATCCCCTCCATCTGCGCTGATGCTGATCGTAACGGTGCCTGTCGTTATCCCATTACAAAACAAAGTAGCGGGTAAAGCCTCCTGCCTGATCTTAACTGCTACATTTACCGCTACCGCGAGCAAAGTAGGTGCGATGAGTACTTGTGAATCCTGTGCTGGGAAACCCATGATTTAGTCCTTTCTTTTTATTTAAGTGGCAATGGGCGCCAAATCTGCCATTCTCTAGGCGCTCCTGCGTAACTCTCTCCGGGGGGCGCTCCTGCGTAACCCACTCCAAGAGGATTAATAACAGGTGTCAATTCAGCTATTTGTATCCGCAATCTGAGAACTTCATTCTCTAACTTCAAATATTCTTCTTCAGTTCGCATCATTTATTCCTCTATTGAAGTGGTAATCCTGATACGTTTTCGAATAAACTCTGTTGAATCTCCGATTCTATTTTATCTATATCTGCGGCGGTCTTCGCATTAGTGAGGGGCAGTTCTCGGACAATCTTCTCCGTTTCTGCCGCTTTCTTCTGAGCCGACGCCAGGTTATCGGCAACCTTGGAAGTGCGCTCTTCTGCCTCTGACTCAGCCTGTTTGGCAAGCGATTCTTCCAGGTTTGGTCCCTGTTCTGCCTGCTCGGCTTCTGCCTGCGCTTCTGCAAGGAATTTCTCATCTTCGTCATTTTCAGGTTTAATAATTCCTTTCAAGAGCATGGACTGTCTCACCATTTTCTTGAGTGTTTCCATTCCGGTTCCCTGCGTCAATGTGATAAGGGCTTCCATTGCAGGGTCCAGATATTTCTCGCCACCCGGGATACCTTTGGCCAACTCAATAAATCCTTTGATATTCTCCACGCTTTCTTCCCGCTGGCTTTCAAAGGCCGGTCCCACATCAGCATAAGCCTTGAACTTCTTATCCTTGAATATATTACGCTCCTCAAACTGGTTGTCTTCCTCATTGAATACCGTTTCCCCTACCGTCCGGAGTCCTCGAGTCCCATCCTTCGCCAAGGTCCGAATCAAATCATCGGCATTCGTGATCTCACTCTTGATCGATTGATACACGGTGCCTTCCCATCTTTTAGCCTGGATCACGTTATCCATCATGGGTGCGGTGTTCATATTCATGCGTTTGATAACCTGCTGGATAGCTTTGCCCGATGCGTCCGGATTCAAGGTATCGACATCAACGGCACCAGTCAGCGCATTAATATAGTTGGGGATGATATCAATGAGCTTGCTGGTGTTCGGATCGAGTGGTTTCCCCTGCGTGTAGGCGATATTCTGAGGACCGGAAATAATATCCCCTGTTTTCGGGTTTATCTTATCGTTCACATAAACAAAAGCCTTTTTGCTCGGGTCTTGCCATTGCTGTACCAACTCACCGTTCGGGCTATCCAGTTGCCCCTTGCTGAAGATAGAAATACCGCCCTTATCTGACATAGCGTATTCCATAATCTGAGCAATCAGTACGTTATACATCCGTTGAGCATCTTTGAACTTGCGGACCAGGCCATACCAGCGTTCCTGCCCATCTGAATAGGATCGATAGCCATAAACCGTGATGACCGGTATCCACATTCCGGGGATTCTTACATCCTCTTCGAAGAATTCTTCCCCGTTGAATACTGATTTCAATATCTGTGGCCGGATGATTTCGCGCTCACCAATCTTTGTCAGCTTGGGATTGGTCTTGATTTCATCTTCTATTTCTTTATGCTGATTCTCCCAGAAATGGACGTTCTTGCCGCTTGCCAGGTCACGGTAACGAAACAATATTTCCTTTTTCTTGATACGTTCATACCGTTCAGCTACCCGGATAATGGCTTCACTGTTGGAGTTATAGTTGAACTCCTCCCGATTCACAGGAGTGAAGACCGTGGACAATGAGGCATCAGGATAAAGCCTTTCATACGCTGTCTGGGTGTATTCGGTCAGCACTGTAATCCAGTTGGCATCTGATTTGTTGGGCCGTTTAGCCGAAGCATCGGTGAACACGCTGTTGTAAGGGTTGACTATCTCATCCCACACCACAATCTGCTTCTCGTTGTTTTTATCGGAATTATCCTCAAACTCTGTGCGGAGTTTATAAGCCCCGAACCCGGTATCCGCTTGCTCGGTGATCGCCATGTTGAAAGCGATATCACCATTCCCCTCTTTATAATCAGCGCGGTAAGCATCATTCAGGAGTTTGGCATCATCATCTGTCGTGGCCTTATCATCAGGCTTGAAATCCACACCGATATCATTTTCGAACACTTCACCCACATACCGGTTGCGATACTGGGAAATCATATCGAGTTCAGGCTTGGCGCGGTTGGTGAATTGGATTCCGAACTCACCCTCCCATTGACCACCGGGAACATTGATGAACCGGCTGTCCTCATTGGCCTGGTCGCGCTGTTCATTGATAACCTGGGCATCATTGGTCAAGTCCTTCTTGAACTTTTCCAGCTTGTTAACATCACCTAAACGGCGATCAGTTTCTTTGTTTTCTTCTGGCATAATTTACCAACCTGTAGAGGCCCGTTCAGGCACTCCGTAGTTAAAGTTATCTTCTTTCTTTTGGGTCAATGATGGGAATAACTCAGTAAACGCCCAGACCAGAGCATCACATCTATCCGGTGAGCCTTCCCCTTCATACCCTCCTGCTGTCATTTTGCACATCTGGTCCTCTAATTCGTTGAACGTGCCAACATGGGAAACACGCCCGGTCTTATACAATGCGCTGATTGGCTCGGCTCGGACATGCTTCCCTTTGGTTGCTCTAACCTCCCTGATTGGCAGACCAGGGCGAATAGAATCAAGCGTATGCCTTACCATATCCCCGCCTTGATTAATCTCGATTACGATACAATCAGCCTCATGCTCATCATAGGCAGCAATGGTGCGAGTGGCCCACTGTTCCGGTGAGCCCTTCAAAGACCAGTCAGCCAATACATAACCACGCTGATCAGATCCTATACCCGCGACAATAATCCCATGCTCATCACTGTGTTCTTCATTGGATATAGCAGGGTCAACAGCAACCACGACCCTACCCATTTCAGGGAGTTCATGCCTGCGGTGAGCGTGTAATGTCTGCCGATCCCAGATAGCACCGATAGCCGTTGGTTCATATTCACCCAACCAGATATGAGCGTAGCGGTCTGGGTTGTTCTTCAAATCATATTGTCTTTCTTCTTCCAGAACAGCAGGGAACCAGGGGTTATCTTGATACGTTGTCTTGATAACCAACGCACTCTTGGGGGGTTCCAATCCCCTGAATAAAGAATCAACAGGGTCACTTGCGTTTCGCGGATTCCAGGAACACCATATCTCTGAGTTATCCTTCCTGATTGTCGGCCTGAGATATTCCATTGAGCGTTTAGAGGATGTCTGAGCTTCTTCCACCCATGCCACATCGTAGCCTTCCAATGATTTAATCGATTCAGCAGTATGGTCCTGCAATCCCTGGAAAGAAATGATTCCCCTGCCAGGTGTTTCAATGCTGTCATTCATTACCCTGAATTCATCCCTCAACCTAAAGCGGTCTATCTTATCCTCAATCAACCGTTTAGCCGATTCTTTCAAGGACTTCTGCACTTCCCGAACACAGACCATCCTGAAGCCCGGTTGCATCAATGACCGTTCAATCCCCAACTCACTGAAGAAATGGGACTTCAACGCACCACGACCACCATAAATGGCCTTGTATCGGCTGGGTTCCAGCATGGGTCGGAGAACCTTAGCTGTCTGAATTTGTAGGGTTGCTGTCATATTCTTATTTAATTGTCCCCCATAATGTCCAGCTTATTTTCAGCTAAACTATTGTTTTTAAGTTGCTTTCTTATTTAAGCGTGTCTTTTTGTCCGTCATTTTGTCCCTCATTTCCAGAACTCCCACCACTTCTTAATGCTTGGTTGAATAATATACATTCTTGAAAGACTTGGATTGCCTAACATCCTGTTAACTCTACGAATACGAGCCCTCTTATTTCTTATTCTGTGCTTGGCAGTTCCCATTTTATTCGTCATTTCGGTTCAATAATAGTCCGTTCGATTCGTGTTACTGTCAATTCCCCATCCAGCTTGACCTCTTTAGGCATCGGGGATTCCGTCTGATCAAATATCAGCTTGATAGCATGGTGGTCACTCTTTAACGCCATGTTTTTCAATAAGGTGGCAATCAGTTCCGCGTGGTCGTTATCTTCCAGATGAACACCTTTAGCCGCCAACTCCTGTATTAAATTGGGTGATATCTTCTGGTCAAGGATACGCATTAATCGGGCTCTCAACCCTGTCTTGGCTCCCTTTGGCCTGCCATTAGGGTTGCCCGATTGTCCTGGCTTAAAATGCGTTAAATTCTGTTCGTTACTCACTGTTCCCTCACTGTTCTATTTAACATCCAATCCAAGGCGTTTGCGTTCCAGATCACGGTAAAAACTTTCGCTTTTAGCCTTTTCCTCGGCTTCTTTTTGTTCCAGGTAATTGCGCAGTTTCTTTGTTTCACGTTCCACACAGACCGCATAATCTGCTGAATCAGTGCCGAATCCATACGTTTCACATTGCTTCTGGAATTTTGTCTGACCAGCACAACCAACAACCACTAAAGAAATAACTATTAAAATCATTGTTTTCATTTAACCAATTCTCCTTGCTCAATCAATTCAGCCTTCTTGCCGGTGAACTCTTCCCACCGTGTCACAATAACGTCACAATATGCCGGGTCAATCTCCATCATGAAGCATTGGCGGTCCAGCTTTTCACAGGCTATGAGCGTGGAACCGGAACCGCCGAACAGGTCAGCAATGTTCTTACCCAAATATCCTAAAGCCCATTCGACAACGGCTATTGGTTTCTGGGTTGGGTGATATCTCTTTTCCTGTGACCAGGGCTGATGGTGGATAATCCTGCAATTTTTACCTAAATTTGTCCATGCCAGTTCAAATTCAGAGAAAGACCGTCCCTCGTTCTTCTTATCCCAACACAACCAATCGTTTGTAGGGGTTAACCGGTCAGTAAAATAATTCCCTCCCCAGATTATTTGCTTATCAAATAGATGGAGAACATGGAAAAATTCAGGTATTTCTTCATCCCAGTTCTTTTCCTTTGCCTTTCTTTCCGGTTGTCCCATTACCATTCCCGTTACATCAATTCCGTAAGGTGGGTCAGTGTGCAAATCAGCGTTTTGCCCATCCATCAGAATCCCCACAGTGATTTCATTGGTCGAATCCCCACACATCAGCCGATGTTCGCCTAACCGATACAAGTCCCCGGCCTTTGTTATCGGGTCAACGGGGGGCTCGGGTGCTTCGTCTTCCCCTTCTTTATATCCCATATCCGAAGGCAGGTCAATCAATTCATCCAGTTCCAGGGGCATGAATAGTCCTTCCAATAATTCAGGCATTTCTATCTGGATATCCTTCAGCACATCAGCATCCCATTCCGCCAGTTCAGCAGTGCGGTTATCCCCCACAGAAAGCTCAATCTTCTGTTCGGGTGTCAGCCCTTTGCGCTGGACCGCGACTATTTCATTTCCATCTGTTTCGACCACCCGCACCTTTTCAATCCCGCACTCGGCCAAGGCTTCCACGGTGCCGTTGCCGGCCAATATATTACCGTCCTCATCGATAACAATTGACCGGCCGACCCCTACCCTCCCAATGACCTTGGAAATCATGCCGATATTCCTGGGATTATGCTTCCTGGCGTTCTTCTGGTCAGGCTTTAAATCAGCTAATGTTTTGATTTCGTTCATTATCCTAAGTGTGAAAAAATTCCTGTTGTCTGACTTATTGTGAATGCCTCAACCGTTTCGAACCATTCATTGCCGCCCGGATCGGTGGCTGTTATCACCTGATCACCGTTATAAGGCGCGGCGCCGGCCGTAAATCCTGAAATCGTCACCGTCTGCCCAACACTTACAATGGTTCCCGCAAAGTTGAACCGGGCCACCGTGTTATCTGTGACCGAATCAATGGACGTGGAAATAGTGGTAAATATGGTCTGCGTAACCTCAAATCGGATTGAACCCCCTTTTACCTGTCGGGCTTCTCCTGTTGTCGCATTATTGAGATTGGCAAAAACATGCCAAAGTCCCACATCCAATTGCGCTGTGTCAGCTGAAGTCAATAACCCGGCCCACTGGAAAAGGTTGTCCGGATCCACAGCCAGTTGCCGAACAATGGTCGCATCGTCATTAATATGTTGTTTCACATAAATGGTGCATGTCCACCCATCAATGGATTTACCATCACGGTCAAAAGTGACCGGCAAACTACCGCCCTGCGCTATTTGAGTTGGTTTAGCCATTTTTCATTCTCTTCATTTTCCAGATATTTTCTTATAGATTCGCGACTTGTAACCCCAAACCGTTTGTCACAATCCACACATTGACCCCATACTTCTTTTTCATTGCTTGCAGGTGTACCGAGACACCATCCAAATAAACATTTAATTTTCTTAAATAAATTACCCACAAGAACCCCCACTTCCACCGCTTCGTTTAGTCCTGCCGGTTCCCCGAATATTCCCCACGCCACCGCCAGAAGAAATCCTGGAAACGGTGCCAATTCCCTGAGTCAAGGGCATCGATGCCTTTCCCTGGACCGGGGAAATCTCACCACTCGCCGGGTTGCTACCCTCCACCGTGATATTCAAATCCCCGAATCCCCAATGGATTACTTCTAATTGCAGGCCAATCATTTAAACTGCGACTCCATTTTCTTTTTCATGGAAAATCCCATCTGCAAATTCTAAATCCGCCTTTAGAAGTCCTATAAAATAGATGGCTTCATCAGGTGTTATTTTGGCCCAATTAGGACAGAAATTCACAGACTTGCATCTTTCATTTATCGGACCTTCATTATCAAAATTAATTTCTATTTTTAATTTCATAAAATCTCCTAAATATGCTCCGTAGTTCGTATTGTGTCATTCAAACTCAATCTGCTACCCGATACGTCTTTATCCCGTATGATGGTAGCCGTTCCTTTTTTCCGGGTGATGGACCGGGTTTTCGTCACCTCAAAATCACCGTCCAGAAGATCCAACACCGTTTGAGTGGTTCCCTCCTCAACATCGATAAAAACCATGATGTCACCCCATTGATCGCCGAGAACATCTTTACCGATGACCACTATCTTATCCCCTAACATTTCAATCGCACTTAAACTTACCTTCACCACATTTGACAAAGCAGGAGTCACAACAGGCAACGTGGTCAAATTGGCGAATGCTCCACCATCTATGCTCACCTTAAAATCCGTTGCCCCTATTGTCGGATTGTTGATAAAAAATACAGGGTCAAATATATCTGTCAGAGATATAAAAAACTCGTATGCCACTCCTTTTTGTGGTTGAGGCATTGGCTATACATCTTCTCTGTTAAATTTTATTAACTTACTCGTTGAATGTGAAGATTTGTCTGATATACCTTGACCACATCAGACGGTGTATCCGAAACAATATGTATATCTAAATAGTCGTTGGGGGATAAAATTATAAAACCAGCAATCACAAGCGGTCGCAGTTCTGAGCTATCACCGGCTCCCGAATCCTTCAAGCGCGGATTCAAAATCTCATTTTTCCGAATCGTCATCGTGGTATCGTTGCCACCAGCGTTTGTGAAGTTTGTATTACAGTGAACTAAATAATGACCCCCCGCTTCTGCACCAGCTACAAGTCGATCACCATTAGCATGATTTAGGAATGTAATAATGTTATGGACATCCATAAACCCTTCGTTTGCTGTAATCCAAGACTTATTGGTTGTGTCCATTGCATCACCTGAATTGTTATCCTGCCACATCTCACCAAAGGCAACCTTAGTTATGACCCCAGGCCCCCCTACACTCAACCAGTCAATGCCGGACCAATACTCAGCTCTATGCGAATTGATATTTAATATGGGTGTTCCCTGAGTAATTCCAGTGAGCGCGTTCCTTTGGATAGTTGTCAATCGCGGAAAAGGTCTTTCATCCCCCGCCAATAATTTTTGCCTGAGATCCAGGTAGGCATCCCATTTTGACATTCTCCAGGCACTGACCGTTGTGACCGTTCCAATAACTGCCGTTGCCACATACCCATCTCCTACCGCTAGATCGGTTAATGAAGCAGGAGAAAATCTATTGGTGATATCATCCTTCCAAAGATCATGATTGCTCATCTTTTTTCTTTTCCTCTTCCTTTGGTATTATTTCCTTCAAAGTCTTTCTTGCATCCAAAACCTTTTGCTGGGCTTCTTCCCCTAAATTAATCATGGTACTCATGCAAACATCACTCATAAATTTTAACGCTTCTACTGGTTTCATGTTGGCCTCTAGTTAAAAGTTAAAATACTCCGAATATTGTATCGGTCACTGTTAAATCATTGGTCGTCGATTCTCCTGCCACCATTAACTGAATGGTATCTCCTGGGCTTAACTGTGCTGAAAATAAAAGCGGGACAACAATCTTCGTGGTCTTTACTTCCATCGGAATATAATTGGCTTCAGCCGATGTTAAAAAACCTGTTCCAGTGGCAATAAAATCTATACCTTTAATCTCAAAGGATGTAGCATCCGAAAAAGTAACCAGCCCAGTTTTGTTATAACTCCGATTGCCAGCCGTAAATCCGGTTATGGTGGTAAAAGAACCCACTGGAGGTTCTGGCCCTCCATGATCAAATCTTGCCGTCCCATTAGGACCGGATACGCTGTTAATGGCTATCGCACCAATAGCGTTAAAAAGAGGAATGCCCCCGTTAAAAGACATTGCAATTCTATAGTTTTCTGTGCTTCCACTTTTCATTGCAGCAAACGAACCTGTCAAAAATCCTGCAAACGGTGTTACTCCGGTGTATGTAAAAATTCCAAAGGTAGGCACTGTTAAGGAGAACCTTTCAGTTACAACGCTTTGAGATAATCCATTAAAATCCACCGAAACATAAGCATTTGCAAGCGTGATAGTTGTTGGCGTTGAATTATTATTTACCGCACCCAGAGCAATCTTTTTGCTGCTTTTTGCTGCACCGTTTTGTTGGACACTCAGAAATTTATCTCTTTCATTAAGCCCACCAGTGACGAAGTTACCGAAATCAAAATTAACGAATGTAGAATTAATGTTAAAACTAACATTCGGGTCGATCGCTGTGATTGCCTTGGCCGTATCGTGAAATGAAGTGTTTATGATTCCCACTACCTCACCCACAGTAAGCCCTGATGTGTCTCCTGTATTGCAAGTGAGAGAAGTTGTGGTGCCGGTGCCAACGCTCTCATCGATAACAAATGCAACGAAATTAAAAGTGTTGATTGGTGTTATTCGATAAAGTGTGGGACTGACAACAGTAATAATGAACGTGCCATTATATGTAGCGGTAACAAATAGGGTATGGACAATTTCTTGACCGGTATCGTAGTTATGGTTCCCAAGAACCTCAAATTCTGCCACACCCCCGCTATCACCTACGCTATCTACTGCTTCAGTGATCGCATTATCGAAAAATCCAGTAATGACACCCGTAAAACTGACATCATCAAAAAATTGTTCTGGTGTGCCTTCGTATGTGTTGTCGGCGATGGAACCTGGTATAGACAAATCCCGCCTTATGTCAAACACCTTGCCAGCAGGGTCTGGTGTGAGCAAAGATGTAGTGACGTTGATTAACGTATTTGGAAAATCATTTTTAAAAATAGCTCCGGTTGCAGCAGCCTTTTGTGTAAGTGTGGAACCAGATATACTCACTTCATTGGTTCGTGTAGTCACACCGTTTTCAAAATCAAGAATCACAGTGCCGCCCAACATATTAAAAGACGTGAATCCTTGAGCAATACCAATAGTCGTAAATCCAAGCGCAAAACAATCCTGGATGGAAACTGGGCCAGTGAAGCCGCCAGTAAGATCAAATAGTAGTGCTGATCCAAAAAATTTTAAGAACGCCATGTTAGTCAGAACCAACCCATCTATTGCAGTGGTTGATGAACCACCTGTAAATAACGTGCCAAATCCATTGTAAATAATACTATTTGAGAAAGGATGCACCGCTTCCATAACTACTGCACCACCAGGAGGGATGAAAAAACGAAGGCTTGTGGAAAGCGGTGCTTTAATTTGGTACTGGGTGGCAGTGACCAATGTAATAACGTCACCAGATGGAGCCGGGAAGTCAGTCATGGCAAATATTTCCACGATATTGGTGGCCTGTCTGCTTGGAATGCGCGTGGATAAATTTGTATTGATATCACTCATTTTTCATCACCAGGAAAATAGATTTGCTCCATCACTGTAAAGACGGACAACTCCATAAGGCGTTGTTATTTGAACACTGGTTAATCCATCGATTGTTTCTGCGGCCTCGGTAGCGATTGTGATGGGATTGGGATTGCTGGCTGCTCCAGACTCATCTTTAATGATGAACAACTTACTAGAGCCTAAGATATTTTTTGTCTGAATAGTGATGGTGCGGCCAACAGATGTATCGGTGACACCGATAATTACCTCTTCCTCGGTGTTAGCACTGACAGCCGTGCCTGATCTATCAACGGCAAAACTACCTCTTACTTCAAGACCACCCTGCAATATGTTGTTCTGAGAAATCTCATTTATTTCGGTCTTTCCCGATGTCATCGCTCTCATTCCGGCAGTTCCACCATTAGCCAGCGAAACAAAAAGTCCGTTGCCATAAGTTACAGCAAACCAACTATTGTCATTTGCACTTACCCTAGAGATCCAAGTTATACCGTCAGTGGAGGTCATCACCCGATCCCCCGATCCGGTAAGAGATACCGCAACGAACAGACCATTCCCATAAGTGACACCTATCCAATTATTAGCGGCAGCAGGTGTTCTTGTGGTCCAATTTATGCCATCGAAGGAGGTCATAACCCTGTCACCCGCTCCTGAAAAAGCTACGGTGACAAATATTCCATTACCGTAGGCTATACCCAACCAACCATGATCAGCAGCACTTAGCCTTGTATTCCAGGTTATGCCATCGGTTGAAGTCATGACTCTGTCATCACTTCCAGTTTCACTTACGGCAACGAACAAACCGTTTCCAAATACTACACCTGTCCAATTATTGTTGGTTGGGCTGATTCTTGTAGTCCAATTCACACCGTCAGGTGACGTCATTACCCTATCGGTACCTCCTGTATTGGCTACAGCTACAAATAAATTATTGCCATAGGTTACAGACCGCCAACCATTATCAATGGAATTTTTTCTTGTGGTCCAATTTATGCCATCGGGCGAGGTCATAACTCTGTTTTCAAAACCAGAGTTAGCC
>Ga0114923_10000770_pt1 | contig 23455 bp, 23 predicted proteins | sample SumtaG_FD_89578 | JGI IMG/M metagenome (GOLD analysis project Ga0114923, IMG submission 89578) | Deep subsurface microbial communities from Indian Ocean to uncover new lineages of life (NeLLi) - Sumatra_00157 metaG | ecosystem: Environmental > Aquatic > Marine > Oceanic > Sediment | place: near...
ATTAGACGTAGGCAAAGAATTCAACATAGAAAACATTGGGGAATCCAAATCTATAAAAAACAATGCCCTTGCCGTACCCCTTTATCTATTCAAACCAAAAGATGGCTATAAAATGGGAAAAAAATGGGGAGTTCTTTATATAAAAGATCCTAAAATTTGCGCATTTGACTGCAGCACACCAAGTAGCGAATAGCCTTATTTTGTCCTGCCATTCTCAAAAATCTCACTCACAATATCCTCCAGTTTTGGCTCATTCACGTCCAGATCATCCACGTCAAATTTTTCAAGAATCGCTGCTGCGATTTTTGATGTCTCGGGCCTTTTTACATTAAGAGTAAAGCCATGATCATTAAATTCGACAATCTCTCCTAGCCCTTCCAGATCAGATCGATCAACCGTCTCATTCACAACCACATTCAAAATTTTGTAATCAGCATGCTTTTTCACAAGCGAATCCAATTCACCATCAAAAATTAGTTTCCCCTCATTGATGATCATCACTCTATCGCAAATTTCCTTCACGTCATCCATATAATGTGAAGTAAGGATCACAGTGGCTTCATACTTCTTGTTGTACTCCTTAATGAATTGACGAACTCTTTTTTGCATGACTATGTCCAGCCCAATTGTCGGCTCATCAAGAAAAAGCACTTTTGGTGTATGAATCAGAGAGGCAACCAACTCGCATTTCATTCTCTGCCCTAGACTCAATTTTCGAACCTGCTGGTGAATCACTTCTTTCAAATCAAGCATCTCAATCAGATCAGCAAGCACTTTTTCATAGCGTTCCTTTGGGATCTCATAAATCTCCTTGTTCAGGTTGAAACTCTCAATCGCAGGCAGATCCCACCAGAGTTGGTTCTTTTGTCCCATGACCAAACTGATTTGTTTGAGATAGTCAGCCTTGCGCTCAAATGGCGTATAGCCAAGGACTTCAACCTCGCCAGCAGTCGGATAAAGAAGCCCGCTAAGCATCTTCAAAGTCGTAGTTTTCCCTGCCCCATTTGGCCCAATAAATCCAACCATCTCCCCTTGTCCAATCTCAAAATTCACCTTATCAACAGCGCGGATCTCTTTGTGTTCGCGCTTGAATAACCCCTTCAAACTCCCCATCAGCCCAGGCTGCTTTTTGTAGACCTTGAAGGTTTTGGTAAGATCTTTCACTTGTATAACTGCACTCATTTTTAGATATTTAATAATTAATTTATAAATTAGTTGGCACTGGTGTATGCTTTTAAACCTCTTCTCCATGTGATTTCCGAGAGCACAACAAATATTGCTAAAACAACAAAACTAGAGACAAATAAATATGCGTCATAATCTCCATAGAGCCTCAACAGCAGGACCTGCAAATAAAAGTGCTGGGACAAAAAATGTAAAGAGTATCTTCAAAACAGGCGGAAAAAACACGGCCGGTACCTGCACTATCTCAGCAAGCTCGCCAATTAACAAAGTAAAAAAATCATTGCGACCTATCCAAAATGTCATATTTACTATAACACTCACAAAGAAATACGTGATCGCAACTCCTACCCCTAAGAAAAATACAGAAAGAAGCATATCTGCATAATCAAACTGCGAGAAATCCACTAGCAAAACCATCGCACAAAGATCAAAAATAATTATGATAATATCCACAAATCTAACGGAAATTACAGGCAAGCTCTTTCGAAGGCTTACAGGTTTTAGAAGATAGAAATCCAATTGTCCTTTGTTGATAGCTTTTGCCAAGAACTGCATATTTTTCCTCACAAGAACAGTATGGATCGACCACCACAGCTGCATCATAATCATATAGGCGATAAAAATCTCCGCAGTATACCCCCCTACCTCTCCAAGCTCATCAAAAACAAATTTTACGCCAAGAACAAAAGTTATCGTATACGTAACATTAGCAAGGAAAGCCATCATCACCTTATTCCTATAGATCAAAAATCTATACAGGTTCATTTTCAGATATATTTTGTAAATTCGTGCATATTTGCTCATATTCCAACAGCCTCGTTTGCTTTGTATGAGAACTTAAAAAATAAATGGGTCGCTATCTCTAGAGTAATTATCCAGACGACTAGAATGATCAATGCCACACCTATTTCGCCTCCCTTAATTCTTCCTGATAATACATCAATAGGCGTGTTTATGAGGTATTTAAAAGGCAAGTATTTCAGGATTTCCTGGGAAAATTCAGGAAAGAAAACTATTGGAACTACTCCGCCTGCCAAAAAATGGAAAATTCTTCTTAGAGCGAAGTGCATTGATGCAATAGACGATGGATCCAGCCAAAAAGAAAAACACGCCATAATAAATGAAATATTGAAGCTGAGTAAGTACGATAGAACTACAAATACAATAAAAAGTGCCACGCCAGAAAGTTCAAAACTGATTTCACCAAACAAGAAAAATAATATACCCAAAAATATAATAATCCTAATCATTCCGTCAAAAATTACCCTGCCAAGATCTTCAGTCAAAAGCCATGCCTTGATTTTCAGGGGCTTTATCAAAAGATTGGAGAGCATGCCTTCATGGATATGATCACTCATCTTAAATGCCGCCATTGAATTTCCCACTCCCTCAAGAATTTTCACAAAAACGAAATAAGTTATCATGTGCTCATATGTGTATCCTTTGACTTCATCCCGGTACTGAAAAATGAAACCCCAGAAGACAGCATATGCAATAAATATAGCAAGCGAACCCAGCAAAGGCATAATGGCCTCCTGCCTGTAATCAAGCCTATTAATGAACGTATTTTTCAGTAAGTACAGATATTTTCGCATTCCATTTATAAGCTAAATTACTAGTCACTCACCCCCCAGCAGACGTATACTCCTTAATCATAAAATTCCAGACCTTTATTGTCAAAAACAAAAAGATCGCTGCCAGGGCCAAACTTAGCAAGACATACCAGACATTCACACCCTGCATAATCGCCTCAGCTGGCACACTTGACATAAAAATAACCGGAAAGATAAACATGAATAGAATCCTGAGGCCGCCTGTAAAAATCTGATGCGGCTTCATCTTAAATTCCAATATAATTCTCTGCCCCAGACGAGCAAGTGTTGTTGCATTGATAAATCTAAAGCTCATTGACGCAAACATCACCAAAATCGAATATGCAATAATATACCCACTGCAAAAAATTACAATCCCGGAGAGAAGATTCAGCAGGCTTAAAGTGTATCCAAGATTAGAAAACCCATAATACATCAGATAAAACCCTGGTAACATGCTAATATAACCAACAATATAATTACGCTGAAGCGTGATGTAAAAAAGCGAATTCAAGGGCTTTGTCAGAGTGAGATCAATCTTCCCGTCTTTAATTTGCTCAGGCAACATATTCAAATTCAAAATCACAACGCTCGATAAAACAACGAACGACGAAAGCATATTCAACCCAATCAAAAAAATCATCTCGTGATAATTCCACCCGGCCACCTCTTGGATATTTGAATAAAGCACCTGATAAAACACAATCACAACAAGCGAGTGCCCAAAATCCACAACAAGTCCCATATAAAGCCCAGCCCTATATGTGAAATAATGCATGGCCTGATACTTATTCAAAAGCAAATAAATCTTTGCATACCTTTTTATTGTTTTAATTGCCAAAAGCACCATATTTTTTAATTCCCTTCTTCCATAAAAAAGCTGCAAGAATCGCAGCAAAAATCATCCAGAAAACAAATCCGAGAAGGTCACTCAGGGCTGATTCCGCAGTCCTATTCCCAAGCAAGTAACTCAAAGGCAGATAATACATGTATTTGAAAGGAAGCAGATTAAAGACAGTTTGCATATTTTCAGGCAAAAATTCAAAAGGAAAACTCAAACCGCCAAGCAAAGAATAGGCTAAATATTTCAAATGCTTAAAACCCCAAATATCATCGATCCAAAATGCCGTAAATCCAAGACTCAGGTCCAGAGCATATCCTAAAAATAACCCACAGACAACGAACAGAAAAGCGAAAATTATGCCTTGAAAGTTCAGATCAAACTCAATGTCGGTTAGAAAATAAAGGCCAATCCCTGCCAATGCATAAAAAAATATCGTCACAAGCGCAGGATAAAATTTTCTGCCTAGATCGTTTACGATGAAAAGAAGCCAGATTTTGATAGGCATTATCAATAAACTAGAAAGAAAGCCATCTTTAATGCGAACCCCAAGGCTATTGGATAGCTCGACTGTGACTAACGCTCCTATTAAAGGCGCTAAAAAATAGTAGGCCATGATTGCTCCAAGATCAAATCCTGCCACACTGTCCTGATCTTTATAAACCGCGATCCAAAGAACAAAAAAACTCGCAACAGTAATAAGTTCAAGAAAAAAATATCCAGCAAGATCAAACCTGTACTCAAGATTCACCTGCATGCGATTTTTGAAAAGATGAAAATACTTTTTCACTATGAAACAATAAGACTCACCAATATTACCCGAAGATGTAACGAAAATCAATCAAGCACTATTTCCACCCTGCCGTCTCTATCGGTCCTAAAAATCCGAACTCCACTATCTTGCAAGTTCTGCAAAACCTCGCCTGTTGGATGATTGAACTTATTATCCTTCCCCACTGGTATGACAGCATATTCTGGATTAGTTAATTCTAAAACCCTTGGAGACGTACTTGAAGTGCTGCCATGATGCCCAACTTTTAGCACATTCAGATCATATTTATTTTCAGCAAAAAGCAGCTCTTCATACTTCGCTCCAAGATCCCCGCCAAAAAACATGCTGAATTCGCCGACCATCAAAACAAATGCAAAAGAAGTATCATTGACATCTTTTTGAAATTTCTCAAGCTCAGTTTCCTGCTGCGGCCAAAGCACATCAAAATATGTACAGCATCCGATTTGGAAATCAGCTTGATCTCTCAATTTGTGATGTGGAATCTGCCTGCCCTGAACAATATCTTGAAGCTGATAGTATGCTCCGTTTTCATGCTCAACCGGGGTATAAATCACATTCTTGACCTCATAATAATCAAGTACTAAAGGCAACCCCCCGACATGATCCTGATCCGGATGAGTCAAAATAACAAGATCCAGATCCCGCTGCCAGAACGGAATAACTTGCTGAAGTTGGGCCAGGGCTTTTTCATCAAACCCGCCATCAACTAGGATATATTTATTATCTTGAGTTTTGATAAGGAGCGAATCGCCCTGACCAATATCAAACGTGTAGATTGCCAGCGCACTTTCTGGCGCCAGCCACAGCAAATACTGCAAAAACAGACATATCACTCCAACTAGAACTAAGACTTTTTTAGCACTCACTTTTATTTTTAGCATATTTTCTATAGGAAACTTCTATCATGAAAATAAAAAGAATCAAAAAAAAGACATAAAAAATTTCACTGTGTACTTTACCAGTATTTAGACTTGCAAAAGACAACTTTCCAAAAAAATTTATCACATGGATCATATAGTCCATTAAGGGAATTAAGAAATAAGAAAAAATCCTGCCAGCATGGATCGAAATCAGGCCAAAACACAAATTTATTATTCCCAGAATGGTCAATATCGAAGTCAAGGGAAGTACAAGCATGTTGGTTACAAGAGCCACAAAAGAAAAAGTCCCAAAGTTCGAGATCGTGACTGGAGAAGTTGCGATAATGGCAGATAGAGTTGCTGCAAATTCTTCTCTGAATTTTTCTGGGATCATATCGAGTTTGGTCTTGAGAGGTCCAGCTAGGCCAACAAGTCCGAACATTGCAGTAAAAGAAAGCTGGAAACTCACCGTAAAAAGTGCCAAAGGATTGAATATGAGCATGATGATCACTGGCACAGAAATCAGAGAGAGAAAAGAAGTCCGACGACCAATCGATTTGGAAAAAAGCACTACATATCCCATGATCCCAGCTCTCAAGGCTGGCAGATTGTCCAGCCCTACAAGTAATAGAAACAGCGCCAAAACAACGGCTGTTATCAAGACCACCAGCTTTCTTGGCAAAACTCCTGCCAGTCGCAGCACAAAAAGCACGACCATGGACACATTGAAGCCTGAGACTGCAATTATGTGGGTCGTTCCAGTCCTAGACAAATTTTCTTCGAAATCATCTGGCATGCTCGCGCTTTCTCCCCAAATAAGTCCTGCAACAAGAGATGCATGTGGCTCAGGCAAAATTCGACGAACCCGTTTGCCCAGATAAACTCTAGTTGCAGCAATTCTAGCTTGGAAACTATCCTCATGGCCGACGATCTCATAGTCAAAAACACTGGAGGTATAATGCACGCCTTGGCTGTACAAATAGAATTCATAGTCAAAATCCTCTATTTCAGGCGGCCTCTCAAGGAAAAAATCCCCACGCAGGACATCCCCATATCTGACTCCTGAGCCCCGAGATAGTTTGAGCAAAATTTTCCCTTCAAAATCCGGACTTTCAGCTTTGAAAGAAGCATTAAAATCCGACTTTTTGCCGTTACTGACTATCCTGAGCTCCTCCACTTTTTTGCCAAAATTTTGCTCCACCTCATTTTGCACACCCTTTCCATAAACAGATTCATACCTATGCATGCCCAAAAATATCCCAGCAAACAAAACTATTACTGCAAAAAGCATCCGAATTCTACCCGCAAAAAAAATCAGCACAAAAACCGGCATCAATGCCACAGCAATTGCCACACTTTCCTTCGCAAACAAAACTCCCAAAACTAACCCAATCCCAAGTTGGAGCAGCGGCAAAAACACAAAATATTTGGATACATATTGAAACCTCTTTATCATAATCTAGATCGTGATCTGGTCTTTCAATTTTTCAAATGTAGCCTCCCCAATTCCACCCACGTCCATAATTCCCTCAATCGAATCATACGGCCGCCCCTCAACAATCTTCTGGGCAGTTGAAGGTCCAATCCCAGCAATAGCCTCCAGTTCCGATGCACTGGCTGTATTGATATTTATCTTGCCGACAATACCACCAGCCGATCCATCGGCCAGCGCACACGAAGCCACTACCCTTTCCTCCACTGAAGGCACATAGATCTTCTGCCTGTCTTCAACTATTTGAGACAAATTCATGTCCTTATGCACATGAATCATATCAACGCTTTCGCTAAATCCCCCAGCCAATTCAACAACTTCGAGCAAACTACTGCCCTGTTCCACCTCAATCACACCAGGACTATTCACCTGACCTGCAATATCGACCAGAACTTTCCCAGCCTCCAAATTAACCTGATTCAGCCCTTTAACTTCCTCCAATTCTTCCTGAGTCAAAAACCTCATCTCCTCTTCACCGGTCTCGCTTCTTTGAAAAAACAAAACTCCAGAAATTACCGCGCAAATGCTCAAAACTATGCCCAGAGGAATTCTAAATTTTTCCAATAATTTCGCAAAATCAATTTCCATTTAAAGAATGTAAAAGCTAATACACTAGCGATACTAGCAAAAACTTCTTAACAGATTCTGAAATGGGGATGAAAAATTTGTGAATTCATGAGGAATTACAACTTATCGCCTTTTACTGTCACTAAAATTGTGGCAAGAATAATCATTAATCCGCCAAATACGACCGCCAAACTAGGAATTTCAGAGAAGACTACTAACCCCCACAAGACTGCCAAAACATTTTCACTCAGAAGAAAAATACTACCTGTCTTTGCCTTAACGTGTTCAAATCCCTTGCTCATCAATAACCAGCCAAGAAAATTCAAAATCCCAAATATTATTATTGTTATCCAAGTCTCGCTGGTAAGTAGCCCGATACCATCATCTTCAAAATAAAAGTCACTATGAAGAAGAAACGAAATAACTCCTATACTCACAACTCCCAAAAAAGTACTAGAGAGCATCATCAATTCAGAACTATATTCTTTGAACTTTCTTCTGCCAATTATATATATTGATTGCCCCAAGGCAGCTAGCAATGCAAAAACTCCACCCAATTTCCAAGTATCAAAGGAATTTGGCCGAAAAAGCAGCGCTATTGCAATGAAAGTAATGATCAAGCCTATCCAATTGAATCGATTTAATTTCTCTTTCAAAACAAAAAAAGCCAATATAGGCGTCATTATGCCGAATGAATAAAATAAAAATAAAGCATTTCCTATCTCGGTATAAATAAAACTATAAGTAAAGAATAAATTAGTTAAACCATAACCGCATACCCCCAGCAAGACCAGAAAAAATATATTTCCTTTTTTGAAATTAAACCTGGAACCCTTTAATACAAAATAGGACAAAGCGAGACTAAATGAAACCACATAACGCAAAAATACTTGAGCAGCTGGGGGGACGGCACCCTCATCAAGAGTACGTATGAGAACAGGCATCGAACTATATGCCAAAACTGCACCGAGCAAATAAATATACCCTTTGTAATTGAAAAACAGTTTCATAAATCGTTTTATAAAATCACAATCTCCACACTAATAACCTTGTACGTCCCCACAGGCCTTGAAACCGAATCATCGCTCTCATCCTCGATTGCAGCTTTATTGATAGTATCGAGTACTTCGAATCCGCCTATCACAGTGCCAAACACAGTATGCCGGCCCTGCAAAGGATCCAGCCTAGAATCAGCCGTACCTGCAGTCACAAGAAAAAACTGACTACCATTCGTGTCAGGCCCGGCATTTGCCATGGCCACAGAATATTTTTCCAAACGCCTGGACATCACATGAGTGTCATTTGAGTAGCCCGCTGCTTCAAGTTCTTTTCTTTGAGATTGTGTTAGACCAAGAGAATTCCAATTGATCTCATCTTCAAAATAATATCCAGGATCGCCAAGCGCGTCATTATCCTTGTCATCATCCAAAGTAGTTCTACTTCCGGTTTGAATCAAAAAATCTCTGATCACTCTGTGAATCCCTACCCCTTTGTAATAGCCTTGATTACTCAGAAATACAAAATTATTCACAGCAATAGGCGCATTTTCCTCAAAAAGATCAATTTCAATCACGCCTTTATTTGTGTTAATTTTCGCACGATAATCCTTGCCAGATTGCAAAGACATAGTTGGCGCACTATCCCACTCAATTTCTTTCTCCTCTTGCTCACCTGATAAAAATCCAACAAATGGAAACTGATAGCTCACAACCACAAAATACAGAAGAATCATCAAGACAATCGTCCCTAGAATGTATAGCCAGAATTCTTTGTTTTCCTTGAACATATATATTTGAGTAATAATAAACAAATTTAGTATAATTACGACATTATACAACACTCTAGTTATTAGGTTAATCAAAGAACATGTCTGTAATTTCAATGCGTAAAGTAGCAGCAGAAGCACATTCAGTCCAGATCGAATCAGAAACCACACTAAACCTGGCGCCCTTTCTGGATACAGAATCGATTTTGACCCTACAACATTGCTTTATCTTGATACTACAAAGCAACCTGATACTGATATCAAATTAACTGCTCAATATCATTTCAGACCTAGTGATTTATATTCAAAAGCACAGATCTATAATTCTCCAGACAATATACCCGGGAATCAGCCCGGTCATCTGCATGCACATATCACCATCGCAACACCCCAATCCAAAAAAGAAGGTTGGAGAGCTTCCCTGACAACAGACGCATCATGGGAAATTTCAGATCAAGACGTATACACTCACCAAGGGACCTCTTTTCTATATGAATGTTACGAATTTGCTTCAAGTCCTATTCTCCCTCTCTTTCGAACTCAACTTAATATTAATCCAGAAGGAAAAATTGTTTTTCTAGACTATAGAACTAGAGAGTATGAGAACACCGATTTACCTGCTGGAGGATTTATGCAACATCTTTATTCACTCGATAACAATACTAAATACTCCGAAACCTTTGAAGGGCATCCTATATATATTGGCTTTTGGCCACCAGACCAAAGTCATTTGATGCTAGAACTAGACATCAATCCAATAGAGTTATCCAGGCCCATAGTCATCTATTCTGAAGAAAGCATCCAGCATGCACAAGATCTTGAACAAAAGACCCTCCCGGTATTCGACGATCTTCTTTCTCAAGTAATTTCTAGTGAGCAAGTATAGCCTACCTCTCTACCTACTTTATTACAAAATTCACCAATTTATTTTCAACAAACACTACATTCGCGATTTCCTTCCCATCTATAAATTTCTTGACGTTTTCGCGTTTCTTAGCAAGTGATTCCACTTCTTTCTTTGACGAATCCACTGACGCCTCAATCGTATCTCTCAACTTTCCATTCACCTGAATAATTATTGTTGCGTTCTTGCTAGCTAGTTGAGTCTCATCATATTCAGGCCATGTCTGTTCGTGAATGCTCTCTTTATTCCCTAATAGTTGCCATAACTCTTCTGTGATAAATGGCGCAAATGGAGCTAAAACCCGCAAAAATTTCTCCCAAACTGACTGACTGACTGCTTCATCCTTTTGCACAAAATTCACAAACTCCATCATTTTGGCGATTGCAGTGTTGAAACTTAATTCTTCAACATCAGTCTCGATCTTTTTGATTAATTTATTGATTTCGACCTCTTGTTGCTTAGCAGAATTTCCTTCGATTTTTTCTCTCAAGCGCCACACTTTTTCCACAAACCTTTTCACTCCAACTACACCTTGAGTATTCCACGGTTTATCATCAGTAAGAGGCCCCATAAACATCTCATACATTCTCAAAGTATCAGCGCCATGCTCTTCGGCCACGTCCGAAGGATTGATGACATTTCCCCAGCGTTTGCTCATTTTTTTATTATCCTCCCCAAGAATCAATCCCTGATGCCGATGCACCAAGAAAGGCTCATCAAAATCAATATATCCAGCGTCATACAAAACCTTTGTGAAAAATCTGGAATACAGCAAATGACCATTCACATGCTCAGGACCGCCAAGATAGAAATCAACCGGCATCCACTTTTTGAGTGCCTCAGATGAGGCAAATTCTTGATCATTTTTCGGGTCCAAATAGCGATAATAGTACCAACTCGAACACATAAACGTATCAAGGGTATCGGGCTCCCTCTTGAACCCTTGCCCATACTTTTCCTCCACTCCTTCATGAAATTTTTCAGAATAATTCAAAGGCGATTCGCCAGTTGGTTTGAAGTCGACATCGTCTGGAAGAAGGACTGGAAGGTCATCAAAATGCACAGGCTTCAAGTCCAGCCGAACTGGGGTTAAAATTTCTTCTAGAAGTGCAGGAAAACTATCGTAACCCACACTCTCATCAAAATGTCGACTTTCCCTAAATCTTCTAATACGAACAAAAGGAAAATGCTTCTTAAAATATGCTTCAGTTTCCTCAAGAGGAATATATGGATCATCAGTCGATAAAAACACCACTATCTCGCCCACATTATCACGAATCGCCTCCAGATCTGCGTTCCCATCAGCTCCACCAACAAATTCCTTTACAGACTTAATTGTACTCGCGTCGCTAAAATTCTCATCCCATGAGTCAAACATTTCTTTAATAGGAACAGTTGGTGCAACCAAAATTAATTTTCTAATTTTATGACTTTCAGCAAATTTCATTGCCGCCCAACCACCAAGAGAACGCCCACTTACAACAGTATTTTTCAAATCCTTATCTTTTACCACCTGTTCGAATGCTTCCACCCATTCTTCAATATTTGGAGTATTTGGCTGAGGCAAATCAGGATTTATCGATTCGACTTCAAATGCATCTAATTTCTCATCAATCCATGGATGATAGTGCTCCTTTGAATTACTCATCACAGCGTGTACGTTTACAAATCTATCTGGATTTTCCTGGTACTGCTCTGCCACGTCTTTCACCTCATTATCATCAACCTCTCGATGCAACATTGGAATCGGCGCTCCCCAAAACCTCTGCCTTGAAACAGACCAGTCACGCAATTTATATGTCACGACTCTCTTTCCCCAGCCCTTTTCTTCAAAATAATCCATAGTCTTTGACATCGCCTCCTTAAAATCCACCCCATCCAAAAATTCAGAATTAACCATTTTCCCAGGCATTCCCTTTTCAATAACCTTTTCTGGAGAATCAATTTCTGACATATCCCCTTCCGGGCCAACAACTACTCTTGGAATCGAGATATCATACTTTTGAGCAAATTCAAAATCCCTCATATCATGCCCAGGACAACCTTGAACAGCCCCAGTACCAACACTTGCCACTACAAAATCCGCTATCCATATCGGTATTTCTTCGCCAGTTACATGATTGATCGCATACGAACCTGTAAAAACTCCGGTTTTATTCTTCCCGTCTTGTACTCTTTCAAGATCAGTCTTGCTTGTAGCTTCTTTTATATACTTTTCCACTTCCTCTTTATATTCTTTTGTAATTAGTCCTTGCACATTTACGTAATCTGGCGCAACCACAATAAATGACGCCCCCCAATTCACAGGAGTTGTCGTAAAACAAATAATTTTCAAATCAGATCCCTTCACATCATATGCAATTTCTATCCCCTCACTTCTCCCAATCCAATCCCTCTGCCTTTTCACAGTTTCCTTAGGCCAATCCACCTTGTCCAAATCCGCAGCAAGCCGATCAGCATAATCAGTAATTTTCAAATACCATTGCTCCATCATTTTGTATTCGATTTCTGTGTCGCAACGCTCGCAAATATTTTTTCCGCCCTTCACTTCCACCTGCTCATTTGCAAGAACAGTCTTACAACTTGGACACCAATTCACCTTCTGATTCTTTCGATACGCCAGCCCTTGATTGTACATCAGCAAGAAAAACCACTGCGTCCATTTATAATAGTCTGAATTATGCGAACCAACCTCTCTATCCCAATCCACTGACACGCCCATTTGCTTAATCTGATCTCGGAAATTATCAACCGCCTTGTCAGTATTGATTTTCGGATGCACATTGGTTTTAATAGCAAAATTCTCAGCAGGAAGCCCAAAGGAGTCCCATCCCATCACTTGAAGCACTTTCTCCCCTTTCATGCGTTTAAACCGCGCCATAATGTCACAGGCCGAATAAACCTCAGCGTGCCCTACATGAAGCCCTGCACCAGAAGGATATGGCAGCTGCGGCAAGATATAATATTTGTCATCCTTGGTAGCATCCTCTGGAGTTTTGTACATTCCCTTATCTTCCCAGATCTTTCGCCACTTCTTCTCGTTTCTTTTATGGTCATATGAACTATTATTCGACATCGTTTATTTTTAATATGAAAAATTATTCTATACTCGCTTAAACCAACGAAATAAAAAAATCTCGCCGCCTAATCCAAGCATCAACTTAGATCAAGGGACGAGATTTCCCGCGGTACCACCCAATTTCTCAAAAATTGCTTTTTGAGCACTTAAATTCATAAGTTTTAACGGACTTCTCCGGACGGTTCTACGATAAAAATCTTGTTCCGCCAGCGCTCGCGAACATTTTGCGATCTCGGAGTGAGTCTAGGCTATTATTTCAAGCTGCCCCGATTCTTAGCGCCTTCCAAATATTTAATTGAGATAATTATATCAGAAAACACTAGATATGCTATAATACTCCCGCTCGTTTGTGTCCTGTTCGTAATTTAGTTATTTTGAGGAAAGGAGTAAATATTCATTTTTTCAGGCCAACGGTGCAAGTTTTAATTTTTTTAGTGTAAATTTAATGGATAATACTAACGGTAAATTATTTATTGGCGGAATCGCATGGGAGACCACCGAAGACGGCCTTAAAGAATACTTTTCTCAAATTGGTGAAGTAACAGAAGTTGTAATTATCAAAGACAGAGCTACTGGAAAATCAAAGGGCTTTGGATTTGTTACAATGGCAAGTGAAGAAGATGCTGACAAAGCAATTGCAGAACTTGATGGAAAAGAATTAGATGGACGAAGCTTGAAGGTTGCGAAAGCAAGACCACAAGAGGATCGAGACTAATTCACCAAATTCAATTTGTGAATAGAAGCCGGAACGAAAGTTCCGGTTTTTTTTATTTTGCCAATTGCCAATGTCTCCAAAAAATTTGCCTTTGCATCTGAGCGTACTCTTCATTGACGATTTCCACCCCAACCAACTCTTCACCCCACCAATTCATAATAGAGACAGTATTATTGTATATAACTACTTGATGCCTAATTTCCAAAATTTTCTTATCGATTTGACGGAATTCATAAACCTTCTCCCACAAAGGCTCATCATTATATTTTGAAAGATCCCTATAAGCTGGATCGTTCCCAATCTCCTTGTAATTAACCTTTCTTAAGAAAGCCTCTTTTCGATGTTTATTCCCAAAAGTCCTCCCTGCAAACATATTGATACTACCATGGCCAAACAGCAACACCTCCTTAGCCTTTAGTTCATTCCACAACATTTGTTTCAAGCCATCTTTGCCCTTATAATTGACAACTTCAAATCCAACTCCTACTAAATTGGGCAAATTCTGCAGTGATTTAACAAGCTCGGGCAGTCCCTGCTTTTTTGAACTAATCTCCTCCTCTTTTTCAATAATTAGCATTTCTAAATTAGCAGGGTCAGCTGCACTCAGCTTCTTCCCCCAACTAGTATTTGATTCTTCAACCAATTTCTTTTTCTTTAGGGATTCGATCAAGCGGTAAATTCTACTTCGATTAATATTCATCTCGCGAGATATTTCAAGAGGAGTCTTTGGTCCTTTTTCTAAAAAAAAGACGTACAATTTTGCCTCAATTTCAGCGAGACCTAGCTTTTGTAATTTTTGCAATAAGATTTGTTTGTTCATCTGGTCAAACAATTGTTAGAAAAATCTCTACTTCAATTATATACTCAACAACAAGGCTTTTCAAGAACTAATACCAATGCAGATAGCAATCCTAAATCAATATTTTCTAGAAAGAGAACATCTAGGCACAATAGAAAAAGAAGGAAAGATCATATTTCCAAGAAGAGGCGCCTCCATAAGGAACTGCATTCAAGACGCAGAAATTATTATTGTTGACCCATTTATCACATTATTAGACACGAAAGTGCTTGACTCGGCCAAAAAATTAAAATACATAGTCACTACTACTACGTCCACTGAGATGCTCCCAATGGACTACTTATTATCCAGAAAAATCCGGGTTTCAAATGTTCCAAGCTATGCCGCCAATGCGGTTGCCGAATCTAGTATTGGGATGATGCTAGCTTTAACTAGAAAAATTGTAGAAATAAATAGTTCTGTAAGAGAAAAACTTTTTGTAATAGATCCGGCTAAACCTAAACAACGAGAATTACTTACCTTTGAGCTAAAAAATAAAACACTAGGCATTATCGGGCTCGGGAAAATCGGAATGAAAGTTGCCAGGTATGCAAAATGCCTTGGGCTTAACGTGATTGCATACAATAGATCGAAAAAAAACGTTAGATCATTCAAGCAACTGCCGCTCGAAACTGTCTTGAAAAGAAGCGATATCATATCACTAAATCTTGCTGTAAATAGCGAAACAATTGGATTTCTATCTAAGAAGAGATTGGACCAAATTAAACCCGGCGCTTATTTAATTAATTTAGCCTCTGACAAGCTAGTAGATCAAAATGCACTATATAAAGCACTTAAATCTAGAAAAATTGCCGGTGCAGCTTTAGAAGTATTTCCTGAATGGAAGAACGATAACCCCTTATTGAAATTGGACAATGTGATCTTCACGGCCTTAACTGCTTGGTATACCAAGGAAGCCCTAGAGAATATGGCAGAAACGGTTGTATCCAATATTACAAACTACGCAAAGAGATAGACACCCTCCTGATTTTCTAGTAAGATCTCTTGATGAGTGATTCGCAATTACTGCAAAAACAAGACAAACTCCAAGCCCAAGCACATGAAGTTCTCCAAGACACCAAATTATTGGCCATTTTGAAAGAATTTGGCAAGCCCGTGATCGTTGGGAGTGTGGCTCTAGGATTGATGGTTTGGAGAGATATTGATCTTGACGTGGAAGTTGATAATAAATTTAGCGCAGATGATTTGCTCAAAATTGCTAAACGCGCATTCTCGCACGGAAAAATAAAAGACATCAGGATCATCGACAATACTACCCCTTTTGAGAAAAACAGGCCTAAAAGCTACTACCTTGGAATCTACTACCAAGAAAAGGGCCAAGAGAAATGGAAAGTCGACATAAGGTTTGTAAAGGCGGAAGATAGCTATGCAAAAGACTATCTCAAGGAAATTTCCTCAAAACTCACTCCAGAAAAAATCGAGGCCATCCTAGAGATTAAACAGGCGGTCTACCAGCATCCAGAATATGGGAAAAAGTTTTCAAGTGTAGACATTTATGAAGCGGTTTTGGAGAAAGGGATAAAGAGTCCAGACGAATTCAAATTTTGATATAATTCGACGCGGGCCTGTAGCTCAGCTGGCTGGAGCGTTTGTATGGCATACAAAAGGTCAGGGGTTCAAGTCCCCTCAGGTCCACCAAATATTAATAGATCAAATAATGGCTCAACCTAATAGCGAAGCCTTTATGACAATAACCCAAGATATGCCCGAACTAGTAGCACCTCTTGTGAGGATACGACTCGAAGCAGGACTCGAACTTTCCAAGGCAATGATAGATAGGGCTAGCACTTCCAACGAATTTACAGCCAGAGACTTATCTGGATGGAGACTTAACGATGGCTTGGATGCCGAAATCCAGTGGATAATAATAGTTAACGACCACGAAACAGAAGCTACCTACGATTACCGCTCCCTTGAAGAAAATGGAGTCTATCAACAAACAGAAGAACCTGAAGACATGGACCTATTCTTTAGTGAGTGGCTAAAAGCAGGGCGCCCTCTTGATGCGTCTCAGAGAAAGACGATTACATCTCAAGATAGATTCATTGCTCAGGATCTAGGCATGTACGCGGTTGAAGGCAAAGAAGAAGATATACAATGGATCTGGATAATCCACGACCACGAAGAAAACGAAGATGGCACAGACTATCATTACGGCTCTGTTGTACGCGGAGGAACATCTACTCCAATCGAAAACTCGGAAAACCTAGTAGGCGTAAACAGAACATATGGAGATGAGTTTACTGGCTATGTAATTACTTAACCTTCTGATCCGTAACTTCAATACCCCTCTGCCTCAACAACCAATTCAACATTCTCCATTCTACTCTGCCTTGAAATTTCCAAAAATCCCAAAAAAGTATTATACAAATCATCGCGCTTTGCTATCTTTGAATATTGTACATGAGCTTTTGCAGGACTTTTGTTTGGAGTTGATGCATAATAAATTCAATAAGAATTAGACGAATCTTAGCGTGTGAAGGCAAAAAAATCTAGTGAAAATGATTTGGGTAGGCTCACCACTTACGATATAATCCTGTTATGCAACCAAATCCGGAGACATTTAGAATTATTACAAAAGACGAAGATTTCTCCTCCGACGTGTTTCTAGTCCCGGACCACCTTCACATTGGGAGAACAACTTTAGTCAGACCTGAACCCACAGGGGAAATAACCACCAGTCCTTTCTCTTACTCTTATGACATATATCATGAAAATCCCCCTTTATTTTCCCCAGGGAAAGACAACGAAATAAAGGCATCTCGATCTTTGGCTTTGCTCATTCTTGATGACCTCCTGTTTATTTTGCAAAGAGAAGAACTTCCAGGCCAGACCGTAGTCCAATATCGTCTAGAACCAATCATGCATGAAGATAGCGCTCCGTACGTAGAGTTGAACTACGATGATCCAGTAAGGCTAGAACTAGGACTAATTCTCGGAATACAAGGACAAGAGGTTGTAGTTACCCACCCTTTGGATGGACTTATACCAATGGATATTCCTCTTGAATGCATACAGGAACTTCGACAGATAGTTCTACATGACTTCTATCACGGACCCCATATATATGACAAACAATTCCTAGACTCGCGAGCTAACATCCTTTAGTCTATAATCGATCCTATGAGAATTCTAGAAAATATAAAAAACAAAGAGATCGAAGCCGTCTATCCAATCATCAAGGCCCTAGAGAATGGAGCTATTGGATTCGTTGGTGCTATTTATGTGCTTTTTCTTCTTGATAATGGGCTGGATGTATTTCAAGTGACTCTTGTCAATACAAGCTTTATGATCGCAAACTTCGTGTTTGAGGTCCCAACAGGAGTTATAGCAGACATTTTTGGCAGAAAGAGATCAAGCATAATAGGCCTACTCTTCTTGGCTTTCGGTATGCTTGTGTATTTTTTTGGAACACACGTCCTTTTATTCATCTTGGCAGAAATCGTTTTTGCTCTTGGAGTTACACTTAGATCTGGCGCACTTGAAGCATGGGTTTATGACAATATGAACGACTCGAAAAATTTTCAAAAGCTCGAATCAAAGGCCCAAAGCTACTATTTTATTGCACCACTCATATCAGCTCCACTTGGAGGACTCATCGCTAGTTATTCAAATTTAAGAGCTCCACTATTAGTCTCTGCCTTGATTTTGCTTCTAACAACATCATTTTCTATGCTTTTCATGAAATCCGACAAATCTGCCTATTCAAGAAAGGGAGAAAAAATGGCAAAGAAAGGAGCACAGCTGTTTGCAAAAGTTACAAAGGAAGGCGCTAGAACTCTAATCAATTCCAGAAGCCTACTCCTGATCACAATCGCCTTTGCCATCACAAATTTCGCATTCCAACCCCTGAATATGTTCTGGACTGTTCTTCTTCAAAATGACTTCGAACTCGATACAGGCAAAATTGGAATAGTTTTCTCCCTTATGAGCGTATCGATGAGCATAGGAACTCTTTTGGCTGGAAGGAAAATACTCTCAAAAGTTCGTGTTAATTTGCAGTTTGTACTGACCTCAGTCGTCATCGCAGCTGGAATCATCTTGGCTCTCGCATTTCAAAATCTATACATATTTTTATTTGGATTCCTGCTTCATGAAGTCAGCAGAGGATACTTGATGCCTATCAAATCAACACAGATTAACAAAAACACACCTTCCAAGGTCAGAGCCACGGTCAATTCACTTCATTCTATGATTTATAGGCTGGGAGCCGCAATTGGGCTGCCAATCTTTGGATGGATCACTCTGAATTATTCCATACAAACCAGCTGGATGATAAGCGCTATAGTAATTCTACTCAGTGGAACAATCTATCTGTTTCTGAAAACTAAGCCCCTTCAGCAACCTCAGCAGGACAAATAGTAGCATTGAATTTTCCATCATACCTTTTGTTCTCCCAAATAAATTCAAATGCTGCTTCCAAAACCTCTTCATCGCTCTTGTCGAATTTTATCAAATTCTTCTTATCTGGCACACTACTGATCTCTAGATATGTGCCAGCAGGATCCCTCTTGAACAAACTTGTTGAAGTTATCTCCCCCTCGCTAGCTTCCATTGTCGCGCTTGGCACTGACACAACCAAATTCAAATCCGTGTAAATAGCCCGGAAGACATTTTCACTCTCACAACTCACTTCATTATCATAAAAGTACAAATTCGAAGCACCATCTTCTGCCACCTCAGCAAGTGCGTATTTCAAATCCTTATCAATTCCATATTCATTGTACTGCAGATGCACACTAGCCCCACCTCCATTACCCTCTGAGCCTGCCTCAACATTCTCTGCAATAATATCCTCAGCGTCAGAAGTCACGATTCTGTAGGTATCATAGATAAAATATCCGGCCACCGCAATCGAAATCGCGAGAAACAAGTAGGAAATTTTCTTCATGTCCATTCCAAACACATTAAAAAACATAACTTGATCATTTTGAAGGTTTTTACTGAATTTGGCAAGTAAGAAAGCCACCCTAATGATAATGGCTCTGAAAAGTATCTTTTCGAATTACCTTACCTTTAACGCTAACGTACCTATCAAAAGAACCCTTATATGCCCACTCTGAATACACATCCCAGATCTTCCAATTTGTGAGTTCCACAGTTCTAGTAGGGGCATGACTACTTGTATATACACTAATAGTGTGATACTGAAACCCGTCATTCTTTCTCTCGATTTTGCTACGAAGAATAATTGGATAGTTCATGTCGTTCTTAAAAACCAAATCAACCTCAGGCGAAGTATAATAAGCAGCGTCCACAAGATTAACTGGATAGCCCCATTTATATGATTCCACACTCCAGGTATGATTTTGCCTTTCAAGAATTGGAAGACCCGCTTCAATTGCTGCTCGAAATAGCGTAGTTGTAGCATTGCATATCCCCCAACCTATATAGCGGCCACTTTCCATTTGTCCATTTGGCTGAGGATTGATCGCTCCAATATATGAAAATTCTTCTCCAGGCAGAATTATTCTATTGTGCATGTCTTCAACCCCAGCTTGAGCAAAAAAAACGCCTTCATTGAGGCCTCCATTTCTGATGATATCTACACGGGTTTTTCCCGATCCGACTAGCTTTGTGAAATCAAGAATCTCGTAGCCAACTGGTTCTTGCCAAGTGGTCATTTTGTATTTGAGCGGGAAAAACCCTTCTGGATCTTCAAGCCACTCCAATATTGCATTATACGACCCTTCCACATTCAACTGCTTTCCAAGATTGAAATTCTTCAAAAGCAACAACTTCCCTTCAACAATCTCATACTCCCCTCCATAGGGTTCCGTTGCATTAGCTTCCCTATAGTCCTCAAACACAGCCTTCAATAGCCCCTCATTATTTACAACCCACTCAAATTCCTGGGATTCATTCAAACGCAACTCAAACAGCTCATCAACACTCGCATTTCTTCCAACTTCCAAATGTGCCACTGCTCTATTCAGATCGAAAATATCAGCCTCATAAATTACACACTTCTCAAAATCTTGTGCCATTTCATCACGCACAAATAAATCTTGACTCCTTATCTCAACAGTTAAATCATCTTCCAAAGCAGAGCCTATCAATTCATCGATTCGCTTGGTATCGATCTCAAGTATCATATTCTCATCCTGGCATTTCCTCACCAACGAAAGATTATTCTGCTCATTTACCCCAATATTAGATTCAGGCAAAATTTTTGAAATAACACTCTCAACATTGATTTCCTTAACTGGCAAGATATGCTCATTCCCCATGTACATAATTTTCAAATCCTGATTTTCTTGGAGCTTGAATCTTGCACTCATTCCTTCTCCTTTTACACTTGGAGAAACAAAATTCTTTAGGATAGTATTGACTGATATGAAATATGCTAAACTCGCGCAGAATATTACAAAAGAGATTATTGCCAAGCCATACAAGTAGTCCTTGAATATGGTTTTCATGGTTTTTACTGCCTAATTACTGAGTATGGTAGCATCTAGTGAGTAGAGGTTCAAGCCTTTTTACGCTTCTTTTCCTTGCCTTCCAAGATCCGTATCGGAGCATATGTAATCTGGAGATCGTCATCAAACTCGCCTTCACTCTCAAATGTCACACTCTCCTCATGTTTAAATGTCACAGAACTTTTTGGCTTATCATTCTTTGCCTTGCTTATCTGCACGCTTGGCACAAATTGACCATTTACTACATTTGCGAGAAAAAATCTGACAAGATCTTGAAGGGAATCGAATCCATTTTCCGAGCTATTTCCTCAGACTTGTTCTTGAGGTTTTTGTTTATGTAAACCTGAAAGTTTACACCGTTTTTATTTATCATGACATAAATATACATGAATTTTCATGCATTTACAATATTTCCTAATAAGGAATTACCCCTGCAGGATTGATCCTACCACGATAATTATTCAATACACTCACGCCCGGTGGAGCTAAACTCAAGTGTAAGTGAGAACCAAAACTATATCCAGAGCTCCCAAGAGTCATAATTGACTGCCCAGCACCCACCCTCTGCCCTGCACGTACTGCAAATTGACCTTGCCCATGCATGTATAAAGTACTATAACCATTATCATGTCTAATTGCTACACAAAATCCCATAGAACCACACCAACCAGCTTTCGTCACAGTTCCAGACCCAGCAGCCACAATCCAGCACCCGGCCGGATGCCCAAGATCCACACCCGTATGACTATATCTATACCCTCGCAAAAATCTGTACCCGCCACACTGCTGCATAGGATTCACAAAAGTACCAGGCGCAACATTCACGGCAGACCCGCCCATATTAACAAAACTACCTGAGGAATAGGTCTTTTTCGCCACAACCGGCGGTTTGAATGTAGCATCAGGAATAAACAATTTCTCACCAGCCCAAACAGTATAATCCGGTGGCTGCAAATTATTCAGCTCAATCAAATCAAATTTATTAGCGCCCTCCACTTTTGCAATAATTTTATCCAAATTATCACCAGCCACAACCTTGTAAAGAACTCCGTTCATTGGCGGAACATCCAGGACCTGTCCAACAGTCAGAGTATCTCTGCCAGCAGGAATATTATTTGCCCATCTGATAGTATCCGATTTCACTCCAAAATTTTCAGCAATACTCGAAAGCGTATCGCCGGATTTGACAGTATATTTAATAATCTGATAATCCACTTTCGAGACCTGAGCCTCAGTTATTGCGTCAGTTGTCCCAACTTGCAGAAAAATATCATTATTTCCAATAATTCCCGAAGAAGCAATAATTCCCTCCTCCTCTTCTGCGAAAATCGCAGTTCTGGAGCCAATACTAGCAACCAAAGCCCCTATTGTGATCACTGCCACAATCACTTGAAAAGCATTACGATAAAAGGAGGTTCTACCCCAATACATCCTTCGGACAACCACACTTTTGATATTTGCCACTATCGCTATCGCCAACCCCACAAAGACATAAGAAACGCGCAACATCTGCGTCAACCGCAACGCAATAAACCCAAAAAAATCTCGGAGAAATATAATTAGTAGCGGCCTTTCCTTGTTTGAGGCTCGTTCAAAAGTTCTTATATAATTACTGTCTTCGTCCACTTCAAAAATTATGAAAAATAATTTCCGAAATCATTTTCCAGTTGAACTATAGCAAAATTACATAGCTTCATGCAATGTTGCCAAGAACTCTTTATTATCTTTAGTCTTTTTCATTCGATTCATCAAAATCTCTGTAGCTTCTACCTCTTTGAAACTATCAAGCATTCTTCGAACTCTCCATGTCTGAGCTAAAATTTCAGGCTCCAACAATCTATCATCATTCCTAGTTCCAGATTGAAGAACATCAATAGCAGGAAACATCCTCTTTTGAGCTAGTTTTCGATTAAGCTTCAATTCCATATTTCCAGTTCCTTTAAATTCTTCAAAAATCACCTCATCCATTCTACTCCCGGTCTCAACCAGAGCAGTAGCGATGATCGTCAAACTCGCTGCATTTTCAAAATTTCTTGCAGCACCAAAGAATCTCTTTGGGGGATAAATTGCAACTGGATCAAAACCACCAGAAAGTGTACGACCAGATGGAGGAGCTACGATATTGTAAGCTCTTGCAAGCCTTGTAATCGAGTCCATCAAAATCACAACGTCCTTGCCTTGTTCAACAATTCTTTTTGCTCTATCAAGCGCAAGTTCTGCAACTTTAGTGTGGTCCTCAGGAGGTTCATCAAAATTTGAAGCTACTACCTCTCCTTTTACAGATCTCTCCATATCAGTTACTTCTTCTGGCCTTTCTCCAACTAAAACTACTATCATGTGAATATCAGGATGATTCACTGAAATCCCGTTTGCAATCTCTTTCA
>Ga0114923_10000773_pt1 | contig 23421 bp, 31 predicted proteins | sample SumtaG_FD_89578 | JGI IMG/M metagenome (GOLD analysis project Ga0114923, IMG submission 89578) | Deep subsurface microbial communities from Indian Ocean to uncover new lineages of life (NeLLi) - Sumatra_00157 metaG | ecosystem: Environmental > Aquatic > Marine > Oceanic > Sediment | place: near...
GGTACCGAGTTCCATACCATCTACATCGGTGCTGACGATCACGTTACCTTGACGAGGTATCGTACAAGGCCTTACGCGAGGGTCTACGTTCTGTCCGTTACGTGATGGATACAGGGTGCTCGCTCTGGAGCTTGTACGGCCTGTCAGTTGAAGCGGGAAGAACGATGGCCTAATAATGGTAGCAGGAGCAGTAACGTCATTCTCGTCCGTGTAGAACATCTTAGGGAGGTAGTCTGTGATGATCTTAGCCAAGGCTTTACGCTCTGCCCATATCATCAGGAGCGGATCGAAAGCAGTGAAGGATGTGTTCCATTCTTCAGCGGTGGTTAAGGTCACATCATCTGGTAACATATAAGTGTATCCAGCTTCGGCACACTTGCAGACAAAGGCCAATTGTTCGTTTAGATTTTTCTGTAGCTTTTTGTTTTCATAAGCAGCAGCTTCCGCTATACCTGCTATAAGATTCTCTGAGGCTTTAACTATGTCGGTGCTCTGTATCACATCCAACTTGAAGGATTTGTTAGCGATTATATTTTTGTATACGCCAGCCTTTTTCATAGCCGATATACATGCTGGTGCTGGCCATGCCTTGACGTTAGGATTAACACCGGCAAGATTCCATATGTATGCTGCCAGAGGTTTTTCTGGACTGTGTTCGGGCTCGGCAGCTTTCATCTTAACCGGACTACCACACTTTTTATTCCTACGAGCTTTCTTCCACTCGTCATAATCTTTGTTGGCGTTACATTGGTCTGTGTGATCCAACGTACCTTTTACATACGGTCTTGGAGGAAGAGCATCTACGAGGAGACCGGAAGCTATAAGAGGCATCTTAAGACGAGGCTGTTGATACTCTGTTCGGAACTTGTTTGTTACCTCGATGACCTTAGCAGGATCAAGTACTTCGCCTACACATTCCAGCAAGCGAAGGGCGAATGCTACTTTGACTTTGAATGTCTCCACAGCAAAAGGATCATGGCCGGTCATCTCTATGCACTTCTGTCTAGCCGCCTCTTGGTGCATGTAGACAAGACCGGTGTTGACAGAATCATCTATGGCGTAAGATACAAACTTCTCATTCCACTCTGCCAGTGGTACGCCTTTGTAGATGTGATAATTCAAACGAGGAGCATCGGGATCGCCTTTGAGATCGGAGCGGTCAATGTTTAGATATTTCTTTTCAAGATCGACAAGAGCATACCCAGGACGCATAACGGCACCGTTGATTTCTATCAGATCGAAATTACCATGTATGGTAAGGTTAAGAAGCCTCTCACGTAACAAGGTATCATGTATCAAACCGTTGTCAAGAGCGGAGAAGATATGCGGTATCAGGTCAGGGAAATTAAAAGCCAACATGCTTAGATCGAAAGCAACGTAATGACCTACACAGTGCTGCATCATCGACCATGCTAAAGAAAACTTACTGGCTATGTCATGCTCCCACGGTGTTTCGATGGTACCTTTACATGATCCGGCATCGGAATACGTCATACACATCATATCCGGTAGAGGATTCTTGTATGTTATACGTTCGGTTTCGCAATCGAAGGCCATTACTGTTTTTTCTGGCATCGTATTCTCCTTTCCTACTATATGAACATAAACCAACAAGCCCTTACTTCTAGCAATGTCAATCATATGCTTTGTACCTTTGCTCTCACCATCCCATAAAGCTATAAGAGCATGTGCGTTATTGGCCATATCTTCATTACGAAGATAGCCAGCTTTCTTACCATGCGTATTCCAATCAGCAGGATACATTTCAGTGGGTAGGCTATTTTGAAAAGCAAACTGCTCTCCTAAATAGTCGGCACCTCTGGCACCACCACTTATAACAGTGGAGATATCCCAATCAATGCTATTAACTGCTATAAGTAATTGATTGTAATCTGTTATATCTCTCGATCCTGCTATTATAGTTTTGTATTTAGGAAGCTCCTTTATCTCCGGCACAGCCTCTTCCAAATAAGCCCTAATGGTTTCGGCATGACATCTTTTAGGGGCACACCAACAGAACAGACGTAACTTACCGTATTGTTCGTATATATTTCTTAATCTTAGAAGTTCTTCGATGACAGCCCTATCAGTCCCCCGACCCATTTGCTTTTCGATCCATGTAGGATAGCTATCACAAACCTCATCTCTCCTGGACTCGTCACCATAGAGAGGATCAGGATTACCCAAAGGGCTCTGACGATCTACACGAACGTCCCACGGATACATCATCTGTTCTGTTTTTAAATTGTGTATGGTTATCATGTCGTAGCCTTATTATGTAACGCTCTACAAGGGGCATAGTATCTGTGATCCGCATCACACATAGCCGACTCTTGACATTTTTTGCAAGATATTATCTGCGTAGGGAGTATCGCTGCCGTGATTTCTTCTTCGGGACTCTTCGCCCGCTGACCTAACTCTGTAAACGCCGGAACACATTCAGGATGTCTTTCCAGAACATCGTCCATAAGTTTCTGCACGAACTTTTTGTGCCACTCAGGTGTCTTAGGAGGACGATCATCCACCAGCATACCTTGTATTTCTGCATCTCTTAACACAGCGGCACAAGCTATAAGTTTAGAGATATGAGGCACACCACTGTCGGGATCAATATCCTCCCCCTCGTACCACGATATGATATGCCGAAGCAACGAAGCATAATACGTCTTAGCGAAAACTTTAGTAACACGGTAATTATGACTGCCGTACTTACGAGCACCTTCATGCATTCCTACACCTACCTCGGCCATAACAGCACCGGAGATGTTAGCCATCGTGGGCTTGATAGCTCCACACGCTTCCTTAGGGTTTACTGCCTCTACTGTACAGGTAACAGAGCCGGTGTATGGTACATGAAAATCGCACCTAGAATACTCCCCACTTTTTTTACTGTCCCTCCTTTTAGGAAAACTACAGGTACTCATCTTGGCACAATCGTTACATTTGACTTTGTTTTCATCTTCCCACGCCAAAAATTTATCACAACTACTGCCAGACATACATACGCCACTGTCAGGACAATCATTACATGGTTTGGTTTCTTGTTTGCTATGTGTCATTAGTCAGTAACTCCTAATTCAAAAGCTCTCTGTAAAAACATCTGTTCGGCTGAAAATGGTGGCCAGCATTCGATTTCTACATATGTGTTGGGATGTGGATATATTTTGAAATCGTTCTCTTCGTTGGATATCTTAAAGAACTCCTCCGGCATAATCACTGTAGCTTCTATCTCTAGTATTTCAGTATCGCCCTGCTTAACTGTAGAGAAATCAACATTGTATTTTTCTTCGATGATTTTTTGAATCTCGTCTTCTATCCGTCGATACTCAGGAAGCAAGGCTTTAAGAGGTCTAGCTATGTCCCCTATGTAGGCCTCTACAGCATCGTGTAAGAACCTGGCCTTAGGATCACCAGACATATTCTCGGCCAAAGATAGCTTTACACAATGCTCGGCAACGGAATAGAACCTTTTGCACTGTCCGAAATATCGGCACAGATTACTGAGACCGTGTGCTATATCGGCGATGCATATATCTTCGGGTTTTACATCTAGGTAATCAAATTTCTTTCCTGTATGTGTGCATATACTGTGCATCATAATTATCTCTCCTTAATATGTAAGATAGCATCGTTTTCGCTTACAGGCTTGTTCCACTTGCGGCCTATATTTTTATCCTGTTTGGACTGTAGAGCTTTAACTATGTCTTCAGGAGAATGTCCTGCTCTCCAAGCACCATCAAAACCGAGGATGACTATATCCATCCATTCTTCAAGATCGGCGGGAGATTTTTCTATCTCTTCGATTTCTAATTTTATATGTTTTAGAAGACCGCCGGTTCTTCTGCCTTCTCCGAATGCTTTTAGAGAAAACGCTATTTGCTTTTTCAGATATTTGATGAGACCTTCCATGACTTTAGCCCCTTTCTAAGGTTTCGATATTCTTGAGCGTCTGAGCAAGACCCTCATGGATCATAACTTCTTTAACGTAGTGATCTACGAATCGTAACGGATCGGGATGCACTCCCTCAACGATCTTAGATGCTCTTTCTCTGCCCTCAAAAACAATCTCTACGTTCTTTGTTTTTATACTACAATACCTGTCGTTGGTGTCGATTCCTTCTTTAACAATCATGTCTTTAAGCTGGATACGAAGGTTATCGGCTAACCTTTGATTCTGTCCTACTACCAACATCTTAAGTACGGTGCCTCCGTGGTACTGCTTTACGATGTTGACGATAGCTTCAAGCATTTTAAATGTTTTGCCTGTAGCATGAGACTGCATACATATTGTGGTGTGATCCTCAGCTAACTTTTTAAGTATGTCTTTAGCTTCCATGTCTTACTCCCTTTCTGATCTAAATTTCTTATCTCCAAGACGCTTCACATCTCTATGTAGACAGGCAAAATCTGATTCTAACTCCGTAGCCTTCTCCCACATCTCCATTAACTGAGCATCCGTAAGAGAAACATCTGTGGCGTTAAGTGCATCAGAGCGGCCTTTTCTACCCTTATTTATGTGCTTGTGTAGTATATTAGATAGCTTCATTTTTATTTCCTTTAAATAGTTTATTAAATTCTCTTAACTGTTTATCTGCTCGTATAAATTCTCCTACACAAGCACCAATCATTTTTATGGGAAACAGAACTATCCATAATGTTGTTCTCATTTTCTTTGTCACGATTATTTCCCTTTAAAAATGTCCATGATTAATTGTTGCTTGTCTGCATCTAACTGTTGTGGTTGTGTTCCCCACTCTTGGAGAACTGCAAACGGTAAGACCTTTGGCCGCTCGTCATAATCTGCATACAACAATTTTTGTTTGTTGGTTGTTTGATGTGCATAGGCAGCATCATTAAGACATGCCGCGAACAGAACATCATCGAACTCACTACCTGTGCTCCTCCATATCCTTGCCTCGTCTTCTGGCTGACCAGGCCTATGCACTCTCCCCATGCCCTGCTCTGCCCACACTGACGATCTAGGCCACTGTGCAAAGAACTCCGCACTATGATGGTACTGTAAATTAAGGCCTTCGTGGTACGACTGTAGTGACGCTATGGCAAACATACCCTTCTTCGATCTATCTTCGATGTTAAACAAGCCGGTCTTACCTCTTGGACAATACAGCGTAGGCAATCCTGCTTGCTCGAAACTTTCTTTGAGCCATTCGGCAACACCATTATTGCAGTACCATATTATGCCGCCTTTGTTAGGATAGTCTCTATCCCATTGTTTCGCCCACTCAACGATCTTGCGTACTCTAAAATCACAAACTCTTACTACAGATTTGTCCCGCTTTATCATACCAGCGAACTCAGCGGCTTTCATTTCTGACCAAGCATTATATAGCGGAAGACCTACCTCTGTTGATCCATGATGATACATACTGCTTGCTATAAGGAACGGTGTATCAAGACTCTTCCTGGCATTGCGTGTGATCCAATGCCTTAAAACCTTCATATACTCCTGATGCAGTTTATGATGGCTGATGGATCGCTCAAGCAGATCGGTAGCTGCTACTAGGGTTATGCCCTTTCTTATAGCTAACTTTTCCGGCTCTGGCCAGAAGAGGTTATTGTAAAATCCGAAACCTTCTAACTCGTATCTCCACTTCCACAGATGCATAGCGTGTTCAATCTCATCCCCGTTAGGTGCTATCCACTCAGCGAGTAATTGTGTTACTAACCGGTCAAGCTCCTGCCATCCATTACTACTTTCTTTATCTTCCTTAGTGATATGTAAATTCGATATTCTAAGAGACACACCGAGAGCATCACCATCTGATGCTACAACTCCTGGGCATGTCCTTAGACGCTTACTGAATGCTGCTCTGAATCCTACAAGATTATTTTTATATAAAGTATTGCGTTTAGCGTCGACATCATTAGGGAAATTCCTTCTAGCCCAATCCATTAACGGTTTGATCGGACCTGGCTGAATGTTAGCATTGTTAGGTATCTCGTCGAGACTGGAAGCGTTTGAATCTAGGAGCTTCGCCCACTCTTCTGCGATAGCGGTAGGTCGAGGAACAAAAGATAATTCTCTTAATGCTTTCGATACTAAGAAATGATATTCCTTTGGAGACTTCTTGGTAAGTGTGCCAGATAGTCCGGCGATGTTGGGCAAGTATTTATTGACTGCTGCTTTGAACCTTCTACCTCTTGCTGATGTAGAAGCAGATGCTATCTTATGTATCTCATCACCTATCACAAGATCAGGTTGTACAGCGTCCAATAACTCAGCACCCTTCCTGCCACTGAGCAGGCTGTAAGATACTACATAGCAACCGGCCTTATTAGAATTTGCCAAGAGCATTCTTTTACCGGGTGTTTTACCGGCGAGATAATGGAAGGGCACGTTGATACTTATATGTCTGCGATAGAAGGGTAACTCTCTTTCGCTTAATTGCTTTACAAGGTGCGGAGGATTCATTAAGAGAATCTTACGCTTACCATGTACGGTGTATGCAATGTTAGCTATCATAACCGAAGCCAATGTCTTACCTCCTCCTACCGCCATTGGTGCAATAAGACAACCATACTCGTAATACTGCATTATAGCTTTGACTTGTTCCGGCCAAAAAGTGATGGCACCATCAGGACAATAGTAACGGCTTATCATCAATATCTCTTCCTCTGTCGGTTCCGGTATGATAGGAAGAGCTACGATCCTCTCGATTTCTTGAGCAATGCTGGCGTTAGCTGTGTTGTGCATGTCACCAACAAAGGATCGAAACCTCTCTACTGTAGGTGATGGAACAATAGGAACCGGAGCAGGGACAACAATAGCTGCCCCCGCTGCCGGTTTATTGAGAGGAGAGGGAGATGCTCCGTTTAATATATCCAAATAGTTTAGTGGCTGATCGGTCATGCTTACCTTTATACCGCATAAGGGAATATAACCGTGTTAGCATACTGACGAAGACCACTGATGAGACGTTCGTGTGCCGATCCTTTTGCAGGTATGAGCGACACGATAGTAGCATCCTGAAGATACGTACCTATCTGGGGTACATGCATATCTACTTGCTGCATAAGCGTGAAGTGATCCATCTGAGCGGCATCGGCCACGCCAGTGGCTTTAGCTATGTTGTTGAGCATATCTTTCAACAGCATGTCGGCGTGGATGACGTTAGCGTAATCACCCTTTACAAGCGTACAGCCTATCATCAGTGTGAATCCTACTGAAGGATTACCTTCGCCCAAGACATCATTAATCGCCTCCACTGATGGAATGGCCGGAGAAACCATTGATATCCCAGGGGCTAATTCCTCTACCTGCTCCATAGAGGGGGTTAAGGGTATTGCTGGCACAGGAATAGTCGCAGGAACCGCAGGGACAGCCGGTATGACAGCGGGTGCTATCTCTGTCGTGGTAGCGACTTCAGGCACAGGAGCTATCGTGGTGACTGCTGATGTGGCTGTAAGGATAAACGACATTGTGCCATCGACGTTAGCTGTAACTGTATAATCGACTACTCCGGGTAAGCCTCTCTTCTTAGCCATGATGTCGCATACCTGACATGGCCGACCTATGCCGTGATTCCAGCCTAAGGTCTTACTGTCTTTACAACCGGGGCAAGGTACGCCGGGCTCGAACTCTTGATACCAAGGAGCGACCTGCTGACCTGCTACAGGAACCACTGCTGTTGCGGCTGGTATTGCTGCTGGTACTGCCGGTACCGCTGGCACTGTCGCTGCGGGTATGGCGGGTACTGCCGGTACTACAGGTACGTTGCCTGTGACTGCTGCAACGATATCTGCTGCTGACTGTGGTGCTGCTCCGGGGATTGCCGGTACTGCTGGTACTGCGGGGATTGCCGGTACTGCTGGTGTAGCCGCTAACTTATTCTGTTCCGCTGTGATGTTGGCTACTAAACTGTTTGTGGGGACTGTTGCTTGGTCTACCATAACTTTTCCTTTCGTATTCTTCTCAATCAATTCATTAACTGTCGTTCGATACTTTATTAGATACTGGTCAATCGTATATGCTCCGGTACATATCAACTGATACGGACACGGTTTGCCATAGTGATAGTTGCAGGTCTTACGTGGGTTATCGGCACCCGGAATTTCTCGCCATAAATGCATCTTGGTTATAGGATACCGAATAAATAAATCCAGCATTATTTTGGTTAGAGGTAATATCGTTTCGTTAAAAAACTCTTGTACCTCAAATTCTGTTACTTCTACTTCTCTATCTATTACCGCAGGATTATCAAAATCCTTAATAAAGTTTTTATGGTTCAGCCAGATGCTTCCTGTGTGTCCTGTCATGTAACGCCACTTCGCATAGCCCATCATCTGAATATCTTTTTTCAACTTATCCTTTGACAGTGCCCACTTCTTATCTTTCAGGAACTTATAATCGTGCAAGCCTCTAGGTGTATTAACATCTATGAACCCTCTTAGTATAGCCTTATGGTGTCCTGCATTATGTAACTCACAACTGATTTCTTTTTCGATCTCTCGGCCAGGTAAACGAATGAGCATACCTTTATAGATAGCTTCATTAATGAGATTAATTATCAAGACAGCTTCGGTAGGTGTAACTGTATACAATGTCTTTGTCTTATCGTATCTGTTACACATTGTCATCCAACCATCAGGATAGACATTGACCGGGAGACCGTTAGTGAGACCGCGATCATCGGCTAACCCGAACCGCTCGCATACGGCGTGCCCTACGTCACCGAATATGGTGGCTGTAGATTGATCGTAAGGTATCTTACAACGCTTCTTAAGCCACCACATTCGCTGGCACACGCTCGCGTCTTTCATCTGCGAAACGCTGGTCCACATCTCATTGTCGGGTCGTTTTTCGTCTGACATTATTTTACCTAAGCTAAAATTGTCGGATTAACTTTTAACTTACTAAGATTAGGAACCTCATAGTGCCACTGCAAGGTGTCGAGTGTGTCACCATCATATACATCGAACCACACCAGACCAAAATCAACGATACCTTCGCACTGACGTATGCCGTACTTCGATCCCCAAGACTGAAGAGCAGGCATTGTTATCCCTAACCACATGGCGTTCATAACAGCAGTAAAATAATGTACATGGCCACGTATCACAACATCTGCATCGGGCTGCTGGTCTCTCTCTGCCCACATCGTATTCCATAACTTCGATTTCATTATGGCAGTGGCTCGCCCGTGAGGTATACCAGAGCCACCTACCTTATGCTTAAGATCGAACTGTATATCATGTACCTTAGGGAAGGCGTGTCCTTCGATGGAGGTATACATCTTAGTAGACAGCTTACCTTTTATGAAGTCTTCAAAATCGTCCTCTTCACCTACATGATAAGGTGTGCCGTATACCATGACCGCACGCTTTACGCCGGTCTCTAGGACGCACATACAAGCCATATCCATCTGCTCTTTCCATTCCTTAGTGATAAATTCGGAAGAGCCTGACCGCTTACCTTTACCATCCATCATATCGCCCATGACGAAGGCGATGTCTGCACCCAGTCTCTTACACACAGACGCATACCACTGCCAGGCCTCGTCCTGCTGTTCAACATATTTAGTAAGGCCTCTATGGTAGTTCTGATAGTCAGGAGGTGTCAAGCCAGCTACGTGCCCACAGTGCAAGTCTGCTAGACATATAATACGCTTACGAGTCTTAAGTATGTTATTAACAGTACGCTTGCCTACCTTAAGTAGCTCGACTACTTGATCCTGTGTAAGTCCACATCTAAGGGCTCGTAGTATATTATTTTTCTTTTGTTGTGACAATGCCATCGCTATCTCCTAACCTATATTGATTCCCATGTGTCTATAAACCTGAGTGGTCTTAACGTACTCATTTAAACTGAAGCCTGTTACATGCAAGCCCCATTTTCTAGCTACCTTTACAATACTTTTCATTACCGCTTCTTCGATCTCTGGTTTGTTCTTACCACTGTATATCGCATCAGCAATTAAACAATTAACTTTATTACCTAGAGTATCTTCGTAGTCCTGTACATCGAGCAAGGCCTTCTTAGGGTCTTTTACACTATACCCTATACAGCCAGAAACAGAAAACGATTCGCCTTCGTGGTTAGTGATAGATATATTCTCAAGGTCTAACTCCTGATACTTCACAGCTATCCATCTAACATCACTGAACATGGGCATAAACCAGTGACAGCCTGTGTTTAGTGTCTTTATATACTTACCTCTGCGTACTCGTATACCAAGCTGGCTATCGTCGATGATCTCGAAGGGTAAGAAATTCTTTTGTATCCAATCTAATATCATAAACATACTCCCACAACAAAAAATACTGTAAAGAATAATATCATTGTTACAACAGCACTTACTATAGGCATAAGAGCTAGAGCCGCCGCACAACCATCATATTCGGATAATGTTTGACAAAGTTCTTTTTCTTCTTCTGTCATTTGTCTCTCCTGTGATTGGTGATTCCTCTAATGTAACAAACTGAATACCATATTGCAAGTAAAGCTATTCCCCATTGTTTATTTATCCAAACTTCATACATCCAAAATGGCTCGCTCAACAGACCTACAACAAAGCCAGCTAACTGCCACTTACCCTTGCAGGACAATAGCCATATGGAAACTGCACCTAAAATGAATATCATTGCTTGACATATCATATAACTGTCCCCAAAATAAATCCAACAAAGCCGCCAACCAACAGACTACAGAAGCATACCCCTGCTACTATCTGGAGATACTGATCCTTAGGAACATAGATACCATCATAACCTGAGGTGCCTGATAATACGAGTTCTTCAGGTACTATACTTTTTATCTTAGTGGCTATCTTTATCATTCGCTTAACCCCGCTCTGATTCTATTCATATAAATGTTTCTTATTTTAGTCGAAAGTATTCCCTGCTCGGTAGCTATCTTAGCAAGCAACTCGACGGACACTTCATAATAATGTATCTTATCCGGTCCAATCTTATCCGGCTCGGTACCTACCATAAGATTTTGCAAGCCTGAATAAACGTCACGTTCTGATACTCGCTCCTCCATTTTCTCTTTGATGTATTTATGTACGCTGTGTCGCGTAATCCATATCCTTGTATGCTCTGGATTTACTTTTACAAACGTACTCCAGTAGCCGTAGTCACAATCTACTAACTCTCTGATAGCTTGAGCAACCAGCGGTGTGTGGTTATTGTCGGCCAGCAGATGTTCTATGATATTCTGTTTACTGCTGGCACCCGGAGCACAATTCCCCATAACCAGAAATCTCTGTGAAGGATCGGTCTCAGGCCTATTGTGGTACAGCCAGAGGAAGTGCTTCGCTACTATGTAATTCGAGGGGTCTGGTCCACTGTCAGGCCTGATCCATCGCTGTCCCTGCCTAGCGGTGTAGCCCCTGCCACCAATACTCCTTAGAAATGCCTCGGCTTTATCGGTTACTTTAAAGTGATAGAGACGATCACCGATAGCTTTTCTGTTATCATATCCCATGTCTTTACCACTGAGAAGCTCGCGGATAATCCCATCATCGTTAGCACTCATAATTAATCGCACAGGACAGAGCACACGTACTTCGGGTTTGAACTTCTCATTAACTATGATACCGTCACCACCGGTTATAGATTTAAACTTGTCTGCTGCTGATGAGGCACCGTGATACTTAGGCCAGTTCTCATTAACAACTAAGAACGGTGTCTTTAAGAAAGCAGAACTCTGATGGTACATAGCTTCTGGACCGGCAACAGCGGGACTTCCTTTAAGGCATTCGGATAATCCTTCGGTAAATAATTTCTTACCTGAAGATGACGCACCTTCCATACTAAGAGCACAGATAAGGCCTTCATCAAAAGCTAATGCCCAAGCGATCCATGTACATAAATCTATATAGTGCTCTCCTCCTAAGTGTTGTAGCCATTGATCCACGGCGGCATCAAACAAAGGCTCAAGCTCGTCATTACGACAGAAGGTACTGATAACCATAATAGGCTTCTCGCCATTGAGGTCATCTACATAACCACCTAGCCCGCCGACAGGACGCATGTGTATTTCTGCTACCGGCGAGGCATGACTGTTTACTAAATTCGTTACAGGAACATCTACAAGCTCTCCTGTGTAACTTATTTTTGTGGTGTCTATAACTTTACCCAGGAATGTTTTTCTTACTCTGCTGATGACCTGATCTTTTCCAATAACAAAATCAGGGAACCGTCCTTCTTCGTTCATCAAATATAAATACTTCTCTGCGGATAACATACAATTGCTTTTTACAAATTGTCTTGCTGACTCTTCATCTAAAATTAAAGCAGGATCGTTGCACCATTCTTTCATACCCTCTACCATCTTATCGAGGATATCAATTTCTTCTGATACTTTTAACGCCTCTTGTTCTTTGTCAAGGTTGAGCTTATTAACTTCACGCTCGTATATATCAAGCAGTGCATTCCAACCGTGGGCTACCCAGTCTTGATCGTTGTTGAGTGTTAGGAGCGGTTGAATAGCTAAGGCAAATATCTGTTGTACAGAGGCATGTACTTTTCTAAGTAGGGGCGGTACTATGAAGCCCAACATCTTTACGATCTCATCGTTGCGATGACCCCCGGACCAGTCAGGCGAAGCATCGTTGAACAGGACATCTACATAAGGCGATTCTTTGAGGGCTTTCTTAGCACGCTTAACAAAATCTGTTTGCTTCTCTCTGCCGTTAGCTTTAGAGACTAACAACGTATCCAAAGCGGCATGATCCGGCATGACCATCTTATCTTTATTGAAATGTGTTTTAGAAGCTACGGCCTTGGCCGATCTTTTTCCTACCAGGTCCATGTCTAGGACAGCAGGCCGTGTTGTGATGTCATAATATGGTTGTTCCCATGATACTGCTAACTCTTTCGGCACATCATCTCTAATAACATTGGGACATCTCATCCTGCGTGTGTAATCTTTACAGCCTTTGTCTATGTAACCAAAGCCGTTGTCTTCTCCGAAACCGTTAGTCCAGAAGTGATGTATCATCCATGACAGATGTTGCTCGGCTTCATCTACCGGAACTCTACGAGACATCCTATATATAAGACGGGCTCCGTGATGCGTTGTATAAATAGCTGCCCATGAATTGATTACTGGATCGGTGCATTGATTTAATAGAGCAATAAACTTTGCTCTGCTCTCTTCTGTCCACTCTCCATGTGCGACATTATCCCAGTCGAATGTCATATATGCTAAAACAATATCTTCACCGTTCTGTCGTATCTCTGGTAGTATGGATTTGTTTAGGAGTGGCCACTGTGTAAAATTGGTGAGGTTATAACTGGTGAAGTGTGCGTCTGTTGTAAACTGCCTTGTAAGCATATCCTCTAAAGACATGACATCATGGCAATTATTCTGGAAGTGGGCAAGGTTCGCTTCCCCTTCCAAGGTGTTGCAACCATTAACATATTTGTCGTGCATTACGCCTAACATCTATAGTGTTACCCACAAATAAATACCAAAACAGATAGCTATAATTAAGGCCATCACAATAATATCTTTACCATCTATTCTAACACCGTCATAATCGGAGCACGCTTCTACGGCTGTCCAGACTGAGACACTACGGTTTTTATTTGAGCAATAATGGTGGCCGTGATTAACATTAAATATGCAAAAAGGCCTACTGTATTTGCAGTTTTTACATAATGATCTCATAGCATCAGTTCTCTCAAATCAAGTTAAAAACGGGCCGATGTCTTCCGGTAACACCGGCCCCATACACATCCGAGCAGAGGATTTGTAATCGTGCTCGGCAGTATCCTACATAGATAAAAACGTAGCTTCCCTTGCTTTGGCAGTTTCATAAAGTTCTGCCGATCCGAAGACCTGTGCCAGTGTCGTATCATTGTATCCGTATTGTATCAGTTCGGATATGAGCACCTTCTTATTCCAGTGCTCGTTCTCGTATTCCTTTATGACTTGCTGCTGTAAGGCATCATAGACTGGCTGCTTGTTGGCATCCAACTGAGGAACACGACTGATCGTTTTCGACATCTCTACCACAACCTGATTAGAGAAACAACAAGGCTGACCGGTAGGCTGTTGCCCGCCATCCATCTCCACACCGAACATACCGGCGAGAAGACCCATAAGTATGTCGGTGCCTTCATCGGTGGACTGATATTGTTTCAGACGCTCTTCTGTCCAGCCCAAACACATCCGTAAGGCGATGAGATTGTTCTTGGTAGTGCGAGGCTCTGCTGCGGGGCTCATGTCCTGGAACATAGCAAACTCATAGGTCTCGCCCGGCATAGGACCACAGTAGCCGTGTGTTCCGAAGGCGATGTTCTGTGCATCTTTGATACCTACAAGACACAAGACATTGAACTGAGTCAACCTATGTTTACCTCCTGTAGTAACAACATACTTGCCGGACTTCAACAAGTATATACCATGACCAAGAAGCAGATCGTTACGGCGGGAAGTCGAGGCAGTTCTTACAGAGTTTCTACAGCCTGCTAACCTGTTGCCCGCTACCGGTGCTCCCGGTATTGCTGGAGGCGGTGCGTATGCGGCAGGAACTCCTGGGACTGCCGGAACACCCGGAACTACAGGAGTCACGGCTGGTGCCACATAGCCTGCGGGCACTACCGGTACTGCGGGGACTGCCACTGCTGGTACAGCCGGGATTACGGGGGCTACATAACCTGCTGGCAATGCTCCCGGAACTGCTACTCCGGGGACTGCTCCGGGGATTGCTGCGACAGGAGGCACATAGCCTCCCACTGCTGGAACTCCGGGCAGTGAAGCTACCGCCGCCGGTACCGCTGGTACTGCTGCTGCTGACACTCCCGGAACTCCTGGTATTGCTGGCACCACTGAGTTTATATTGTTCAGTGTTTCCATATTATCTCCTTTACAATTTAATTTACGTTTTTATTTATTATTTATATCAGGCCTGCACGCCTGCTTCGTTAGCGAGAAGATCGGCCACGGCTAACTCGGCTGTTGCACCGAAGCCAGCTTTAGATACCGCCGAGGTTACAAAACCTTCACGGACTACACATACAGCGGTACCGTCCATGAATGCCCTAACCATATGACCGGACACCTCACCTAAGGGTATCTGCGGTAAGCTCGCTAGTATCTCTGGTTTGTTCAGAGAACTTGTAGGCGGTATGGTGTGTACCGGAGCGGCGGGGACAGCAGGCACGACAGGTACGGCAGGTACGACAGGGGCAGTTACGGTAGCTGCCACTGTATCTGCTGCGATGTTTTCAACCCTTGCCAACTCCTCTGGAGAGAGATGGTTGTTCTTGATCTCGATCTTACTCGTCGGCACCTGAGCAGTCCAGAACACGGTACCACAGACCTTGCATGTCATTGGCCGGAGAATACTGTCCTTCTCTTTTTTCATCGTGCCGGTTTTAAATTCTCCTGCCTTCGATGGGCAATGCGGGTTCGGGCACCTAAGCCCTTTGTAATCTTCCATTTCTTTTACCTCTACTTTCTTTTAATGTTCTTGTTTTATCGGATAGGCCACACCGCATTTTAAGCAGTGTCCTTCATCTCTATAATTTAGGCTGCCACACACGACACACTTAACAGCCTTGACAGGAGCAGGTGGAGATACGCGATATAGTTTTAATTTTAATCCTTTGACAGGGTTCTTCATTAAAACTACTTTCTTTTATCTAATTCTTTTAGGATACATACATTAATGCTGAGACTAGGAAGGCGTACAAGCACTTCCCCTTCTTGTGCTTTGATGTCACCGGTAGACCATTCCAATAAATCCTTCTTACGGAGTTTACTATTTTTTACGATAACTTTTACCTGTGCTAATATTTCTCTTTCCATCGTTGCCATACTCATAACTTTTTCTCCTTATCTATGTACGTGAGGGACATTAACAGAAAAATGATGTATCTCCGAGTCATTTTTCTTCTTTCTATTTACCGCCATCAACTCGCAAATTTCTAAGAAGGTCTTGTCCTTCTTGATGGAATTATTTAATCTGGTCAGGACTTCTATAATACAATAGTACTTTGCATTTCCCAGTTGCACCCTGCGTACTCCGCTCTTTATCATCGGCTTTACATACTCGGAACTAAGAGTGTGCGGGGCTACTTTAAGAAGCTCACATATTTTTGAGGTGGCCAGGTAAACTATGCCATTGGCTACATACACATCCATATCGTCGATCTCGATGTTATAGTCATCGGCCATGAGTTCTATAGCTGCTGGTATTGTTAATTTCTTAGCCATTGTGATATTTCCGTATCAAATCTGCCCTTCTCTTTTTTAGTCTATCAAGAGCACTATGTCTATCTATGATATCCCTACGTAAATCTGCCAGTATACTTTTTCTACAGGATTTGCATGTTATATCCATATAATCATCTGAAGTTTCTGCATACGTTAGGATAAATCCGCAGCGGGTGTATTTGCCAAACAGACTATGTACCTTGCTTCCGACTCGTACCGCTTTAGCCATGTCTTCGCTCCCACCAATTAAGCCTAGCAAAATACCACCATCGCGTTATTTTATACCACATATTACTCAGATTCCCCTGCTACTTCGACCATCCTAACAACCGCATCCTGCATCGGACACGGTAATTTCTCTAACGCCCTCAGGATACGCTCCCTGTTCGTCCCTGTGCCGTACTCTACATCTCGCCCGATAAGATAGTCCACCGAGCAACCGTAGATGTCACAGACCTTCAGGAGCACATCGAAGCCTATATCGCCATCAGACTCGTACTGGCTGATCCGGCCTTGAGTGCATTCAAGAAACACCGCCATTTCATGTTGCGTTCTACCCTTGGCTTCCCTAACCTCTTTAAGCCTGCGGGCGATCATGGCCTTGCGTTGTTTTTCTGCTAGTTTATCTTTAGACATTTATCTTCTCCACATGCTGACAGTTCTTATACAGACAGATGTATATTTCTAACTTGGTACTGCTTGCCCTTGCATCAAACTGGAACCCATGCCTGTTACATTTAGGACAGATGTTATCTAGGCCATTACTTTTGACGTAAAATATCTTTCCCTTCCAATCTTCTATATGATGCCATGCACCACAAGCACATGGTCCAATTATCATATCACAAGCATCGGTGCAGGCATTGTGAAATTTACCTTGATACTTTTTGGGCATACTTATCAAACCATTCCTTTTATTACAGTTCTTACATACACCCTCTATCGGTCTAAGTTCGCATGTGTCGCACTCAAGAGTCTTATGCTGGTCTGGAGTAAGGCACCTCTTAGAACAAGGTTTGCCGTAGTGCTCCCCCTTCTGATAACCACACTTGGCAACTGTTCCCTCCATGCTACGATGTCTGCAATCAGGGAAAAAGTTTACGGGCTCCCCCAGTCCATTATCTTTCTCTATGTGAAATACCTCCAGATTGGGCCTTCCATTCATGTATTTATATTTACCTTCAAATAACACAACTAGGTCAACAAAGGTTTCTGATCCTTTATCCTTCAAAGATACAGCCACTACCAGCCCCTCTTTATATTCCCCATTAAAATGTTTGGCCTTACATCTTTTTTGGTACCATTCTTCTCTGGCAGTGGCAAGTTTGTCTGTTTTGGTGTCAAGAGCCTCTTTCATCTTACGATACATATCGGATCGTATCTTGGGATGTCTTACCGGAAGCTTTATAGCAGAGGGTTCGTTATATTCTACAATGCACCTGCACATCCTGACCAGCGAAGACTCATCGGGTTTGCTGGCTAGTTGCTCTTTAAGGCTTTTAACTTCGTTGGCTAAAGTATCAATGGCCACGCTTTGTATGTTTATTGTACCTATAGCTTCCTGTAATTTGGTCATACCTCCACCGGCCTGTGCCCTAGCGATCATCTCACCGCACTCCAACTTGACTTGTTCCATGCCAGAAAGATACGCTATCTTAGGATCAGTCATATCCAAAGTGGTCATAATAGGACAGGCTACTACCTCCTCATAGGATAGGCAGTTGACATCGCCTTGTTTAATTTTTAGTAGTGCTTCGTCGAGACTACTCATTACTGACCTCCATTTATTTTTATATACAGACATATTACGAAAGCCAAAATCGCCGTAGGACTAGCTGCTATACAAAAGCAAAAAATCCCTACGAGAATTTTCTCTTTAAGTTTACGCATTACTTTCTCTCCCCACTACATACATCACATACACCGTCGAAGATTCTGCCGGAACATCCGGCTACTTTACATTTAGGATATGTACCCTCAAGCATCATACTTTTAAAAGCCACAGGTCTTTGCATATACAATCCTAGAAACTTTTTCCAGTTCCTTTTCCTACGCTCTTGACATTCATAGTCATAGCAGGTCCGATCAATGACCGGGCTCTTCTTAAATGGCCTGTCTGGTGAGGCACATCCCGATACTGCTATACCTATAATGATACACAGCACTATCCATAATGCAGTCATTATAATATTCATGCGTAGATTGAATTTGTCGTGGTCCATAACTATTTGATCCTTATCTCTTTGCTATAGCTAAATCCAGGAGCGTAATAGTAGCTGAACATGCAATCGTCGCGGGTGTCATCGGGCTCCCACTCAGCAGGGTTCAGCAGATCGTCGGTGCTGTGGTAATCTATCAAACGCCCCATGTATCTATCCTGATCTACGGCCAAGTGCGTGCAGAAAGGATTCTTCATGTTGTCCTCGTTAGCCAGTCGGCTCTTCCACGGCAGATCAATAGCTGCGTTGACTACACGCCAGAGACCCGATAGAGTTTTCAAGTTAGGATAGCTCTTACCGCGATGTTTCTTGACATGCTCTGCTGCCAACTGCTCGGCCTTGTGTCTACGCTTTCCAGCAGACTTACCGCCTACGTATCCTGTGTACTCGCCGTAACGGATGCGTAGTGTTCCGTTGTACTGCCTTACCCACTCACGCAGAGGCCTGAGTTGTACGCCGGACTCTCCACCTTCACGCTTGGTCTGTGTTGACTCATAGCAGTACAGTTGTCCAGTCAAGGGGCACTTGTAAACTTTAGCGGTGTGTCCTACCAGTGACCAAATAATACCAGCGGGCTCGCAGTTGATGAGGTCTCCTGTTTGAAGGCTGTCCCTGATCTGCTCGTAGGGAAAGATTTCTTCTTTTCTTTTTGCCAGGTACTTTTTAATTAGTGTGAACATATTATTTTTGTCTCCAGAATTTCCAAAACTTTCGTTTATAGTGCCTCTTGTTCCTACAACTCCCGGCATAGGTGCAACCGTATTCCTCATAAGCATAAGTGAAGTTTGAAATACCATGCCATATGCAATCTTTACAGCGTTTTGTTTTGCATAGCTTTATTTTACGCTCCCCTTCTGCCGAAGCAGATCGACTTCTACGCTTTTACTTTTACCATCGAGTCCATCGAACGATATATCGCCGTAATTAAAGTTACGCCATTTTCTATCTAAGAAAAAGTAATTTAATTTGAAATCAGTATACGTCTCGGTAGTAGTGACACCATTGGGATCAGTAACAGTAGTCTCATGTCTGCTACCCATCTCTTGAGAGCAACCATTGATAAGCCACACACCGAACGCAAGTATGAAGATATTGACTAGCCACCAGCTAACTTGTATTATGTTTTGTGTGTATCTGCTTCGGTACATTGTATTTCCTTAAGGAAAAAGTAGGGGGAAGGTATCGCCTCGGCGTTGACCTTCCCCCGGAGGAGGAGAAAACTTATTTACCGCCGACGATGTTCTTTTTCAAGTTTCTCTAAAAACCGTGACTGCCCGTTGTCAGGGAGTCCGAACATCTTCTTAAAGGATTCAAACGCTCTGCCTAGAGCACCCATAATACCTGTAGTTTTCTTCGTAGCTGCGATCTGTTTCTTAAGTGCATCGTTAAGCAACTGCATAGCATTTTTCGGTACGTCCAAAGACCTGATGGCCATGAGTTTGAAATCGCCTAAGATACTGACCTGTCTGAGGACTACTGCGTGACCGTCTGCCCAACTATATATAGGTTTCTTAGTCGGCATACTGTTTGCTTTGAAATATGCTTTTTTGATACGTCTCATGTTACCCATTGTTTTTCTCCTATGTTACTTTTTTCTCGTCTCTCAATTAAACTCTCAGATATATGCCCTCATAACGCCGAGGGCATATGACTGAAAATTTGCACGCTTCTACTTTAGCTTTTAAATCTCGGATACATATGTATCTCCCGTAAATAAAACAACTGTCTAGCTAACGTCTAATCAAGAGTTCATTATAGCATGATGTCAAACAATGTCAAGTACTTTTTAAATTATTTATTTTAAGCCTTCAGGTACTTCATAATCTTGTCCCAGTTCTTGTGTACCAGGACCAGCCTACGCTCTCCCTCGTCCTGTATGGCCTGCTTGTCCTCTAACAGGTCAAAGTCCGTGTATCCGTCCACAGTCTCCTCTATGAGGCTCCTGAGCATAGCAGGCTCCAGTGCGTCAAGCTCCCACTGTCTGTCCTCGCCGGTGTTCTCTACGTACTCAATGTACCTGCTGTCTGTAGCTCTCGCCGGATCGGATGGTGGATCGTATTCGCGTATCTGCTCGATGGTCAGGGCTATGCGATTTACTTCCATGCGAGCACCCATCATCCTAAGTCTATCGCGGATATCTCTTGTCATGTCGATACCACTAGGATCGTGATCGCCCAGATGTATTATCATAGTTTCTTTGCCTGCTTTTTCTTGCCTGATGAAACGCTTAGAGGCTTCATACATAGCAGACGAACTACAGTATCCTTTACATGCAAACCACCGCACATCTATCTTATCGCAGACCTTTTTAAGTACACCGGCCAAAGCCTCTTTCTCTACCCATACTTCGATGTAGTAATCCTGATCTTCTCTGGTGTCTACCTTAAACCAATCGCTGTAATATTCTATGATCTCTTCGGGAGAATCCCAGTGGCCAACAGTATGACTAGCCCTTGTCCGGTCTTTGATATACTGCCAGTCAGTATAGCCAGCCAGTCGAGCGTTGCTAACGATATCGCCCAACCATTTATAGTTAGGCTCTGCGTTCTTGGTAGCTTTGTCGCTATCGTCTTTTTCCCATTTACGCCGAGCCTTATTATAGAGGTACATACGATCATCGGGGAAGAGGTTACGACTGACGAACTTATAATACAACTGTCGTAGCGTCAGGTCATCACCTGCTGCGGCGTACTCTTTGATGATCGCGTTAGCACTAACAATAATCTCCAAGGCCTTAGCCTTAAACTTGTGTATCTTGAATGCTTCTTTCATTTTGGTTTCTCCCTATGTTAAGGTTTATATTTCTCCGCGAATGAATTAAAACCACACTCACATCTATCACTATCGTAAGCTCCCGGACACCCTCCCATGTGCTGTCCGTAATCATTGAAGCGTAAGATAGCTTCGGCCTTGTCTGCCCGCAGTTCTTTGTTCTCCTTCTTAAGTCGCTGCCAGTCGGTACAGATAGCGGTGCCTTCTTCGTCGTGAGCATCCCGGCACGATGATTTATACATCGTTACATCCTTCTTAAAAACTTTCTTCTTTTTATTTGCCATAATTACATCTCCCAATTAGTTTTCTTATTACGTTTCGGGTTACGTTTCTTTTTGTTGTCCTGTCGTTTGGGCTTATACATGCCACTGGTCAGGACAGTACAGATGTCTAGGGTTACATTATCCTGAGCGATGATAACTTTGGTGCCGCACGCCAGCGTTACAACGTACTGCGAAGATGTTCCGTCCGGCTTGGTGTGCCTGTGTACTGCTTCGCCGTAAGTTATCTGGAGCTTGATATACTCCTCAAGTACAGGAGTATACTCGATGCCGTATCGCTCCTCGAAGGCTCGCTTAGTGTGTACAAATCTGGCTGATGCGTGATCCATGCTAGTAGCCCTTTACTCTTTTGTATGTACCGAAAAAGAAAAATCTTTTTCTGACCGGATAGAACTCGTACGTTTCCTTAGCCGACAAGTTAGCTAACTTGCATCTGTTTACCGCCGACTTAAAATTACAGGTGCCATGCTCGCGTCCTGACCGGTGGGTACCTATAACTCTCCATGCTATCATATACAGTTCAAACATTTGTTTTTCTCCTTAATTACCATTCGTCTTCGACATAAACCTTTTCAACTTTATTATCAGGAGGCAACGCACCGCCTGATCTATAGATACCATAACCAACGGCCAGTATCGCCTTGGTTGTCATCTGTGTTACACTACTGTTCTTGCCATCTGGCTTACACATTCGCTTACATACGATCTGTGTCGCTGTTGTCCTGTCAAAGAACATGCCGATCTCATTACAGAAACCGTCCTCAAACGGCTGATCGCAAAGCCACACATCGAGTACCGATACTCCGTCTCTTGCTTTCCGTATCTCCTTAGCCGTTCTCGTATCTCCCGTAGCTATCCGGTAGGCACTAACTCTGCACCCTTCGTGATCTGCCCCGCGAGTTATCTCCCCGGTATCCTTGTGCCTGATAGCGACACCTACGATAGGCAAGTAGCCGCCAAACCTGTCCCGTTCTTTATCTCCGGCTGTTTTCATAATTACTTTACCTCCTCTACAGCTACGAAACGTACTTTGTGTATGTTGTGTGGCTTGCTATGGAGTAGCTTTTGCATTGCTTGCAAAACAACAGGATCGTTTGGCGTTATCTTCTTGACATCTGTTTCTATATGCACTTCCAGTTTTAGAATAGCTTTCATAATGCCCCCATCGTCTCGCCAGTTAAGGCTAACTCATTTTTTATTTTCTGTATAGCACCCTTGACACGCATACAGGTGCCGCCTTTGCTGGTCTGTCCCATAGCCTCAGTGACCTTTTGTAAGGTGCGTCCTTCAAGAAAATACAGTTCGAGAGTTCTGTACTCTTTCACATTTAAAACATCTCTGGCCACTCGCATAACATACTGAAACAGGTCTGCGGTGGTGCTTGTCTCTTCTGCTGGTTTACAGTTGTTGGGTATGTCATAGGCGTGTCCATCAGGGGCATAGATAGATAGGTACAAGAAAGATAAGTCGGCTCTGTAGCTTCCAGTTTTTAATTTGTACGTCCTATTGATGAAGGTCTTGGCAGCATTGAAGCAGGCCTTCTTAAGTGCGTACTGTTTGCCCTTGGCCTCCAGCCTGCGTAGGGTTTGTTGCTTCTCCATGATAGCCCACGCACCATTGATAATCTCCCACAAGTCAACCTCTCGTAAGTAAGCCCTTTGGCACTTCAAGATACCAGCGGCTTTCTTGAGGCACTTTAGTTGCTCTTTGAATGTTATCGGTTCTGTGTTCATAGTAATCCTCTTAATATATGACTATGACTTCCACAGTCCAGCCGTTACCTAACATTTTATAACGCTGTGTGTTGGACACACCTTCAGTATAATTATCTTCGAGAGTTTGCAGCCGTTCGCATTCTATCGGATGGAACTTACGAATACAGTCCCAGTCCTTGAATACATTGTAAGGTACACCCTTAAAGAAGTTAGCTACTACCGTAGCAGACTTAGGGTTTCTGATA
>Ga0114923_10000774_pt1 | contig 23416 bp, 38 predicted proteins | sample SumtaG_FD_89578 | JGI IMG/M metagenome (GOLD analysis project Ga0114923, IMG submission 89578) | Deep subsurface microbial communities from Indian Ocean to uncover new lineages of life (NeLLi) - Sumatra_00157 metaG | ecosystem: Environmental > Aquatic > Marine > Oceanic > Sediment | place: near...
AAATATCTAAGGATGATATTGAAAAAATCCAAGATTTGTGGGATAAGGATCATGAAGTTGTTGAGAAGAAAATAACTCAAGATGAAGCTATAGGTTTGTACACTGAAAACAGTACCATAAGCACTTCTCTTAGAAAAGGGAGGGAATTGGAGGGGGTTGAGAAGCAGATAGTAGAACACTTGGATGCGGCGATGGAACCTATTTCTCAAGATACAGATCTGTTCCGTTTTGTTGTGGTGCAAGGTAAAAGTGATCATGACGCAATTTATGGACAAGGTGGAACTCGTGCAGGGAATGAATTCTCAGATTCCGGATACGCGTCAACTGCGGGATCTGTTCAAGAAGCTTGGAAGTTTAATAAAGAAGGAGCACAGCTCTGGCGGATAAGCCTTAAAAAGGGGCAAAAAGCTCTTGATTTAAGGGGCAAAGGATCTTGGGGAACTGAAGGAGAACATTTATTACCAAGAGGTACAAAGTTCAAGGTGTCCGGACGGGAATATGATGAAGATTTGGACATGAACATTCTCAATTTAGAGGTGATGTGATGACTTCTAGATATACAGGAACATTAGATGAAGGAACAAGAGTATTATGTGACAATTGCCAGGATTGTCAAACCATACAATTTGATGGTACACTTCCCAACGGGTGGTTCAGTGTGATGGATTCAATGGGACAAAAGGTACTGTTTTGCAGTTCTGATTGTATTATCAAGAAGCTTAATGCTAAGGAAGTTAAATTCGGGGCGGTTGAGAAAAAAGATTTTTTCTTTAGGTCGATGAAGTCAGGTAGATTATGAAAACTTGTGCTTGTGGGTGTGGAACCCAAATTGGGGAAAAGTCAACTTGGTCTAGAGGCCACCAAAAGCGGGGAGCCAACGGTTATCAATTGGCTGAAAACCGTTCTGGAGGGAAAGAGTTTGGATCCACTGGAAATGTTGTGTTTTCAGGTCAATTCTACGATGATATTAACGATGATTTTAATGATCGAGATATTAGACTTGATCGTTATGAGGAGATGGAACGAACTGATACTGCTTGTCAAGCCCTTAAGGCTGTGATATCTCTTCCTATTCGTTCAGTAAAATGGTGGGTTGAACCCGCATCCGATAGCACACAAGATAAGGAGATCGCTGATTCTATTACCTGGAATCTTACAGAAGGGATGAAGGAGTCTTGGGATGTTTTCCTTCAAGAAGCTCTAACTTGTGTAACTCGAGGATTTTCAGTTTTTGAGAAGGTTTTCGTGAAAGCAACGGAGGAAGAATTTTCAGGTAAGTTGCGTTGGAGTAAGTTTGCTTTTCGTCATCAACGAACCATTAAGGAATGGCGCTTCGACGATGTGGGAGATGTGTCGGAGGCTAATCAGCAGGTGGAGGGTGATTTCTCAAATGATGTTTGGATCCCTGTGGAGAAGATGCTAGTTTTTACGTTCCGAAAAGAGGGATCGAATCTTGAGGGGAATTCTGTTTACAGGGCATGTTGGAAAGATTATTACTACAAACAAGGCTTACAGAGGATAGAGGCGATTGGGTTAGAAAGATTTTGGATTGGTACACCTGTTATGAAGCTTCCAAGAAGTTCTACTAGGGACGACAAAGATGTAGCATTTGATATTGTCTCCAAAATAAGGGGTGACGAAGCGGCTGGAGTAGTGATTCCAGATACATGGGATTTTGATATTTTACGGGTTGCTTCTGAAGGCGGGACAATGAATGATGTTATTTCCCGTTATACCCGTAACATCTTTTTAGCAGGTTTGGCCCAATTCCTTGCTTTGGGTGATAAGGCGGTGGGAAGTTGGGCGTTATCAAAAGATCAATCAGCGTTTTTCCTTTTTGCCCTCAATGCAATAGCGAACGAGATCGTAGCTGCAACGATCAATAAAGAGGCCATTCCTCAACTTGTCAAACTCAATTGGCCTAAGGTTAACAAATACCCAAAACTCATCCATGATGATTTGAATCAGATTGACTTTGGGGTTTTTGCAGAAAACTTAGGAAAACTCGTACAATCTGGGTTCTTAACGGGTCCTGACGTATCAATTGAAGATCAAGTCCGTGAAATGATGGGTTTACCTGAATTAGCAGAGGATGTGAGAAAGAGAAAAGAGGAGGAAATGAAAAATCCTCCAGAACCTCCAGTAGATGAGAAAGAGGTAGATGAGAAAACTGGGAAAAAGGTTGACAAGAAAGATAAAGAGCCGAAAAAAGAAAAACCCGAGGATGAGGAAGAGGCGCAGAAACTCCAAGAAATTGATCCCGCCCTACTAGAAAAAGTTATCATCAGTGAAGGTGATATAGCCCAAGCGATAGTTGACTTCAACGAACGGGCTCCTCCTTGGCAAAAAGGCATACTTGAGGCAAATATGGCTTGACATAGTTCCTGAGGTATGTTATAATGAATGTGAAAGTAAAGCTTGTAGTTTTTTGAGAAAGTACACAGTTCTTGGAGCATAAATGCCCACATATACTTGGGATTCCATATCCAAACGATATAAAGTTGATGGTAAGTTTGTACCAGAACTTGAGGTACGAAAAATGCTCGGCATTGCTATCGACAATAAATCTGTCACCCAATTAACCCGCGATTATAAACAAGGCCTGATCTCCAAGGAAACTTGGCACCAAGGTTTTCGCGGGTTGATTAAAGATCGTTACATCCAATCCGGGGTGTTAGCCGTAGGTGGTAGGGAACAGATGGATGCTAGGAGGTGGGGCAAGGTTGGTGGACACATTAGCGAACAGTACTACCACCTAGATCGTAAACCTAACAACTTCCTCTCTCAAATAGACGACCTCACAGAAGCTCAGGCAATTGCCCGTGCACGAATGTACATCGAGAGTTCGAGGCAAGTGTTTGAGGAACTCAATCGGGAAAATAAAATAGATTTGGGTGCTGTGTATGAAAGGTGGGTTTTAGGTCCTAAAGAGCATTGTGAAGGATGTATAGACCTTGCAAGGATGGGCAGAATTCCTATTGGTACACTTCATACGGTTCCTGGAGCGGGAGATACTCCCTGCTTGACAAACTGTGGCTGTCGCATCGCTTATTATAACAACAAAGGCCGTACCCTTAGTGCTAAGGAAGTTGTTGTTATTTTGATGTCCCAACATGTGGACTTTGAGTTTGACGGGGAAAATGTAAGAATCCTCGGCAGTTCAAAGTCGGGTTTTTATGGTCATGTGGGCCGTTCCGGTAGAAGGGGAGGTTCAGCTCCTGCACGAATAATGGGTGTATGGGAAAAAGAAGAGGCCATTGTTGAAGCCGTCAAGCATGATACGGACATGTGGGAGGGAGCCCGATCAAACATTGTAGGGATTGGGTTACATTATTCGGAAGACGATGACAAGATTATCACTTTGGAGGATAGAGGAGAACTGGTTGGTGTAGCTATTCTTAGCACTAAGGTTATGGATGAAGTAGATTTAGGGTATACTCAAATAGATGTACCTGAAGGTGAATACCTCTATCTATCAACATTAGCCACCAAACGAGTAGGTTATGGTCGTCAAATGATGGATGAGATTAGGGAGCAGGCAAAGGATCACAACTTAGCTTGGATGTCATCGAACACAGCGATAGGTTTTTACAAACACATGGGTGCAACTCAAGGGGGCAACGACCATAGTTTTTATATCCCACAAGCAGAATTGGGGGAATATTATCAAACAGATAGTTCAAAGAAGGTTTATCAGAATTGAGAGGAAAGATAAATATGGAAGCAAAACTAGGTACCATAAAACTCGACATTGGGGCAGGAGCACCAAATTGGCAACGTAAACCTTTGGAAGAATGGATCCATCTGGATGCTATTGCACATCCACATATAGAATTGGTTCAAGAATTTGTGGATATACCTCTTCCAGATGGAGCTTGTAAAGAAATCTACATCGGGGACATCATTGAACACATTCCCCAATGGCGTTACGATGAGGTTCTCAAAGAATGGAATAGGGTTCTAATGATGGGTGGGATTGTCAAAGGGACCTGCCCTAATGGGGATCGGGCAATGAAGTTGTACTCTAGTGGTGAAATTTCATTCGATGACGCAAAATTAGCGTTGTATGGTTGGGCCATCAACGCCACCGAAACCCACTTTAATTGTTTTACTAAGGAAACCCTTACAGAGTTGTTCGAGAAACATGGATTTGAAGTCAAAGACTATTCAGGTAGTCCAGGCAATGAGGATATGCCCTGGTGGTTGGTATTTGTGGGGACAAAGGTGAGGAATGGATAAACTAACTATTCACGAAGAGGCATACAGAAGACTTGGTGGAAAAGGATCGGGGCACTGGGGCCATGCAAGTAAGCCAGGAAGACGGGGTGGAAGCTTACCCCGTTCTGTAGCTATGTCTATTCGTACAGGTAGGGATTGGGAGGAACGTCAGAAGGAGGCGAAAAAGAAAAAGTTTGGTACATCTGAAGAAGTAGGTTCGGAAAGGATTGATCAAGATCTCCAAGGAATTAACGAAAACACTAAAATAATAGAATTTGATGATGGGAGTAAAGGTGTGTTTAAGTACGATATGGTACATGGTACACCTGAAGGAGAAGTAGTAGCATCGGAGTTTGATAAGAGTATTGGGTGGGGGATTGTTCCTGAAACTATAATGTACACCCACCAAGGAGAAACAGGAAGCTTGCAAGAATTCATTCCCGATGCACAAACACTTCGTCAAAGAAAGGATTTGAAGGGTGACGTTCCTTTGCAGCTAGAGCAAGATAGGGCGCGGATGGCTGTTATGGATTCAATTTTTGACAATGATGATCGTCACATGGGTAATTACATGGTCTCTAACGATAACAGTAAGCTCTGGGTTATTGACAACGGAGGATTTTTTGCTGAGTCTATTAAAGATTTGTATTTTCCTGTTATTCCTAGTGCACAGGATATGACTATAATGAAAGGATGGAAGTCTCCTACCTACCAAGCCTGGGGTGAAGTTGCAAGTTGGGTTCGTTCTGGTAAAGCTGATCAGTGGATGAAAAGTGCAAACATGACTTCTGAACAAGCGGCGAAATCTTTTAGTGCGATGTTAGAAGCAACGAACAATTATGAGGAGGCCGAAAAACTATGATATTTTCACGAATAGTGCATTTAAATAGTAAAGCGAAGGCCGAGGAATTAACACGTATAGTGTTGGAAGACGGTAAGGCAACGATACCTTCAGGGTGGGAATGGTTGAAAAATATTGTGGATGTCGAACCATCTGATGGGTATGAGTTTATGTTGGAGCTCCCGCAAAAGTTGCGGGGTGATATGTTGTGGGCAACAGAGATACAGGAGGCAGAATGAAACTAACTCTTTCTTTAATGGTGTGGAACACATCACATCTTCTTGGTCGAACCTTAGAGACATTGAAAAAACAGACTATGCAAGATTGGGAATTACTAATCGTGGACGATATGTCAGAAGACGACGTACCTTTAACCATACAACAACATGGTCAAGGACTGCCGATCAAATATCATCGTCTAGAACATGACATGGGAATGAGAGGCAACACATTCTCATTAAACTACGGCCTTAGATGTTCTCAAGGTGACGTGGTGATGTGGAGTACTCCTGAAGTGATGTTGCCTCCGGGTACACTACAAGCAGTGTACGATACCCTTCAAAACAAACATGAGAAACTCTGGGTTACTATTCCTAGTCACGGCCTTACTCCAAGCACTCAACTTTGTCTCGATGCTGTGGATTGGAAAACAGACCTGCACGCAATAAAGACTCTGGTTGAAAACCTTAGCCCTGAGGATCCCAATTCGATTTGGTTTTATGTAAACTTCTACGAAGATGGAAGAAGGGATAAGGAACCTAGAATATCTTACGGCAACAACCAAACTGTTGGTGTTAGGCGACAACAGTGGCTTGAGAATGTCGGGTATTTTCCATATTTTCTGGATTACGGGTCGGATGATCCTTGGGTTTCGGGGACAAGAAAAAAGAATGGGTACCAAGATGTTACTCTTTGGGAGTATGAGGCTTACCATCAGTGGCACGCCACCACTCAATATTGGATGGCTCTAGGTAAAGCCCCAAATTGGAACAAATGGGGACACACTACAAGTAACATAATGAGTGATATTAACGTCCCTGAAGGTGGAACATGTGAGATATGGGATGGAGGAAGCCATGAACAAACCCCACGCAGCACCTCCCACCACTTAGGTGCATATGTACTATCAACAGGATTCAAGGAGAAAAATGATCAAGGATAAAGAGCCCGAAAACGGGGTATATACCATACCCAAGAAGAGACCTGAAAGGAAATTAGGTAGACCAAAACCAAAACCCGTTATCTCAACAGATGGTGGGAAGAAAAGGCCAAAGAAGAAGGAAACGACATGATTTTAATGAAACGTGATAGCAATGCAGAAGCTGAAAAGGTGGGGGAGGTTATAAAACAAAACGGCAAAATGATCTTCAACGTCCCTGACCGTTACAAACAATTCCTACAGACCATATATGTAGATGGAGAGAAATATACCCCAATTAGCCCCGAATACATGGACATGTTACCCTTAGCGATAAGAGGGGATAGATTATGGATAACTATAGGTTAAGAATTTTTGAGGAGGGTATTAGAAAATTGGGTAGTGCAAAATCCGGTTTCAAGGGACACAAAGGAAGACCAGGTAGAAGAGGTGGGAGCCTCCCACGTTCTGGGGCTTTTGGATCAGCGAAACTGGAAAAAGTTCTTAGCTTAGATGAGTCTAAAGGGGTAAACGAATCTGTAATTTTGGTCTTTGCGGATGGGGCAAAAGGTATTTTCAAAGAGTCTTCCATGGCTTATGGAAGTGCGGATTCTGAAGTTTTAGCTCATCAGTTTAGTGAGAGTATAGGTTGGGACATTGTTCCAGAGACGATAAGATACGAGTTTGAACATGAGCACGTCTTGGGAGAGAAAGCAGGAAGCCTTCAGATGTGGGTAGATGATGCTGTGTCGGGGGTTCATGCTATGGGGGAGGGGTCTAGCGAAGAGCGGTTTCTTGCGGAAGAGCGAATTGCAGTAATGGATGCCATCTTTCAAAATGAGGATAGAAACTCTGGCAATTTAATATACGATGAGAAAGGAAAAGGGAGACCTTGGGCTATAGATAATGGTGGGGCCTTTCACATTGGGTTTGCTGGAGAAAAATTACCTTTCGTTCCCTCAAAATCTATACCAAATATGAGTCGTTTGAGGGGGTTACCTATTAGAGATAGTGTTTGGGAGGATGTAGGAGCTTGGGCAAAACCACAAAAGCTAAAACCTATATTCAAGATGTGAGAACAGCTTTTGGAGATGAGAGGGCGGATACACTCAATACTTTTTTGGAATCGTTGTAAAACTATTGACATAATAGAGGAGGAATATGAACTTGCTTAGCAAATACCTCGCTCCAGGCGAGACGACATGGTTTGACATTGCAGATCGTGTTGGGGGAACGATGAGAAACTTCGACTCTCGTGAGGAAGCCATACAAGCAATTGGTCGAAAGTTGTTTGTCCCGAACTCCCCTGCGCTTATATGGGCTGGGCGAGAGGGAGGCAGATCGGTTATGGCGTGCAATATACTGCATGTTCATGATTCAATGGAAGGAATCATGCAAGCCGCTAAAGATGCTGCAATCATATTCAAAGCTGGTGGCGGTGTTGGGTTGGATTTTTCGGCACTGTCTCAAAAAGGAACGCCATTAAAATACTCAAAAGATGGTGAGGCCTCCGGGCCTGTGTCGTTTATGGAAATTTTCAATACGGTTGCCGAGGTGGTCAAAGAGGGTGGCTTGCGTCGTGCAGCTATGATGGGAACACTCAATGTATCTCATCCTGATATTATGCAATTTATTAGGTGTAAGTCTCAAGATGGTAAATTAAGAAATTTCAATATTTCGGTTACGGTTGATAGTGGTCCCCGTAGTGTTAGGACTGGTGTTTGGAAGACCATATGCGAGAATTCGTATCACAATGGTGAGCCGGGTATGGTCTTTTTGGATCATGTCAATGAGAATAACCCATTGCGAGATGAGCTCGGGGACATTATTGCAGTTAATGCCTGTGCTGAATTGCCTGGATACAACGGCTGGACATGTTGTTTGGGGCATATCGTCTTGCCAAATGTGATCAAGAAATTGGGTGATTGGTCAGAACTTGAACGCATCGCCCGGTTTGGTGTAAGATTCCTTAACAGGATGATTGATATGAACCATTACCCATTGCCGTTGTTTTCAGAGTGCGCTCGAGATGTCAGAAATATCGGTGTCGGAGTGATGGGTTGGCACGATCTACTGAAGGCAAACAACATCCCATTTGCATCATCTGCAGCGCTTGACTTAACGGAGCAGATTGGATGTATGATTGCTCGGGCTACGGAGAGTGAGAGTTGGAAATTGGCAAAGCAGTCAGGTGGGTATCGACCAGGAAGGCGACGAAATGTTTTCCTGAGAAGCATTGCGCCAACGGGACATACGTCTCGATTGGTTGGGGTAGAGAATTCTATATACCCTGATTATACCACAGGCATGAAAATGTCAGTAACCGAACATCTAAATCATATTGCTGCTTGGCAGCGTTGGGTTGATAACTCAATTAGTTATACGATCAGTTTTCCGGAAGATGCCCCGTTCGAAATAGCGGATCGTATTTTTAGAGGTGCACATGCTCGGAAGCTGAAAGCAATTGCGATATATCGAAACAATTCACGAGCTGGGCAACCGTGTGTTGTGGATGGGACTTGTGGGATTTAGGAGGTATAGTTGATCATGTCTACAATCTATTGTGGTTGGACGCATAAAGACTTTTTGAGCAGAAAAGAACTTTTAGCCTTTGGTGTTAAGGGGTCTATGCGGCGCAACAAAAATGGGAATATCGAACAATGCGAGGCAACCTATGATGTTATGATCAGATTGATTGAAGCGGGGTTATCTAATTCTGGATCATTCACGGCTATAAATGCAGACACCAAAGAGCATTTACCCGAAAGTCGTCAAACTTTTTGGCATTGGCAGAAATGATTACTTCTTTTAAGTAAAGAAGTTTGATAAAACTTGCAGGAGAAACATTGACATAATAGAGGGATAGGTTGTCCTTCTTTTTTGGAGATTGTATGGAGATCAAAGAAGCTTTTTTTGAGTTTTTTGAAGCGGGAAAAGAGTTTAGTACTGATGGCATATCCTTTTTAAGAGAAGGTGTAAAATTGGGATGTGGAAATCAAGTACTCAATCTCCCCTCCCTCGTCTCATCCCTAGCAGAAAATAGAGTACCGTTTAGTTGGAGGGGAGGATGGATTACCCTCCATAAGAAGGAGGTGGTTAGTCTGGGTAGTGATAAGTCTGGATTTCATGGACATAAGGGAAGACCGGGTAGGAAAGGTGGATCTGCTCCGAGAGGTGTGGGAGTAGCGGGAATGGGAACTGGGATACCTGCAGATGTAACTAATTTTGATGCGGGTCACACTAAGAAAGATTTTGCAGGTCAACGCCATATAGATGGGGACACAGAATCCCAATCAGCAATCGAGGCGTCTCGAGGGGAAGTCAAAGCAGATCTAATCTCAAAGTTGTCAGAAGAGAGCGGGTTGTCAGAAGAAGATGTCAACGAACTTATTTCTCAATGGGCCCAAACATCCAACGACGGCTCCTACGCTTCCTTACACATGCAAGAAATGGCAGCTAGAGAGTTTGGTGGGAAATTGTCGGATTGGCAACAGAGTAAGGTTGACGGGTTTAAGAAGGAGAACGTTCCGGAGAGAGCTGTGGTACAAAAAGAACTATTAGCGGTACAAAAACGAATGGATGATCTTAGGACAGGATCATGGGGAGATAGAAAAGCCAAAGAAGAGGCGTTTAGAATACAGGATGAGGAGTACGAACCACTAAAAGATAAACTTGTGGGGTTGGGTGGGGTGTTGGTTAAACGGCAAATCCCTATCATGTCCGACTCCGATACTCAAAAAGCCCTCCGTACTATGTACAACAATACACAACAAACACTCAAATCAGAAGGTATCGAGACTGTGCGGATGTATCGTGGGACGGATTTACCTAGAGCAGATGATTATCAAGAGTACAAGCCAAACACTGATACACTAATCTCCCAAAATACTATGTCATCGTGGTCATCCAACTATGACGAGGCGGGAAATTTCGGGCCGCTAGTTGTGGCGATGGACGTCCCAATAGATCGTATTCTGTCAACAGCACGTACAGGTTTTGGGTGTCTAACGGAAGGTGAATTTGTAATTCTCGGCAAACCCGGTGATCAGGTACGGGTTGTAAAAAATTCTAACTATAAGGAAAACCAATGATTCTTAACTTGGCGAACGAAATAAACGATGATTGGTTGAAAAAAGCATACCCGGGAGGGATAGAAGCCTATCGTAAATCTGAGAAAAAAGCCTCAGACGAGGCTATGGAAATTCTTGAGGGGGATGATAAAACGGGAAAAGATCCAGATAATCTCTCCGAACACCCCCAAACCGCCTGTCTCATGCTCCCCATTCGACCACAATTCGGCAAACAGATCGTATCAGATAGGCCAGGGAGAACTCCTCTGGAAGAACTGCACGTTACTCTCATGTTTCTAGGAGATACCTCAGATATCCCTCCCCTACAATACATTGAGAAAATGGTTTGGGATGTTGTAAGTGTCTCTGAACCGATTGTGGGTAAGTTGAATGGGGTAGGGCATTTTGCTAAGGGCCCTGATGGGATCCCCTTCTATGCAAATTTTGATTCCAAGGCCCTTCCAGGATTCCGACAAACCTTAGTCGATTGGTTTAAAAACCATGGCGTTGTGTCTCCAAGTGAACATGGGTACACCTCACATATTACTCTGTTTTACTATGAGGGGCCTACACCTAGCGTTGAAGTTCCTAGCGTAGAAATCAAGTTTGATGCAGTAAGGATTCAGTGGGGAGACAGGAACTTCGATATTCCGTTTGGAGGTAAAGTATGACCTTAACCACCATCATAGGACGCGGACATAGTGGTACCCGTATCCTATCACACACATTGATCGGTAGTGGTGTGTACATGGGCGAACCTCTGAATAGTGCTGGGGATTTAATACCAGCAGACAAGATGTATTGTGCTTGCGAGGTGATAGCCGATCACATCAAGTGGAGGGGAGGATTAGATTGGGATTGGAGTAAGTTGTCCAAGATGATTATACCCCAAGAATTTACTGACCTAGTTTATTCATATTTGAGAGCTGTTCCCAAAAGTCGAGCTCTCCACAAAGGCTGGAAACTACCTGAGACGCTGTTATGTCTCCCCTGGATTGTTCGTATGTTTCCTGACACCAAATATATTTACTGGATCCGTGATCCCAGGGACAGCATTATTGGGCCTCACATAACCGACAATCTGAGACAATTTGGTATTGATAGTGAGCCTACAGATAACATTCGTCTCAATCGGGCAATCTCATGGATCTACCAGTACAAGCTGGTCAAGGCGATGCCCAAACCAAAACACTGGATCGAGGTACGCTTTGAGGATTTTGTATTGAGACAAGACGAAACGTTAACTCGTTTGGAGATGTTTCTCGGATACCCTCTAGCTAAGATTGTCGTTCGTCCAGAAGCTGTAGGTCGTTGGAAGACGGATGAAGGGGCAAACTATTTTTATTTTGACTTTTTCGATGAGGCGATGAGGGATTATGGATATAGCTAGAATCCATCCAAAAACACACGTCAGGAGCTATTCTCTAATTGTTATGACCCTTATATCGCTAACATGCCTTTTTCTTGCAAGTTTTCTGCAATTTGAGTTTTTTGACCTACAACAGTACTTTTTACCGGCAACAAGGGAATTTTTACACTTAAGGAACCCGTATACTGTAACAGGATATTACAATCCACCATGGACACTTTTGTTTTTGACACCGTTTTTAGCTCTTCCTGCATCCTGGATCCAACCAACATATTTCTACATATCCTTGGGAGCCTTAGGTTGGGTGTGTTACAAACTAAATATGAAGAAGTCTAGTACTTTGGCATTTTTGACATCGTTACCCGTTGTATCCATTTTGGTTTATGGAAATATCGAATGGCTGACGTTGTTGGGAATGTTTTTACCTCCACAGATCGGGTTGTTTTTTGTCCTCATGAAACCTCAGGTAGGAATAGGGATCGCAATATGGTGGATCATTGAGGCATATAAAAAAGGGTGGAAAGAGATTATACACATCCTGTGGCCCATAACCTTAGTGCTGAGTTTGTCCATAATCGTCTACGGTCCCTGGCCTTTGAATGTGTTGTCAGCATTAGAGACTGGAGTAGGAGGAGGACTACCTTGGACAATTCCCCTCGCGTTCTACACTTTGGTGAGGATGAAAAATGTTGAGGATAGTCTCCTGATCGGGCCCGCACTCTCCCCACATATGATGGGATCGAGTTGGTGTGGGTTGTTCATTGTGTTGTCAGATACCCCGTGGGCTATGTGGGCGGCTAATATAGGTATGTGGGCGTGGGTAATTTTTACCTAAAACGTATTTGGTTTGTTTTGTACATTGTTATATAATAAACATATGGATTTATTTATTGCGTTCCAACAACTAGATTTATACATAAAAGCTGCAATCCTTAAGGTTCAGCTTTTCTTTATAACCTTAGCATTAAGAATTCTCGATTTTGCTTATCCAATTACGGGGGAGTATGAGGAAGGTTAATGGAATTCTGGCAACGTGTTGTAACCAATCCTGGTTGGTGGTCTTTTTTCCTGATCGTAGTCGGGGGCCTTTACTATCTTGTCGCTAAGGAGAAAATCCTTGACAAGTTGTTTCATCGTGCAGCTACACGCAACCAAATAGAAACAGAACAAGACAGGGCCGCCGATAATGAAAGACGACAAGCTATTGATCGTATGGTTGCGGTTCAAGACAAACAAAACACTGCCTGGATGGAGCTGTACAAAACGGAACGAATAGAACGGGTATCCGCCAACGAACGAATGTATGAGAGCATCCGCATGACTCGAGATATGGTGGATGAAGCCATGCGAGCAATGATTACGTTCCAAGAAATTTCCCAACTTACATTGTCATCACGGGAAGAACAAGATGCGGAATACCTCAAGCTGTTCGCTCAGGTAACAAACGCTATCAGGGAATCTACTAAAGTTAACGGGGCAACCGCATTTGTGTTAGTACGTTTATTTTTTAAGGAAAAGAATGGGGGGAAAACGTTTCAGGATCTTGTAAACGAAATGGAGGAAACTGGTGAGCCTGTACATATACAGCAAGAGGAGTAAATGGCAGGTACGTTTAGGAGTTAAGTTCGACAGGAAGACTCTGGGTGTTCGTCCTACAATAGAAGAAGCGAAGAAACTCAGAGATGAGTATTTACATGAGGTTGGATATCGTGTTTGGCAGGGAGTATTGGTAAAAATTGAGGAGGAAGATAAAGAGGAGCCTTTTGTCCACAAGCAAGAAGATGGGAATACTCTCATAGTAGAAACCCAAGTTACGGGCATCCATACGTTAGAACAAGCTTTAAAATATGCCCAAATCGATCTGGATATCTGGGAAGTCGACCATTGGATTTGGAACAAGTGGCCTGTAGGAGCCAAAGCAGAGAAGAAAAATCTCCAGTTTGATGAAGGTAAGATAACCGGAACGATTGAAAGCGTCGGCCTTACTATTGCCCCCCTCATCCAAGTAAGGATCTGGTTAAAGCGCAAACTACCTCTTCCCATATTCGCCCACATTCAACCAGTGTACTGTTCTCCTATTGCAAAACCCACAAGACCATCAGAAAACCAAACCATCAAGACCACACTCATATATGGGGATTCTCAAATCGGTTTCAGGAGAGATTTAAGAAATGGACACTTAGATCCATTTCATAGTAGGGCATGTTTGGATTTAGTATGTCAGATGGCAGACACCTTACAGCCCGATTTGATAGTTAACTTAGGTGATTACTTGGACATGACGACGTGGACAGATAGATTTGTGCGCACACCTGATTTTCTAGGTACTACCCAACCAGCAGTCCTTGAGGCGTATTGGTGGTTAGCCCGATTGAGAAGTTTGTGTCCCAATACAACTATAGTGATGCTGGAAGGCAACCATGAAAAACGCATTCCCAACTACATATCAACACATCTTCACGCTGCATACGGATTGAAGCCAGCAGAGGAACTGACCTTGTCAGCGTCGTTGTCCATTCCTAGACTTTTATGTTTGCACAATCTTGCAGTAGAGTGGGTAGAAGGATATCCTGATGCAGAATATTGGATTAGCCCCAGGGCGTTAGTAACACATGGAAATAGGGGATTGGGTCCAGGAGCTACGTCCAAAAGGATCGCATACGAATCGGATGTAACGGTTGTGTATGGGCACATACACAGACTAGAGTTAGTTAGTAGAAATGTTAAAAGTGAGGCAGGGTACCGCACAATTTCTGCATTTTGTCCTGGATGCACGTGCAAAACCGATGGGAGTGTTCCTGGGCATCGGATAAAACAACAGTGGCAACAGGGAATTGCTTGGGTGGAGTATACGTCAGATGCACAGACCATCACACCCATCCTTATTGAGAATGGTAAACTAATTTTTGGACGTTCATTTATTGGAGAAGATCAAGTTGAAGGTCTTAGGGAGATGTGGCCGGATTGGAATTGGTAAAACAGTGTTTGACATGGGCCCTTAAGATATGTTATAATGAATGTGAGGAATAAAATGTCTAAACTGAAAATCCTAGAAGAGTTTACAAAGGGGATCCAAAAGATGGGAAGTGCAAAATCTGGTTTCAAGGGGCATAAAGGTCGTCCAGGTAGGAGAGGTGGATCAGTAGCTCGTGCAGGAGGTCATGCGCCACAAACAGTCAGTATTCGTGATGGTGCTGTAGTAGTGAACGGTGATCCTGCATTTGTACAAGCTGTTAGTACTGCTTTGAATGATGTTCCTGATTGGGTGTTGCAGCCAATTCCTAGAGTTGTGTTGGAATCAATAAATAGAGATCGTATAGGTATGACACCCGACGCATTTGAAAAATATTATTCGTCTGTCAATCATCCTCTTACTATTACACAAGGTGCTAGCGAACGGGCTGGTATTGACGAGGCTCTGGGACTGACCCCAAAGAATGTTCTAGGTAGGGCATTTGATAATTCCATTACGTTGACACAGCCACACACTGCTGATAGTTTTAAGGAAACAGTCTTGCATGAGGTTGGCCACCATGTTGATAATTTAGTAATTACTGCTAGAACACGTCCTGCTCCACGCACTCGGTACCAATATGATACTGGTGGTGACAAATTAGATAGTGTTATGAAGAAGGAACAAAAGAATTTGGAACACAAATTGAGTGTTTTTGGAGGAGGTCATCAAATATACAAAACGGCAAGAGAACGAATACGAAACATTACACGGACCATTCCTGGAAAGCGTTATGATAGCGGAGATCGTGCCAAGACAGAGACATTCGCTCAGGCATATGCATTGATGATGACTGGGCACACTGATAATATGCCGGCTGGAATATTACGAGTAATGGGGAAATATACAAAAACAAGACCTCCTGGTAGATCTGTAGTTGCCAGGCAATAAGGACAAGTCCTTAAAAACAGGGAACCCACCGAATACAAAGAATATAGGAAAAATCATTTTTTAGATTTGAGGGCGGAACAAAAAGCTTTAGAGGGTTAAATAGTTTTCTGGAGCAAAAGTCTTGTAACTTGTTCAATAACTTTACTTATTACTTCTTCTAGCTCTTCTAAGCAGGTATCCCACGCTTCCCATATATGGCTTCCCTTCCATACCTCGATATAAAGCCTATCCCCAACAACATTGAGATTGATCGTACAATCGTATGTGTCTCCAGGTATGGAAAGCCCTCTCGCTGCTCCTTTCTGTTTGTACAAGAGATTCTTAGTAACTAAGGATTCGACTATTTTTTGTGTGGTAGATAATGAAGGGATTCCAAGAGCAGCTTGGATTTCTCGGATGGATGGGGAAATGTTGTTTTTTCGTATGTAGCGTTTGATGTATCCTAGCATTTGTTTTTCTAGCATTTTACCCATACGCTACTCCTTTTAACTCATTATAACATAGATGGTACGTATTTTGCAAGATAGTTTTAACTATTTTCCAAAAAACCTTGACATAGTTTGTTAAGTGTGTTATAATGAATGTGAAAACAAACAAAGTTTTATAGTTAAAAAGGAGAGTACTGAATGTGTGAAAGATTTTATGTAGTTTTTGAATCAAACAGTGAATATCCAAGAGGGGTATTTACGAGCAAAGAGTATGACGAGTCTTTTGATCGTTTGCATCCAGACTATCGCCCTCGTTGTACAGGTTATGATACAAAAAAAGAAGCAGAGGAGGCGGAAGAATTTTACACAAATCAGGCACGACAAGAATACAGCAAGTAATCACACACCATCTCAGATTTGAGAGATATCGCCGTAGTGGGTTCGAAACCCACAATATGATTGAGGCGGGCGGAACGCGAAGAGCGATTTCTTAAAAAGCTCGCCGGGCAGATAACCCATAACCGGATTACCTGGGAACAGGGAACACGGGAAGGAGATCAGCAGTGGAGCACGGTGATATCTTTTTTTAATTTAAAGGAGAACAAAATGACAGATCAAGAATTAGTCGAGGAGTATGTCCGAACACATGATGGTCCCTACAACATCACGGTTGTAGCAGATGCTTTAGGAATCACATACGGTGCTGCAGCAGTTTGTTTGGATACCATTCGAGTTTGTTCGTACTTGTGGATAACTTTTCAGTGGGATCCATCACAGACAAACTTGATGAAAGTAAACTAAGGAGAACAACGATATGGAATATCCAGTAAATTGGTATTACAATAAGGACGATCATGAGGCTCAGTATCTTTTATGTGATAGGTGCGTCAAGGAATCCCTGAAAGTCTACATCGAGTTTCAGACGACTGGTGGACCTGGAGATGAATGTGAGTTTTGTGGAAGAGAAAAGAATGATGGTCGTTAACATTTACACTGAGAACAAACATTCAGTGAAGGGAGAACAAAATGAGAATAGGTGATGTGCTCTTACATGTATGTTTCGATACGGGCCGGCCTGCAATCTTTGTCTGCATAGGTGTTGAGGATTATGGTGATCTGGGGTGTATGTCATTTTGGAATTGTTCGGTTTGTGGTTCAACTCGAGCAGGTTCGTCTTTGGGTTTAGCGTATTAGAAATTGAAAAGGAGTACAATATGTACAGAGATTTAGTCAAAGGTGAGGTTTTGCAGGACGGTGATCAGGCATGGGCTTGGATAGATCCTGATTGCGAGGAGTTGGGTTGGGTGATTGTCGGCTCTGACGGCGTTGGAGAGGTGTTTGATCCGGAGGAAATGGTTCGAATCCGTCGGCCCGTTCAAGTAGAAGGGAAGTGAGATGGAATTGCATTGGGATTCATCCTAGAGAAATTTAATGGGGTAAAATAAAAAGGAGTATGACGTGGTCGAGAATATTACTGACACATTGAAGAATACTTTCAGTAGACTTACTTACGGTGATCGCTGGATGGTCTGGAACAATGATCGGATGACTTGGGTTGTCTATGAAAAGCGATACCGCATTTCCCATGGTGTGGTCATCGTTGAGACTGATAGCGAAAAAGAAGCAGTAAAGAAGCTGACCGAGGGCGATTCCTGTGGGGGTTAAGATTTGAGGAGAACAAAAGGTGGAATTGAATCTAAAACTTTATTTTGTTCCCACCCCTTTTACCTTATCATTTAACCACCGATCCGCAATGACTACGGCTGAAACTCTCGTGACATCCTCTTTACTATATTTACCTGTTGTACCATGAACAATAGCCAAAATAAGACATTGGTAAACTACACCTGTTGGAAGGAACTGTGCAAGCCTTAAGTAAAATCTCATCCAGAAATCCAATTTATTCCTCCACTATGCTTTTATTGGGTACATGGTGTTAGAGTCGTCTATTTTCGAGTCCACAACTTTACCACAATCAGCACATACAGTAAGATAAATGACGATGCTGAAAGGCATTGTAATTGTTAGCAAGCCCTGATCGACCGAATCGATCTCTTTTTCGCCATGTATTGTACGGTCGTGCCCGCATCGCTCTTTTTTGTCCATAGTTCCCTCAGCTCTACACCCAATCACTATAGTTTTCGGAAGCATAATTATCACCTCTTTTCGTAAAGGTTATTTCCCATTCAGTGGGGTCATAAGTTATCCATGCTTGGTACCACAAACAAACCACCAAACAGAAATAACAGATAACCCCAATCCAATCCAACTCTCTACTCCTTAGGAATCTTTCTAAACAGCTTACAAATGAATGCTGTCAACCGCCTCTGTAAAGACGATTGCCATCGCACCGAACATATCTGCTAGGTCGTTCCGTAGATCTTCCAATGCTTCCAATACTTCATCTGCCCGACAATCAACTTCAATTGGAGGCTCTGGGGATGGTGTTGGTATCGGAGGATCAGGATCGGGGGCTCCCACTACATCCCCATAGGCGGATTTAACAAAACAACTCCCACTGACTGGGTATTTGTTGTACGCCCTGATGTACACGGTTACCCATTCCCCCTCAATTGGAGAAATAATCCCCAATTGAGTCCATTTAGGTGCATATTCTTGGTGGAGGGGAGTTGTCCAAAAAACCGTTTGATCATGAAAAGGATCCCCTGATCCCAGGCGATCAACCCCAATTGATACATAGTACTCACCAATTCCAGATCCTTGGCTTTCTGACTTCAATGCAACTTCTGCAACAAATCTGAAAAACTTCCCTCGGGCGAGGGGACCTACATACACTCTTTGATAGATGCCTCCATCTCCTAAATCACTGGTCTCAAACCATTGTTGAGAATAATCAAAAGATGCAGAAGATTGACGCCATTCCCAGCGTCTCTTTGAATGATCGTAGAAATGCCTCCAACCCACAGCGATTTTAATTTCTGGGGCACCGTCTTCCACAAACTTACCTACAAATGTAGGATTTTCAATCAAATTCTGTACCTCTACCACTTCATCTCCTTCCCAGGTTTCCCTGAACATCTGAATGACTTTACCCTTCCCCTCGATGTACCATTGATCGTATCTGGGCCACCGATAGAAAATAAGGGCATCAATTTTTGGATAACAGTCTCCATTCCACCACTTAATCTCAGCATAGGCTGATTGTATCCAACCGTTATTCTCATCCAACCAAGGTCCCCCTTGATTAGTTTCGGTAATCAACATAGGTTTTTCCATAAACCTGATTGGAACAACATTCATAAAATCTCGATATGTCCGAAAATTGAAAAACCTGTCAGAATATGGGAAGTCCATCTTAGAATTGTCTGTAATCAAGGAGGGATCTGGGCCATGTGTGTATGTGTGGATGGCTAAGGCTCCAGCCCCGTCGATGTGATTCCAAACATACTCTTGGTACTCAATCCAGTCCCCTGTTTCAGTGTTCCACGGGGCAACTGGCGCAGGAATAATGATATCGTCTTGGTGGTTAGGAAGGGATCTGATCGCTCGATAGCAGAGATTGTAACAATCGACATAATCTTGAGCGAAAATGTCGATCCCTTCAGGACGTTCTTGAGAATGGTTGGGTTCGTTGCCTATGATCCATCTGTGACAACCTTTGGAATTTCTAACAAAATTAGCACACCTAAGAGCAAAGATTGGGTAATAGTGTATTAGAGGCAATGTTCCTGCCCGACCATAACCATGGTTAAGCCGTGCTACAATATGATATTTCTTCAAATTGGAAAAATCATATCCGGATATGTCGCTAACATCACGTCCGAGAGCATGGGTAGTAAGAACCCACCCTCCACCTTCAGGCATGAGAATATGCCCACCACCGGGTTCGTGTATTCCTAGAATCATTTTCTTCCACCTGACCCATATGTCTGTGTGAAGATCGCAACTATTATTAGCAACAGTGCCCCTGCAAGGAATACTGCAGTTAAGTTTGATCTGCTTGCTTCCATTACATTCACTATACTTGTTAATATTGTCATCGTTGTTACCTCCTATCTATCTGGGTTTTATAGTTTTGAAGCGGTTGCATAAAATCTTGTATTCTTGTTTGATCGTAAGATCTAATCTGATTTGAAGAAGACTAACCACATCGAGTTGTCCCGTATCAACATACGAAACTACCCCCCACCCTACCCCATCTTTGGTTTGAGTGTCAATCAATATGGCAGGTTTTCCCACAACAAAACAAGGTAAAAACATGGTTTTCTCCTTTAACTCGCTAAGGCGATAGCTTTGTATACTGTTTTATGTACAGTTTTTCCATGCAGCCAGGAATCTAGAAGAATTCGAGTTTGCCAAGTAGTGTTGTTCTCAATTTTTTTGAGGAGCCTTTTCAACTCTACCATTTTTGGAATTCCTAAACATACAGTAATCCAAGTTTTGAGACGATTGCTATAACCTTTGACAAACTTCCTCCATGTGCGTATACGACGCCCGGATTTCTTGATGTATTCTTCAACTTTCTCCAAACGTATGGTCAACCCGTTGAGTTGTATAAGACGTGCTGCCATTTTATTCCTCCTTTTAATAAATTGTTAGATCAAGTGATGTTACATACGCTCATAGTAGAGAATCAAGTCCCTACAGTTTTATTCTTTATGAGGTACCAATATTGATGTCACCTGGCCCATCGTTACACATGAACAGTGGAGGGTAATCGGCCTCGCACACGGATGAGATAGCAAAAGGCATTTTACTCCATGTTGCCGCCCCCACCGACTCTCAAACTTAATATTCACGTATCCTTTATCATCGCACTCTTGTAGCACCCTGTCAAGTTTTAAAGAAGCCCCATAATTCTCTGCCCCTACATGGAGGATCATCGCACTTATCTTACCTGCCCCCACAATAGGCATATCTCCATCCATTGTGTGTTGTTCACTAATAGCCCGTTCACCACCACTACAACGAACAAATGCTTCTTCTCCTACATCTGTCCATCCTGTCTTATCTGAACGAATCTGTACTTTCATCTTTTCCCCTTTCCTAATCCTGAACTATCCACGTTGTAAAATCCCTACGCTTATGGCAAATATCAACAGAACAACAAAGTACTGACATCCATACCTTGGCCATGGGGGATTCTGTACCTGGTATAAAATCCACATGATATTGTAGTAATTCATTGCTTTTTCCTTATCTTTGCTTTAACTTTCGCCTTGCGCTTAGTTTCTTTTCTGAAGCAGTTCCCACATATTGGACCTTCATTCGACATAAATAAAAGTACTGCCGATTTTTCCTTATCACATTTTACACAGGGTATTTTAGACATCTTCTACTAACCTCTTTCCTCTTTTCGCTTTTTCCTTATCTCTGCTTTAATTTTTGCTTTACGTTTAATTTCTTTTCTGAGGCATATCCCACATATCGGACCTCTATTCGTTGTAAAAGTGAGCTCTGATAGTTTCCCCTTGCCGCACATCACACAGACTACTTTAGACATTCTCTATTAACCTCTTTCCTCTTTTAACGTCTTTCTGGCTCTTGGTTACTGCCTCCTCAACCAAATCGAATCCTTGGGCCTCCGCACTACAAAACAAAACTACCAAACAATCTGCATCTTCTTCTCTTGCTATTTCGGAAATAACTCCAGTACCTACCCAACATTCTGTTTGGTCGAAAAGCCCACCAGCTAGAACCCTCATCTCACGAACTTTTTTATCAAGGACGTACAATGAGGGGTTATCATGTTTGGTACATGCCCATCTTTCACACGCCTCTTCTAGAAGTTTAGCACCCTGCCTTGCGGCCCATTCTTCATTTGTCCAACCTTCTTTGTATCCTCTAGCAATTACGTTTTGTACAACGACCTCTTGAGTAGGTTTTTCTTCTTCTAAGAGTTGCAGGCGAAGATCTTTTACATACTCAAGGGCTTCTTGATAATCGTCCCAGAGAAGGTTTCTCTTAAGGGTTTGGTTGTCAGGTGGGCGATCACCTAGCTCTTGTTTTGTTTGTCCAGATAGATAATCAGTATGAGGCATTAGAAATTATCTCCTCTTTTTTCTTCCTGCTCTTTCTGGTGGTTGACTTGCGGGGTGCTGTTTTGCCAAGTTTACGTAACAATTCCCACACAAACGCATACCAGGACTAGGAGCACTACATACTCTACAGGTGTTTCCAGCATTTTTCCCGTATAAATGTTTGGAGCTTTCCGATACTCTTTTAACCATTTTCTTTTCCTTTGTGTACTTTTTCATGTGCCCCACGCGCCTGAGGGGATTTAAACTCCCGATCACAGGTTCGACACTTGAATTTTTCCTTAGGTGTTGGAGGCAGCTTTTCAGATTCGTTGTTAGCTGTAGCTATTTTTTTGCTACCTTTAGCTATTTCCTTGCTAGCTGCAGGTTCTGGGATAAACATTATACCCTCAACCAAACCAAGCCCAGCGATCATAACTGGAGCAAAGCCAGCTGACAAAAAAGCTATGACTTCTTTCTCAACCGTTTCCCAATAGCTACCTAGCTTAAGAGCTTTTGCCATGGGATTTGTCTCAACGACATAGACCATAAAGCGAAGCTGCCTCCAGCTGAAAAGCCACGTGTAAAAAACTGACAAAACAGCTACACCTAGGACAAACCACTTAGCTACCTTTGTCCAATTTGCTTTTCGCTTCCATAGCTTGCCGAAGCTTACCATGAGTTCGTGCGAAGCAAAATCAGCTACTATATTGAGAATGTAGCCGCCCATAACCCAACCATTTAGCTTTTGCAAATAAACCCCATCTATTCCCCCTGAAGCCAGCATTAGACCTAAGTTTGATGCGGCTAAAGGGTTACCATGGGCCCACATCCAAAGTGAAGTCAGAGCTTGTGACAGGTTTTTCGATGTTTTTTCCCACGACTGTTTCCAAGACTTCACCTATTCCCTCCTTGATTCCAAAGGCATCTGCAGCGCCTCTAATATAGACATTTACAAAGCGAAAGTGTTTTTTGTATACGTGGTTGTTAGTACGGACCTGCCAGGATATGGATCGATCAGGATTTGTCCAAGTGATGAGGAAAACATCGTATCCAAATCTAATCTTGAGCCCCCACTTGAGTATTTCAGCGAATTGCTCTTTCTTAGTTTGACATAATAAAGTGCTCATATCTCCTTAGCGCCCTCGCAATCTCTGTCTTGATAATTTCTCGTGCTTCATCTATACCAATATAATGCCAAGCAAAGCGTCCTCCCACTCTTTCACCTTGTGCAAGAGCTAATTCCGCACAGGATGCAGCAATTTCACTTATTATTAATTCAGTTTCCTGTAATGGATTGTTCATGTTTTCCTCTTTACCCTTTTTCAGGGGAGGGGAGGGATTTAACCTCCGCTGGCTGATCATTGCCTTTCAACGCATATCGTAGATGGGAATCACTCCACCTTATCGTTTGCTAATCCCTTCAGTTACTATACTGAAGGCCTCCCCTGAAAAAGGGTAAAATTTGTG
>Ga0114923_10000775_pt1 | contig 23392 bp, 13 predicted proteins | sample SumtaG_FD_89578 | JGI IMG/M metagenome (GOLD analysis project Ga0114923, IMG submission 89578) | Deep subsurface microbial communities from Indian Ocean to uncover new lineages of life (NeLLi) - Sumatra_00157 metaG | ecosystem: Environmental > Aquatic > Marine > Oceanic > Sediment | place: near...
AGTTGTCCGTTGTCGATACCTGACCCCCCTTCTTTTCAATTCCACCCAAAGCTGCTATTATGCTGCGGTTATGAACACGATAAAATCCGCTGCAATTCCAATGCGTACCATCGGGCCGGTTAAGATAATCAGTCCGCATATCGAAGATCAGGTCAAGGTATCTTTAGCCACCTACGAAACTCCATTATGGGCATCAACTAATCGCGGTGCTAAAGTTTCCAGAGAAGCCGGCGGAATTCATGCAGTTATTGTTGATGAGAGGATGACGCGTTCGGTTTTATTTGAAGCATCGGATGCGGCAACCGCATTGCAAATCGTGCGCGAAGTTCAATCACGTCAAGACGAGGTTGCTGCGGTAATCGCTGAAACCAGTCGTTTTACTAAATTGTTGGCAATAAATTTTCAAATTGTGGGTCGACTTCTTTATTTAAGGCTCGAGTGTTCAACTGGGGATGCCGCCGGGCATAATATGACAACGAACGCGGCCGATCATGTAATGAATTGGATGTTGTCGCAATATAAAAATTTACGTTATATTTCTGTGTCGGGAAACTTTTGTGTTGATAAAAAAGTTTCTGCGGTAAATGGAATTTTAGGTCGTGGTAAATATGTTATTGCTGAAATAAATATTCCACGCGTGATATGCAGACAAATTTTAAAAACTACGCCAGAAAAAATTGTAGAACTTAACATTAAGAAAAATTTATTAGGAACAAATGTTGCGGGTGGCATAAGAACTGCCAACGCGCACTTTGCGAATATTTTATTAGCGTTATATTTAGCGACCGGGCAAGATGCTGCAAATATTATCGAAGGGTCGCAAGGTTTTGTACATACCGAAATGCGCAACGATGAATTATATTTTTCGACTACATTGCCAAGCGTAATTGTTGGCACGGTTGGTGCGGGAAAAAATTTGGAATTTGTGCGTGATAACTTAGAAATGTTAGGTTGTACAGAAAAACGGGAAGTTGGTGAAAATGCGCGTCGTTTAGCAGTTGTTGTTGCAGCAACGGTATTGTGTGGTGAGCTTTCATTGCTTGCTGCGTTAACCAATCAAGGTGAATTGATGCGTACGCATTTAAGTTTAGAGCGGGGAAAACCAATTGATGAATAAAAAAGTTGGTATTGATGCGATAAGTTTTTATACTTCGCATTATTATTTAGATTTAACAGAACTTGCGTGCGCGCGCAATATTGATATAAATAAATTTCATGTTGGTTTGGGCCAGTTTAAAATGTCGGTGCCGGCGCCAGGTGAAGATGTGGTGACGATGGCAACAAATGCTGCGCAAAAAGTTTTAAAACAAACGGATATAAATGACATCGATACAATTTTATTTGCGACTGAATCGGGAATCGATCAATCCAAAGCCGCGGGAATTTATTTACATTCATTGTTAAATTTATCCAAATCATGTCGCGTAATTGAATTAAAACAAGCATGTTACAGCACCACCGCCGGATTGCAAATGGCATTAGCATGGGTGGCACGTTATCCGCAAAAAAAAGTTTTGTTGGTTGCATCTGACATTGCGCGTTATGGTTTGAATAAAGCTGGGGAATCTTCGCAAGGATGTGGCGCGGTTGCGATAATTATCAGTGCAAATCCGCGGATTTTAGTCATCGAGCCGGAATATGGTATTTACACCGATGATGTGATGGATTTTTGGCGGCCGAATTATCAAGATACCGCATTGGTCGAAGGAAAATATTCGACAATAATTTATATGCGTGCGTTAGAACAAGTTTGGCGTGATTATATGGCGAGCTCAAAGCGTGATTTTTCGCATCATGCGTTTTATTGTTATCATGTTCCGGTGCCGCGCTTGGTAGAAAAAGCGCATAAGTTATTGGCGAAAATTAACGGTGAAAAATTTAGTGAAGAACAGGCGAAACAAAAAGTTGCAGATTCGTTAGTTTATGCTCGCGAAATTGGCAATAGTTATACCGCAGCGTTATATATTGGTTTAATTTCTTTATTGGATAATTATAAGGGGGATGCTGCGAATCAACGCATTGGATTTTATAGTTATGGTTCTGGTTGTGTCGCAGAATATTTTAGCGGTGTAGTACAAAATAATTATCGTGATATATTACAAGCTGTGGTTCACAAAAAAATGTTAGATTCACGTCAAGCGTTATCTTATCAAGAATATGAGGACTTTTTTAACTTTAGTTTGCCAGAAGATGGTAATGAATTTTACACCCCTCATTATAATACTGGGGGTTTTCGCTTAGCGGGAATAAAAGATCATAAAAGGTTGTACGAAATCATATGAAAAAAATAACGGCAAAGGTGCCAGGCAAAATTATTTTATCCGGTGAGCATGCAGTGGTTTATGGAAAGCCTGCAATTGCAACGGCAATAAATCGTTTTGCTGCTACAACTATTACGCCACAAATTGAGCCAAAAATATTTTTTTATTTGCCCGATTTTAATTATCAAGCTATTTATTCTATGCAAGAACTGCATACACTTAAAAATAAATTATTACAAAAATATCAAACATTTATTGATAAAAAACTAGATGTCAGTGAAATTTTACAAAAGCCAATCGAATTAATTCAATTTACTTTGATTAATTTTTTAGATCATTTTAAGCTAAAAATTGAAAATGGTTTGCAAATAGAAATTAATTCAAACATTCCAATTGGTTGCGGGTTTGGCTCATCTGCTGCGGTAATTTTAAGTATTATCGGCGCATTGGCAAATTATTTTGAAATTAATTTAACTGAAGATGAATATTTTAAAATTGCGCAAAGTTGCGAAAAATTACAGCATGGCTATCCTAGTGGAATTGATGCGCAAACTTGCTTGCACGGAGGATGTGTTTATTTTCAACAAGGTTCAATTAAGCCGTGCAACATAACTAATGAATTGCCAATGTTTATAGTTAATACCGGTACGCCGCGTGTTAGTACTGGTGAATGTGTTACAACGGTTGCAAAAAAGTTTCAACACAGCGAAATTTGGAATAAGTTTAGCACAATAACTAATAGTTTATTTGATGTGTTGGTTGCAAATAAAATGGGTGCATTACAAAAATTAATTCGCAAAAATCATCGTTTGTTAGTTGAGATCGGAGTGGTGCCCGCGCGTGTACAAAATTTTATTACTGATGTTGAACAGTTAAATGGCGCAGCCAAAATATCTGGAGCAGGAAGTGTCGCCGGCGATAATGCTGGCATAGTTTTAGTGGCGTTTGATATCAAAGCTGTGCAAGATATTTGCGCGCGTTATAATTATGAATTAATTCCAGTACAATTTGAAACAAGAGGTTTGCGTGTTGTTTGAAGTTTCTGCTCCAGGAAGCGTGATGTTAATGGGAGAACACGCGGTTTTACATAATTATCCTGCAATTGTTGCAGCGATTAATCGGCACATTAAAGCAACATTAATGCCGCGATCGGATCATAACATAAATATTTGTGCTAAAAATTTTGGTGAATTGAAGTTGGAGCTTGATTTGCTAGAATCTGCCATCCAGCGGGATGATGGGGCAAAATATAAAAAATTTAATTATGTATTAACCGCGATTCAGCAATTTCAGAATGTTATTCCATCAGGTTTTGATTTGCACATCAGTTCAGACTTTTCTGATCAGTTGGGATTAGGATCTTCCGCGGCGGTGACGGTTGCAACTTTAGCGGTTTTACAAAAATGGATTTCGGGTAAAATTAATTTGGATGAAATCTACAAATTAGGGGTTAAAACGATTCGATTGGTACAAAATAATTTAGGTTCGGGCGCAGACATTGCGGCGAGCGTTTATGGCGGGGTTATTGTTTATCAAACTAAACCATTTAAAATTGAAAAAATAAATGTTATTCCAGAAATTGTTTTGATTTATACAGGATATAAAACGCCGACGGTTGAAGTAATCAAACAAATTAATCAAGCAGCGAAAAATGCGTCGGATTATTTTGCGAATTTGTATCGCATTATTGGTGATTTAGTTTTAAAAGGAATAGAATGTTTTAAGCAACAAGATTGGCAGCAATTGGGGCAATTATTTTTAGCGCATCAAGACGTGCAACGTGCATTAGGCGTAAGTGATGTGGCAACCGAAAAAATTCTAACGGAATTAAAAAATATTCCAACAATTTATGGCGCAAAGATTTCTGGTGCAGGTTTGGGGGATTGTATAATCGCCCTGGGCCAAGCTGATAAGAATATAAAAGCGATTAATGTTAGAATAGATAAAAACGGAATAAATAATCCGTAGGGGCACAGCGTGCTGTGCCCATATATGGGATGACGTATGCAACAAATTGAGGTAGTAAAAAAAATTTTAGTCGATCAATATGGCGCATCGCCAAAAAATAAAATGGGTGAGGCGTTTGCGCCAGCAAATATCGCGCTATGTAAATATTGGGGGAAGCGTGATACAGATTTAAATTTACCGATTACTTCAAGTTTGTCAATTTCATTGGGTAATAAAGGTGCGCGTACGCGTGTGACTTTAGCAGAAAATAATCAAGATATGGTAAAATTAAATCATAAAGTATTGGAACAAAATTCGATGTTTGTGCAACGCATCATTAAGTTTCTTGATTTATTTCGAGAGAAAAACAATTTAAAATTTGTCATTGATACACATAATAATATTCCAGTTGGTGCGGGGTTGGCATCATCTGCGGCTGGATTTGCTGCATTAATTCAAGCGTTAGATCAATTGTTTGGCTGGGGTCTTTCCAAAAAGCAATTATCAATTTTAGCGCGTTTGGGAAGTGGTAGTGCGTGTCGTTCTTTGTGGTGGGGTTTAGTTAAGTGGAATGTTGGCGAGGTTGCGGATGGGATGGATAGTTTTGCAGAAAAGTTGCCGCACACCTGGCCGGATTTAATGATTGGGTTATTGCCTTTATCTGAAGAAATTAAAAGCGTAAGTTCACGTGACGCGATGCAGCGCACGGTCATAACTTCGAGATATTATGAATTGTGGCCGGAACAAGTTGATCAAGATCTGCAAAATTTGTTAAAAGCGATTAAAGAACGCGATTTTAAATTGTTCGGCAAAACCGCAGAAAATAATGCGCTTGCCATGCATGCTTTGATCTTGACATCTAAGCCACCCGTATTATATTCGACTTCAGAGACGATTGCGGCAATTCATAAAATATGGAAGTTAAGAAAATCTGGGGTTGATGTTTATTTTACCCAGGATGCGGGCGCAAATTTAATATTATTATTTTTGCAAAAAGATGTTAAGCTAATAAAAACGGAATTTGGCGAAGTTGAAATCATCATGCCTTTTGTGTCATCCTGAGGAAGTCCTTCGCGGAGTTTATCCTCGAGTGAAACGAAGGGCTCAAGGACAGGCTCCATGACCGAAGGATCTCTGCCAATTTAATTCTTGAGATCCTTCGCTTTTGGCTCAGGATGACATGTTTTTAAGGATTAGAACATGATCGAACAAATTATTTTAGTTGATCAACAGGACCGAGAAATTGGTCAGGCGGAAAAAATAGACGCGCATAAGCGCGGATTATTGCATCGCGCGTTTTCAGTTTTTATTTTTCACACAAATTCTGCGGGAGAACATGAATTATTGTTACAGCAACGGCAACTTGGTAAATATCATTGCGGTGGTTTATGGTCGAATACTTGTTGTGGTCATCCACGGGTTGGCGAAGAAATTGTTGCCGCAGGGCAGCGTCGTTTGCAAGAAGAAATGGGAATCAAGATTAAATTACGTAACCAAGCGGTTTTTCATTATATGGTTAAATTAAATAATGGTTTAATTGAAAACGAAATAGATCATGTTTTAATTGGCGATCATCAAAATGAGGAAATTAAAATTAATCCAAGCGAAGTTGCTGATTATTGTTGGATAAAATTATCGGAGCTGCGCGCCAATTTAATTAATTGTGGGGATAAGTATACGCCGTGGTTGGCGCAAGCGTTTTCTTTAACAGGGCAAGATATAAACAGGGCGTGATGTATGAAAATTTTAATTTGTGTGTTAATTTTATTGTTAATTTTTTTGCAATATAAATTTTGGGGTGCGCATGGTGGTTTGTGGCAAACATTTAAATTACATCGCGCGGTAGCGGCACAACAAAAAATTAATCATAAATTAATCGCGCGAAATCAAAAATTAGCCGAGCGAGTTTATCAATTAAAGCATGATAAAAATTCAGTAGAATTATTGGCGCGCGAAAAATTAGGTATGATAAAACCCGGCGAAAAATATTACCGGATAATAGAGTAGGGGCATCCCGATTTTCATCGGGACAGGCTTGTGCCGTGCCCATTAGTTGAGACAAAAATGAATATCATTTATTTGCTATTAATCACTATATTTTTAGGTTTAAGCGGTTGTACCAATTATGATGCGGCTGCTCCAGTCCGAGATATTAATGTACATCGAGTTGGTAAAATTCAATATCATTTGGTGCAGCCAGGTGAAACTTTATATGCGATCGCATGGCGTTATGAAAAAGATTATCGCGGATTAGCCTTACTTAATAATTTATCACCACCTTTTAAGGTTAAGCCAGGAGATTTAATTCAATTGACGGGCAAGTCCACGCGTAAATCTAAATATCACATTCATGCAAAAGCAGCACCACATAGTGTAGTGCAACATTGGGTGTGGCCAACCACACAACATCATATTATTCGCGCGTTTTCATCAAATAATAAAGGGATTGATATTGCGGGGAATTTTAAGGCGCCAGTTTTTGCTACAGCAAAAGGGAAGGTGGTTTATGCCGGTAATGGCATAAGAGGATACGGTAATTTATTAATTATTAAACATAATGCGATTTATTTAACCGCATATGCATATAATAATCGTTTGTTGGTGAAACAAGGCCAATGGGTTAAGCTGGGTCAAAAAATTGCATTGATGGGGGAGAATAATAATTTAGGCAGAACCGCATTACATTTTGAAATACGTCGAGCGGGGCGCGCGGTAAATCCGCGGAGATATTTAGGATAATTATTCGTAGGGAATACGTATGCAAGACAAAAAAATTCGTGCATTTTTTGCAATTGATTTGCCTGATGAGCTTAAATCAAAAGTTGTGGAATTAATAAAATTATTGCAACAGAAAAACCCCGGAGAAAATATAGTTTGGACCAAACAGGAAAACTTACATATCACATTAAAATTTTTGGGTGATATTTTGCCGCAGCAATGCGCGCAATTTTTGCCGAGGGTAATGGATGCGATTGCGCAAGTGCCGAAATTTGTCTTGACGTTTACTAAAGTTAGTTTGTTTCCTTCAAAACGTGCGCCAAGGGTAATTGCCTTATTGCCATCTCCTATGGAGCGGTTGGTAGCATTGGCCTATAAAATTGAGGAGCAAGTGGTGCGTTATGGCATTCCAGCAGAAACCAGACCTTTTAGGCCGCATTTGACCTTGGCGCGGATTAAGCGGCCAAGCAAAAATGAGTTTGAAGATATTGCTGTGCCTGCCTTGGCTCTTGAGTTCAAGGAACTTACCTTGTTTCGTAGCGAAATTACCCATTTTGGTTCTCGGTATGAGGTTTTGCGGCAAATTGCCTTGAAGTGACATGAAAAATGATGATAAGATTATAAAATTAGTGGGAGTGGGTTAGTGTTATGACACGCGATAAATCTAGTAACAACGAAACATCAAAAGAAGCTTTAGATATTAGCGATGATACAGAATTGCCAGAAGTTGATGAAGGTAAAATCGCCGATGAGGATAAAGTTGCGGTTGACGTTGAAAAACAATTTGCCGAAGCTAAAAAACGTACTAGGGCAAAAACCAAAGAAAGTTTAGATCCAACCCAAATATATTTACGTGAAATAGGGTTTTCGCCTCTTTTGAGTTTTGAGGAAGAATTAAAATATGCGCGTGGGGCTTTACAGGGGGATGAAAGCGCACGACGCAGGATGATTGAAAGTAATTTGCGGCTTGTGGTTAAAATTGCACGACGATATTTAAATCGCGGGTTAGCATTTTTGGATTTAATCGAAGAAGGGAATTTAGGTTTGATGCATGCGATTGAAAAGTTTGATCCGGAAAGGGGTTTTCGCTTTTCAACTTATGCAACTTGGTGGATTAAACAAACGATTGAGCGCGCCATCATGAATCAATCGCGGACGATTCGCTTGCCGATTCATATCATTAAAGAGTTAAATATTTATTTGCGTGCGGCGCGTAAGTTAACCAAAACTTTAGGACGTGAACCAAGCACCGAACAAATTGCAGAATATGTTGATCGGCCGCTTAGTGACGTGAAACGAGTTTTGGGCTTGACCGATGATACGGTTTCTTTAAGTACACCGATTGGGGAAGGCTCAGGCAAGAGTTTTATTGATGTGGTGGCGGATGAAGCTAAAAATAACCCGGCGGATTTATTAAATAATAGCGATGTCAATAAAAAATTAACCAAGTGGTTGCAGCAACTGGACGAACGGCATCGGGAAATTTTGGAGCAACGCTTTGGTTTAGGGAGATATTCGGAAAAAGCGACTTTTGAGGAAATTGGCAAGAATTTGGGATTATCGCGTGAGCGGGTCAGGCAGCTGCAAGTGGAAGCACTGGAACAATTACGTGAAATTCTCGAAAAACATGGTTTGTCGGCTGATTTGTTGTTTGAGTGATATTTTGGGCTTTTGATGCATCTAATTCTGTTAAATATTTGATCTTTTCTGGCAAAAATCCGTAAATCTTGTTATTTTGTGGCTCAATCGCGGAATGACGGCAATTTTTGTCCTATGCAGATTTTTTTCGCCTTTTTTCACAGCCTTAAGCTTTCCTTAAGGTTAATAGCATATAATTGACATATAGTGTTGAATAGGCACTAGCAATCTGATTGATAAAATTTAAAGTTGGGATTGGTGTTATGCTTAATAAAAAAACAAAAAAACGAGATGTTCCTCCCTCTGGTCAACAGCCAAAGTCTCTGCAGCAAAATTCTCGGTCGGTTGCGCGTCAATTAAATTTTAATGATTCGCAAGAAAAAAAACGAAAAGAAAAAGCAAAAAAAGAACGAGAAGCACAAATATTAAGACAAAAATTAGCGAACCATATTCAGAATACATCACAAGCTTCCCAGAAAATTTTATTAAGAGTTGGGCAAACTATAAATGAAAAGAAATGTATGGAGTGGGTGCTCGATAATAGTGAGTCTATTTCTTATGATGAATTTTGGTGGTTTCTCAAGACAATGTCCGCTAATGAGTTACAGCAACAAATGCATTATCTAATTGGGGCAATACCATTTAAAGATGCGGATAGCTTTATTGAAAATTTAAATTGTATAGGATTTATTTTACACATTAAAAATACTTTGCCAAAAAGTTTTCCTGAGCAAGTTTTAACAAGTATTGGTAAAGCATTATATGCTCGCCTAAATCTTGCAGAGAACCGAAATTTTTTTAGCAATAAAAATTTAGATAAGTTTTTAAAAGTTGATCATAAGGCAAAAAAAGTCATTCTTGATAAGCAAACTAATAATCTTGGTAAGCTACCTTATAATGGTCAAGGTTTTGGTAGAACATTAACAAGGAGAGGCCACAATAATTACCCGTCTTATATATGGAGTACCACATATTATTTCTGTACAGGTGCGAATTATTTAAGCCGAATGTATATTGCGCTTGATCAAGCGACTTTCTTTTTAATGCAATGCCTGGATGGGGAGCCTCAAATAATTTCTGAAAAATATTTGGCTGTATATCAAAAAGAGCCATATGTTTTTGATAAAGAACTTTATCGGCCTAACAAAAATATTAATAAAGTCTTACGATATTTGATTTTAACTTGTAAAGAAATGCTTGATTGTTATGCATGTGAGCGCGAACAAACAAAACACAACCAGGAAGCTGTTTGGATTATGTGTGCCGTGTTACAAAAGGCGGTTGTATGTGCGCAATTATATACAGATAATCCAATAGATGAAAGTTCTCATGAGTTATTGCAGCAATTGGTTGAATATATGCAAGAGATTAGCAAATTTGTTGGTAATATCGCGCAGGAAAGAAATAATTTTAAAGGGAAGAGGTTATTTAATAAGCGATGGGATTGTTTAAAAGCTTTATACAAGAAACAAAAGCTCGATTTTAATCAGGAATGCGTAAAATGCGATTGTTATTATGAGTTGCTTTTTGATCTTTTTCAAATTAACAGGATTAATGAAAATGAGCATGTTACTACGTCGCGGTACTTGCGTCGATACCTAAATATCTTATGTCCAAAAGATCAAGCAAGCCTAGACAAGATAATTAAAGAGGCACAATACGAGCAAGAACAGATAAAACTGGAGATGCATGGTACTCCAGAAAAGAAACGTAGAAAACAATGTTGTCAAAAAATTATAGAAATAGCAGAAGAGAAAAAAAGTGAACTGGAAAAAAAAGGAAAAGAAACAAAAGAAAATGATAAAAAAAATAAAAATAAACGAAAGAGTTGCCAACTGTATGAAATGGGGGATTTTTCATATGATGAGATTTTTAATCAAGCAAAACAGCAACAAGGTCATTTGGCTGGATATGTGGATTGTTTTAACAATAAGAAAGCGAAACAATATATGTGGCTATGCCAAACAGATAAAGAATTTATTGGGCAATTTCGGCTGAAGCCTTTAGTCAAATATATAACCCAAGAGATTTTGCTGTATCAAACCAAGCTGGTGCTTAATACATCATATTGTGATAGAAAAGGAGCACTGTCGTTGGCGTATAGATTCATTAAACCCTGTACGTATTATCAAGAAGTTTCGAGATCATCGTCGCAATTAATTAAGCAATGTGAAAAATTTATTCAGGAGCATTGTTCAAAAGTGCAGCTTGACAATGGCAGTCCTAAAATATTCAATCCTATGAGAAAACAAAAACTACGGGATGTTTTTGCATCGCTTACACTCGCAAGCCCCGTGTTGCGCAGGCAAAATAGGGAGATAGCGCAGTCATTGCAGTTTCAGGGGGGCTCAAAAAATAGTATAAACCCCCGTGACACCATAAGCCCTAGTAGATTAAAAATTTATGATTTTAAATATTCTAATATGCCAAAATCATCCAATGTGATCGTGCAACAAAAAACAGAAGATTTTAAAAGAGGTGATTTAACTTTTGATAATTTCCATAAAGAAATCAATTGTCATAAAAATAGATCGATTGTTATTTTACATAAAATTTTGCGTGAACAATTATCTAAACCAAAGTCTTTGGGTGAAAATATAAAACATATAATCTGTTATGCGAGTTTTTTGCATCCGACAGGATTGCAATTACACAATGAAGTACATGAAAGTATTACACAATATCTATCAAAGCAATTAATAATATCTAATGATGCCAAAATATTCATTTCCAGTAACAATAATCAAGAGTTATTCGAGTATGCTTGCAAGAAAACATCCGCATTATTATGCGAAAATAAAATTAAGCAAGCTATTTTAGCATGGGATTATGTTTACTTTTTTCATCCTGAGCAGAATGATTTTATATTTCGCGCTGAAGTAGCAATTAAATTAGCCAATCTGTATTTAAATAATAGCGTAAATTTTAATAAAGGAGAGTTTAATTTAAATAATGATAATTTGTATCTGTGCTTACACAAGCTAATTGATGCTTGTAACTCACTAGAAAAAGAAAAATCGATAATAACCGATGATGCAATAAAAAAAGCGGCTAAAAAGATTATTCAGTATAGCACGATGGTGATGTTTGTTATCGTAAACATTAGTTATCTAACAGATGGAATAATAAAATCGATGCAGATTCTGCAAAAAAAAGTAGATGGTGTCTCAAAACAGGTTTGCCTACGCCTACGAAGTATAGATAATGAAGAAGAGGATGAAGGTGAAACTGACGATGAAAACGATATAGTAGATGATTGTGTAGATGGTACGGTTAAAGAGGCAAAAGCTATATTTGATTTGATGTGCAAGGTATGTTGTAAAAATCGCAGGCTTGTTGATATGAGTAGCGAAGAAATTTTTAAAATAATCAATCATTGTAACGAATTTATCCAACAATTAGTTTATCCAAATGGCTTGCCTAAATCTTGCGATGACACAAATAATGAATTTGTTGTGCTTGCACGGAGTGATGTTATTCATGTGAATATAATTTCTTGTCATCATGACATGCATATCCCCCGGTATTTGTATAAATTAATTCATGAATCTATTTTAGAGGTGTGTGTGAGAACGTTTAAATTTCAAGCAAAAAACCTTAAGGAATTATATAGTGAGCCATTTAAAAAAATAATTAGAGTGTTTGTTGGTGCATTAACAGGTTATTCTCAGATAGATAAGTTGTTAGAAATACAACCACGTGCAGACAAATATATAAGTGATATGCAATTGTGTTTTGAACAAAAGATCAATGTTTTTATGAAAGAGCTTACAGGAGAGATTGACAAGAAAAATCATCAGCGTGAAAATCTATCTTGGGGTGAGGAAAAAAATAGCTTTAACAAGGTATTAGTTGAGATGGGGGAGTTCATCTCTAAACAAGTTAAGGAAGAAATATCAGAGGAACATTTTGGCAGACACTTTAGTGACATGGCACAACAAATTGCTAGGTGGCAAAGGGAGTTTGAATGCATGGTGCTATCTGTTCCAAAAAGACAGAGAGAGGAATTTAAGAGCAGCGATATAGTAAAAGCGATTGGGATTTTAAAACAAATAGTTCAATCTCCAGAATCGCTTGTAGAAAATAAAACAGGTAGTAATAAAGATTTTCAAGAAAAAATTATGCACAGTAAAGGGCTAGTGTTAAATAGTTTTAAAGAATATGTGCGAAAACGATTGTGTGAAGACCCGGTTTATATTTTAGTAACAAAATTATTACTACATTGTTTTATTTATTGTAATGTGGACAGTTATACTTTTAAACAAAAAGAGTTTTTGCTTCAGCCGGAAAAAAAAATCACAAAAAGATCAAAAAGAAGATCAAAAAGAACGCTAGTGAAGCAACCAGCAAAAAAACCTTTTCCTATGCAAAAAGGAGGGTTACTTTTTGCGATTGGGTTAGAACAGTCGGACTTTAGAGAATTCATGAAATCAGAGTGTGTTCCAGATCAACCAAACACAGGAGTCATAAATGCTTACATAAAAACAGTGATAACTAATTTTTTGGCGTGTGCAGAGTTCTATGAGATATTAAGCAAAGAAGGAAAAGTTTTCCATGTAGTTGATGAGTTATCTACTTTGTATGGTATCAGTAGTTTGTTATGTCTAGATGATTATTTTAGTGGCAAAGTATTATCTCGAGATGATAATTTCTGTATGGGGGAAGTATTTGTTAAATGTGAATTTAAACTTATACAACGTGCACGAAACTCTTATAGTGATTATGAAAGTTTATATGCTAAAGTAGAAAAATATTTGTTTTATAATAAAAAAGAATATTCACAGTTATGGGAAATTTTTCAGAGACATTTAGGGATGAAGATGTCAAGTGAAAATCCTTGGTCTATGATGTTTCTTGCTAAATTTCTTAAAATAGAAAGCAATGATAATACAAGGCTCACAGCCTATAAAAAAATCGATTTTATTTGTTTGCGTGCTTTCGATGTCCTTTCTTTGAAGAATAATATAAAAATACAACAAGAATTAGAAAAAGAACAAACGAGGTACCCAGTAATATATAAATTAGTGAAAGAAGTATATTGCAGTTTTTGGAAAGAGTTAAAAGATTTATTCGATTCTTTGGGTTTTAAAAAAATATCAAAACACATTGATGCATTAATTCAATATTCGCCAAAAGAAGGAGACACCAAACAGCAATTATATGACTTATACTTTAATATTATGGAGCAATCTTATTCTGTTTTAAGACCTATAGAAGATGGCGCAAAAGCCGCAAAAGTATTATTGAGGATGGTTTGTGGTATTTGCCATTTCGTAGAAAATTTATCTCAGCCTAAAAAAAATAAGCTTAAAGAATTTAACCCACGATTTCGTATTCATGTTGTGAATGCAAAAGCCCTTTATGATTCGATCAAAAAAAATAAAAAAACTGGTTCGCGAAAAGAATTGGTACCGTTAAGTTTAGGTACTTTGCAATATAATATTTTTGGCGTTTGTGTTAGTTGGATGCCCAATGAATCAAAATTTTTGGAATTATTTTCAATGGCAGTTGTGCAAGCAATATACTTACATAATAAATCAGCCAAAAAAGACATAAGAGATTATTACGAATTATTTTGGATACCCTTAAGGAAAATGGTTGTTGGGGGTAAAGTGCCTGGTATGCTTTTTTATTTTACATTATTTCCCGATATAATGCGGCATTATTTTGATTTTAAAACCAGTAGTAATAGTGATAAGATGGTTAAAATTAAAAATGACGACTATAAAAAACTATTCCAAATGCTAAGAGGTCTAATTGACAGGATAGTAGCGCCTGAGACAAATGCAGATTTGAATAAATATTTGCACTTTATTTTACATGAACGTAATTTTATGGTTGTGCGGGGTAAATTAAATAGTTGGTATCAGCAATATAATGAAATTTTTAACTTTGCATGCAAACAAGAAGATGTGTTGAAAACTTATCTATTATTACTTGTTTACCAGCGAATTTTTAAAATAATCTGTAATCACAACTTTGTAAATTTTAGCAATGTTTCTGTTGCATTATGTAACTTAGTATCTTTATTTAATAAAATATCGGAAGCTTTAAAATTGTTTTCGTTTAAGAAAGGGGACGAGTTTTCTTTAGCACACATGATTGTATTGGTAAGACAGTCATTACAATCATTGAATAATCTTGAGGGTGCGCACTTTAAAATTATTTTTCAAGAATGTTCCATTTTAACAAAGGAACCCTGTTATTTTGAAAAACATGCGCCACAGCGAATTTTATCTCGTGCTAATGCATGGGAGTGTTTGTATATAAAGGATTGGACACAAAACCTTAACGTTCGCTTGCAAGGTGGTGGATGGATGGGGCAGCCAATTAGAGTGTTTGATCTTGGTAAGTCATTTGCCCAACGTATATGGAAAGATTGTGCTATACATCCTATGATATATTTACAACGAAAACTTTTATTGGGCAACGAAAATAATTTAAGTAAAATTTATCAGTATCAAATTCAAGAATACATTGAATATTGTAAACATGATGATGATTATTTGTTGATTAGGGAAAATGATTGTTTTTTCAAATGGTTTAGACAAAACCAAAAGAGTGTTTTCTCGTTGTGTGAAGCAGTTACCGGTCAAATCAAGGAGCAATTTTTGCAACGTCCGTTCATTAGATCATATCAACCAAAGTATTTTGCATCCGTTGATGATGATAATTGCATAAACCAGCATATGCTTAAGCGCTTAATACCTGTTATTAATAGTGCAATTAATAAGCTATGCAAAGCAGAATTGAATCATGAGCAAAAAATTACATTATTTATATATAATTTTATTGGTTATCGAGTATCAGGGGAAATATCTGCGAAAACGAAGTTACAGGAAATGTATAAACAGGTGCTAAAAGATTTATATGATGAGTTCAATCTAGATGTTTCAAATGAAATACATGAGGCTTGTGTAAAGCTTGGGTTTTGTCAGTCACGAGGGCCAGAAGAACTAATAGAAAGTGAGATAGGGAATTTCTCTCAAAAGTGAGAATTTATGCTTAAACCAAATAACGAATCACAATCTAATATATTCAGATTATTAATCCCTGAAATATCAATCAATGATTTTGAAGAAATCTTGTGTTTTATTCAAAAGTCAGCATATTTTAAAGCAGTATTCGAATCAGCTATCAATGAAATGCAGGGTTTATTTAGCGGAAAGCATGACCATGTTGCTTCAATGTATAATGCCATTCAATCTTTTGTCGATAAGCAAATTATTGGTAAGGAAGACCATGGTGAGAAGTCATTATTGCAGTTAATGTTTGTTATTTATTTTTTGCAGCGGCCTATAATGGAAAAAATGAGTGGGGAAGTAGTACAAAATTTATTAACAAAATGCAAAAAGTTTTTTATTTTTATTATAGTAAATAAAATCTTTGAGCAATCTCATAAATCATTTTGTCAGATAGCGCAGCTACTTAATGAATTCTTAAAAGCTCATTCTAATATATTTGCAGCAGCAGAGAAGAACATACTTCAGCAAGCAATTGCTGAAAGGTTTAGCATAATTCATTACGGTTCATATTGTATTCAAGAAAATTTTGTATTTGATGTTAATCAATTGTTGGATGCTTGTGTAAAAATATCGGGTGATAAGGTTGTAAATAAATTATTAGATGAGCTTGGTAAGAGATTTGTATGTATTTTTGATAATAATAGGCGTGTATTAGATTTCATGAGGCTTGATATGCTAAAAGTCCGTAATGCAAAGCAATATACGGTTAATGTTAATGGACGGGTAAGAGCGATAAAAGCAAAATGTTTGTTTACCGTGAATAATGCAACCATGGAAGAGGTTTTATACCAAACAATTAACACAATTACTCAAGACAATAATCATAACCGTGGAGATGCAACAAAAGCTTTTCAGCAAGTATTTTATCAAACTTTACAAAGTTATTGTCAAAAATGTTTGTTAGTATATAAGCGGGTAGAGCGTACTAACATTAATCAATTGGTTGAGCTTATTTTAAAATTAGGCATTAGAAATAGGCGATTATTTAATTTGCTGCATGGTGTGTTATATGAAATTAAATCAGAAAATCACTACGATACACCAACAAGAAGGTTGTCGCAACAAGATGATTATAATAAAGATCAAGTTAAAGTCGATATTTATAAAAAGTCAGGTTTTAGGTTAATTTTTACGTTAGCTAATTTTTATGTGCAACATGCTGATAAACATGAAGACAATCAAAATATTGTGAAGATGTTGCGTGATTGGATTAAGCATCATGGGTCGATTAAAAAACAACAAAGCACTCTTATAGGTTTAATCGGTCAAATACGGAAAGCAAAAGAAAAAGCTATTAATAGCGAAATATATACTTTGTGGAGAAAGATTGAATTAAAAGTTTTGTACTTTATACATGAGTCAAAGTCTTTAAAACCAACTATCGCCATCTCAGTATGTGAAAATGATCTGTCTTTAAGAGAGGTGTGCACGTGTTGGAAGAATTCAAACAATAATGCAGCACATTTTATCCGTACAAATTTATTTAGAGACTCTATTACTGCAATAAATTTATTTAGATTGGTCAAAGCATATTTGCGTCATCCGGAGCTAGAAAGTATTGCTGATTTGGTTATTTGTAAACTTTATCAGCTTGAATCGTCAAAATCCAATAACACAAAGTCAGCGATTTTGTTGCTAATCAAATTGTTAGGCAGATTTTTACCTAATAAAGGTGGTATGAAAGAATACGATGAATATTTTGCGCCGGCTCTTTATAAAGCTATTTTTAATTTTAAAGGCAACTTTTCATCTGCAAACGATTTCATGGGTGTTTTGTTAAAAAAGTTAAAAACAGAAATTTTTGAGCTCAAAATTCAAAAACAAAAACTAAAACACATTTTTTACAATCGAAATTTTCGTTATAGCATTTTTGCTATAGAATTACTTTTCCTTGAGCCTGCGCAAATAAATGCAATCAACGAAAATTTTTTTGTTAGAGGTTTGAAGTTAAATGTTAGTGGCGGATATAAATTAAGTGACCAGGAAAAACAATTTGCACAGCAAGTTTTCTTTTTTGTTTTCTTGTTACTTAAGGATGAGAATTTGCGTGAGAAGATAAGCAAAATTGCAAAGAAACAATTAAAGTTAACATTTCCAATCATGCAAAACAGCATTTCATTTTTAACCGAAGTTTATGTGAGGTTTCCTTCTTTCTATGCCAATATTGATGGTGAATTACCTAAGATACTTAACAGAATTAATTTGCCAAGAGATTTTTGTGAGAACGTGGGGAATTTATTACGACATTGTATTAACAAACAAGAAATTGACAGCGTCAATTTAGTTGGGTATAAATTCTTTAAAGAACTTTTTAAACAGATTGATACAATTAGCGAAATTTTTTCCAAAGATAATATCTCAGATTGTCATTTGTTTGCTCTACTCAGATTAAAAATGCAATTGCAAGATTTAATGTTATTGATTAAGCAAGCGAAACAGAAAATATTTAAATCGACTTTGTCAAATTTAGATGGCTTGTTCTCCAAATATGGAAAATTGTGGCGAAATATCTTACGGTATTTATACGGTGTGGATGTAGATCCTCAGAAAAAGTTGTTAACGATAATTGATTTAGATCACGATGGTTTTATTAGACAGAGGTTACAGTGTATTAAGAATCAGCAGAACATTAACAAAAATTTTGGGCTTTTGTTGGATGAGTATGAGAAAAAAATCCGCTCATTTTATAACAAACTTAATAGACTTAGTCACAGCTGTAAGCTTGATTCTAGAAAGAATACTTCATTATATTTAATTGATCAGCTTAATTTGCGATTATTTAAAAAAGCAGGAAAAAAAATATCTTTCATCAAAGATTTCATAATAAATTTATATAAAAAAGAGCTAGAAAGGGAATGTTTTGATTTATATCAAGAATTTAAAAAAACCAAAAACCCATTAAAATTATTATGTGCGGCTATGTTGCTTGTGTTGGCGTACGAACCGGATATTAAATTTGAGGGTTTATTAGAAAGGATTACACGAACAGATCATGATTGGTTAAAAATTAAATTATTTTTTCAGCGGAATATTCAATCCTTGATTATCAAGGAAAGTGCTATCATTAAAGGGTTTCAGGTTTTCGGGAAATATCATGAGCACATGAAAAAGTTTAAATACGATAGATCCAGTAAATTTGCATATAAATTATATTTTTTGTTTGCTCTGCGTAAATTTAGTAATATATATAATCTTGCGAGTTTGTTTAAGATTGTCAAAAATAAAGCATTTCAATTTATTGGTTCTTCTTCTTCTTCTTCTAAATTAAAACGAAGTGGCACAAAGAAAAATCAAGAATTTATTTTAAAAATGGCAAAATTTTTTAAACTTGATTTAGATATGGAATTTTTTGAATATACTGCTGGTCGGGAAAAGTTGCTGGTAAAATTAGCACAAAAAGTTTTATATGAAAAACAAATTTGTTCCAATCAATTATCATCATTTTTTCCACCAACAGACACAGGCGGGTTGGTGAAAAGCCATGAAGGTAAGAAGTTTCCATTTTCACCTTCTTCTTGGAGCAGGAAATTAAATGAACGAAAAAACATGCATGATATTGAAATATTATTGCCAGGAAATAGCGATAGGAGACACAAATTATTATTAGAATATCTTTATAACTGTAAAAGGAAAAATGATCCAGTATGTGAGCAGATTGCTCATGATTTTACAACAATATATCTTGACGATAAAAGTTTTGATCCAAAGCGTTCTCTTAATATAGAGGCATTGTCATCAGATTTGGTTGAAAAATTAAATCATGTAAGTACACGTGACGATATAATTCAATGTAGAAGTCCTCAATTTAAATATTCTAAGTATTTTGTAACTTGCGCAAAAAAAGATAATTGTATTACATATGTCGAGAAAATGTTAAAAAACACAGAAATAATTGGGGTTGGTGAGATCATTGCTTGTGCTATGATCACCAAGCAATTTAATGTATGCGTCTGGGGAGAGGTGGTTGTAAATAACAAGGAGATACAACAACTAAGGGCATACGATAAGATAATAGGCAAGCCTATGTACGACATATTATATGGAAATGGCAGAGTGTTGGGGTATTACAAAAGGGATCAACAATCAAGACGACCGCCACAAACTATAGGTCAGTTTTTGCTTCGGCGAAGTGTTAAAAATTTAAGAAAAAGGTTGTCTCAGTTCAATCTTTCTAAGATTACACCCTTTAGTGGGGGCTTCGGTTTTTCTCAAAAGAAATAGTGTTGATGGAAGGAAAATTTTTTTTTGTAGGACTCAGGATGATATAACGCTGGATCCAGCGATCAAGTCGCGGGATGGCAAGGCAGAAGACCCAAGTAATTTTTTTGTTCTGTACAGAGAAAAGTTGGATTTTTAAGTGGCCTTAAGGAAACCTTAAGGTTCATGGTCTATGCTTATTAATAAGCTCATGGGGATATAAGACGAATATTTATATAACCGCTTGATTTTAAAGGATTATTTTGATATTTTGTTTGAAATTGGATGGAATAAAATTTGAGAATTTTCTTGCGTTTTTGCGGCTAAAAACTTATTATGCGCAAACTAAAAGAACATTAAAAATTCCCATGGGACACATGAGACTTTAGTTTAGAGGAATAATATTATGTTAAAGAAAAGTATTTTGGTTGTAACAGCTGGTGCTGTTTTTATTGGAATGTCTAGTATTGGTTATGCTGCGTCTTTTGCTGGATGGGATAAAATGATTATGCCGCCTTCAACTAAGCAGCATGTTGTCAATTATCGTTATCCTTATGTACGTATAGGTGCTGGAGTATATGATTTCAATAGCTCAAAAATTGAAATTGGTACGCTTAATAGTACTACGGCACCTTTAGCAAGAATTGATAATTCAAAAATTACGCCTTTTTATAATTTGGCGGTAGGTTATGCTTTTTATAATCAAAACAATTCTTGGGTAACTAGAGTTTTTGGCCATGACAATGCGGTGGAATTGCAGCTGGATTATTTTAATGTTACCCAAAAACAACGTAAGCCAAATAATTTCGGTAATGGTTTAGTGTGGTTTATTGATGGTAGTGGAACCATGGTTCCTGGAGGGCTCGGCACCCCAGTGAGAGATCTTAATTTTACTGCTAAGCGTAGATATATCAATGGCGGATTATATTATCGTGGTAGCTGGATTACTAGTAATCCGCGGATTGTTTTTTTGCCAAGAACTGGTTTGATATTGACGAACTTAAATGAAAAATATGATTATACAGTTCAATATGGCACTGGTGTTCCAGGTATTTTTCGAACAGATAGGGAAAATTATAAAGTAAATACTAATTACTACGGTATAGCAGCTGGTGGTCGGTTGGGATATAAAGTTAAACCAAGGATGCTTGTGTTTGGTGATCTTGAAGGTCAGTTATTATATGCTCGTTCTAAATTGGATGTTTATCAAAATGCTTTTGTTGAGTTTGTTGCAAGTAATATTTTTACTAGACAAATTAATCGCACTCACTCAAAACTTACCTATCGAGCGATTTTAGCAGCTGGCGGGCAATATAAAATTAATGATAAAATTACTAGCCCGAGTGTTGAGGCAAAAATTGGTTTAGATCGTTGGGGTTATGACCCAAAAGTAGTGCCGCCTAACCATGCAGGTAGTGGGCCAGTGTACCTTATGGGAGAACAAAAACTCAACTATTTTGCCAACATAGGAGTAACAGTTCCAATAGGATAATGAACAACAACATCCTCATGTAAAATGCAAGGATGTGTTTTAGGGTTAAGACATTCTTAAAAAACATGGAAAGTTTTGTGTACAATAATATTTAAACAATAATATTTAATTAGAATAACAGGAGAAAAACATGAAACGGACTAATAAATTCATTTCGTTTATATTTTTAATTTTGCTTTGTCCTTTTGTCATGGGGGCAATTGTTGCGCCACAAAATACTCCAAATTCTCAAATAAGCTCTCAAACAACTCCAGCAAATGACCAATCTTTAGCTTTCAACAATGATATGTTTGGCTTGCATGGCCCTTTTTCATTACAAGCAACTTACAGCAAATTATTTGGGTTGACTTTTGTAGGAACTTATACGCAATTACTTGGTAGTTCTGATGCGATATTAGCCGAATTAAACCTTGGCGGCAAACAACGTCGTATTGGGGCAACCTGGGCTCATGTTTTAACTTCTAACCAACTAATTAAAATTACCGCAGAAAATTTATCACAAAATTTAGATTTTGACTTTGTAACTGGCAAAGTTTCCAAGTGGATTTATCAAAATGCGATTGGTGGCAGCTATGCTTATTTATTAAAAGATAACTTAATTCACGATATCGACATTAATGCTTATTATAGTAAAGCTATGAGTAAAACTTTACCTGATAAAGATTACATAGTTGGTGCATCAACTTTTCGAAACTATCGCAGAATTGCTGGAGGTGTTGACAAAAGTGTTAGCGCCGGAGTACATTTTGTGCCAACCCCAACTACTTTAGTCGGGGTTCAAGCAAACTACGATAATGTTTCTTATCAAATGCAAAACAACCTGGGCACCAAAAACAATTCTAGCGGTTTAGGCGCCACCGTCAGTTTAGATCAAATTTTAAGCAACCATGTAAAATTTAACTTATTAGCCAGTCATCGCAAACCTTACCAAGATTACAAAGCTGAAATTGATTGGTTGGTAAATAGTACTCCTGGCAGCAATTTAGAATTAGGTCTTTTAGGCAGAAGAATTATTGGTAACTTGGGAACAAAAAATGACACTCAAGGCGGGATTAATGTAACTTACACTTGGGGTGGCAATCCGAATTCACGCCCAATGGTATACAAAGCACCTGAAGCTGGTGTTGGTATTATGGGATTACGTGATTGGGTATCTGAACCTGCTGTTCATATGGAACAAGTGTTGGCATTAAAAGACGAATCTACCCGACAAATAAATGGCATCATTAGTCCATCGACTAATGTAATTGCAAATAATGGTAACGAAATCGTAGTTCATCCAAAAGAAGCCAAGCAAATTAATATTACGCAATATTTTTCTAGCCAAACTAATAATAAAGATGCTGATAAAATTGCATATGCAATAAAAAATATGCCGCAAGGACATAACTTACAGTATAAAGACGGTGAATTGATAATTAATGCGAATAGTTTTGCGCAAAAAGATGTTGATCAAAAATTCGCAGTTAAATTTACTCCAGCAAACATAAATTCAATTTCTTCGTTAAGTGTTGTTAGTTTAGTTTTGGCGGTAAAAGCTCCTGGTACCAAGCCGTATCCTAATCCAGTATACATGCCTGATGGTGATGAGCCAATTAAGCTGGTGTTACAAGTGGGTCAAACATATGGCAAAACTAACTTCATTAAAGAAGAGCAAACAGAAGATATTAGATATCAGTTGATTATTAATCTTGATCCAGATATTTATGATTTAGATTTTTCAAAAGGCTTTGTTGGATTTGAAGAGCTTGGAATTAAACCAAAGGTGGAGTCTAGAAAGCGTTCTACAGGCGGTCACTACTACGTGTTAACTTATAGTGTGCCTAAACCAATACTAGAGAAAGACGTGGGTCATCACACAGCCTATATTTCTGCGTCAGACCCAGCTGGTACAAGCGATCTTTTACCGGTAGATATTAACATTATTGGTTCTGGTCCAAAAATAAACTGGAAAGATCAGACGCCAGCTTATAATGTAGGTGACACACCAAGCGAAGAAATTGCTTATGTTGATGCTGGCACAGGCCATCATTTGACAGATGTTACGATAACCCCACATGGTGGTAGTAAGCCACATGAATTATCTGCATACCACATTAAAGCGGTAATTGATA